>Ga0302320_10017456_pt1 | contig 14564 bp, 17 predicted proteins | sample Bog_T0_3_FD_202130 | JGI IMG/M metagenome (GOLD analysis project Ga0302320, IMG submission 202130) | Peat permafrost microbial communities from Stordalen Mire near Abisko, Sweden - Bog_T0_3 | ecosystem: Environmental > Terrestrial > Soil > Wetlands > Peat | place: Sweden: Abisko, Stordalen Mire...
CCTTTCCGCAGCCAGAACCACGCTTCGACAACGTAGTTATGACACAGAAAAGACGGCCTTTCCACACTTTTCTTAGGTTCCTACTCACCCAAATCGACAACCAGCCTGTGAGATATGCGGGCTAGAGGGACGGTCGAGCGTTTTGGAGGAGTATGGAGATTTTTGTTCTCCAGATGGGTGGACTGGGCAACCAGATGTTCCAGTACGCGGCGGGGAAGTATTTTGCCGCAAAGTACGGGGCGAAGCTGGCGATCCTGTTTAACCCGGACGACCATCGTTCATCGAGTGCTGGCTGGTCGCGGCCCTTCCAACTGGAGGTTTTTCGGATTGAAACCCCAATGCGCAAGGCGAGCCTGAAGGACAAAGTGGCTTTCATGCGCAGCCGGAGCGCGCGCCGGGTGTTGGATCTGGGGTTCCGTCTGGCAAACAGGCGGCTTTGGATCGACGTTCCGGAGTACCGGTTTTTTCCTGAATTACCCTACGATCCTCTGCCCGCGAAGGTTTACCTCAAGTCCACCTGGCAGGCGGCCGGTTATGCGGCGGCCGTGGAGGAAGGGCTGCGGGAGGATCTCAGGTTCCGCGAGGAGGCGCAGGGCAAGGATGCGGAGGTGCTGGAGGCGATTGCGGCCTGCCGCTGCCCAATCTCAGTTCATCTGCGCCGTGGGGATTACACCCAGATTCGGGCGAGCTGGCTGCTTTCGCCGAGCTACTATGCCGATGCCTGGAAGATGGCGCTGGACAGGCGCGAGGATGCGGAGTTTTTTGTGTTCTCAGACGATATGGAGTTTGCGCGAAAGGTGTTGCCGCGGAGCGCGCCGCTGCACTTTGTCGAGCACAACAAGGAGCAAACGGCATACCAGGATCTGCGGCTGATGGCCGCGTGCCGCGACCACATTATTGCCAACAGCAGTTTTTCGTGGTGGGGGGCGTGGCTGAATCCGCGCGCGGACAAGATGGTGATCGCGCCGAAGTACTGGGAAAACCGGCGAGAGAGTTACTATCCGGACTTATATCCGGCGGACTGGCGGCTGATTGAGAATTGTGCCGATGCGGAAGGACGATAAGGCGTTGATGGCGGGGCTTTGCCCGGCTTGCCTCTGGCCTTTAAGTGCACCTATGTAATCGCAGGAGTCGGTTATCGCGAGCTGGTGGGTGGAGTGGTGCCCGGGGCCAGAGGGGCTGGCGCGACTTCAATGGGGTCGCCGGTTCGGTGGTCCTGGATTTGAAAGGCGAGGAAGTCGTGGACCGCCTTGATGACGTCGGGATCGGCGGTGACGATGCGGACGCGGCCTCCCTGGGGGATGGGCTCGAAGGTGTAGGCGATTGCGCTGCGCCGCGACTGCATGACGGGAACGCCGGGAGGCACGGTGTCATGGATGAACATGGGGAGCTGAAAGTCGCCTTCAGTGAACATGTGGGCGATGTGGGAGAGATGAGCCTGGATGGCGTCGCGGGTGGCGGTGTCATCGGCGGTGTTGGCGACGACCTCAATGGCGCCGCCATCGGGGAAGAGGCGGAAGTGGTGGGCGGATTTCTGATGGGAGAAGCCCATGGCCTGATCGCCGCGCGCGTCAACGCCGGCGGCATGGGAGTTGGAGGCGTTCTGATGCTCTGCGTGCATGGGGCAGGACATTTCACTTTGTGCGCAGGCGAAGGCCGGGATTGCCAGGAAGACGATCAGGGCGGTGAGCTTCATTGGCTTCTCCTCTTGGATTGATTCACTCCATGGTACTGCGGGCGGAGCGGGATCAAAAACACTCGATGTGATCGCAGGCGTTGATTAACGGGACCTGGAGGGTGGAGTCGTGCTCGGGGTCAGAGTAGAGGGTGATGGAGGCGGGCTGATAGTCGGTGGGTTTGGCGGTCATGATGTTGGGGACGAAGGTTTGGGGGTTGCGGTCGTAGAGCGGGAACCAGGTGCTCTGGACTTGAACGAGGACGGTGTGGCCGGCCTTGAAGACGTGGTCTACAGCGTGGAGCGAGAACCTGTACTCGTGGATGGAGTTGGGGCGGAGTGGGCGCGGCGTTTCAAAGGAGTCGAGATAGCGGCCGCGGAAGATCTCGGCGTTGGTGATGAGCTGGTAACCGCGCAGGTTGGGGCTGGGATCGTCGGCGGGATACTCGTCAATGAGCTTGACGACCATGTCGTTGTCAGAGCCGGTGGTGGAGGCGAAGATGTCGGCCTGGACTTCGCCGGTGAGGATGAGGTCTTTCTTGAGGACGGGGAGACGGAAGACGGCGAGGTCTTTGCGGTCGGAGACGAAGCGCTGATCTTCAGTGAGCCAGTTGAACCATTGCGAGCCCATGGAGTATGTGGGCTGGATGGGGCGATGGCGGTAGGGGATGGGGTTGGCGGGGTCGCTGACATAGGTGGTTTTGGCGGGGGATTTGGGGTCGTTGAAGCCGAGCAGGCCGGCGCCGAGGAGATGGAGGCCGGTGGGCTGAGACTCTTTGGGCGGGAAGTGGGCGTAGCGATGCCAGGTGTTGGAGCCGGTTTGGAAGCTGGCGGTGTCTTCCAGGTCAAAGCCGGAGGGGTTTGTGCCGGGCTGGTCTTTGAGGTAGTGGGCGAAGAACCTGGCTTCGATCTGGGAGCGGTATTGGCTGCCGATGGGCTGGGTGTAGTCGAGGTTGCCGAGATGGCGCGAGGAAGAGGACCAGGAGCCATGACGCCAGGGGCCGAGGACGAGGAAGTTCTGGTGGTTGGCGTCGTGAGGCTCGAGGGTTGAGTACTCGATCTGGGGGCCGAACATGTCTTCCTGGTCGTAGTAACCGCCGACGGAGAGGGTGGGCACGGCGACGGAGTTGAGCGAGTGCTGAACGCCGCGGGAGGACCAGACCTGGTCGTAGGCTGGGTGTTCGAGGAAGAGCTTCCAGGTGGGGAGCAGCTTTGCGCCTGACCGCTCCGCGGCTTTAGCGAAGTTGCCGTGCTGCAGAAAGAAGTCGAAACCGTCGCGGGGCTTGCCGTCTTTGTCTTTGCCGTAGTCGACGCTGACTTCTTCCTTGTTGGATTCCATGGAGAGGACGTAGTCGTAGCCATAGCCCTGGCGGAATGCGCCGTTGTGGAAGAAGTCGTCGCCCATCCAGACGTCGATCATGGGGGCCTGGGGAGAGATGGCCTTGACGGCGGGGTGGGGGTCGATGCCGGCCATCATGGCGAGGAAGCCGGGGTAGCTGGTGCCGATGAATCCGGCGCGGCCGTTGTTGCCGGGGACGTTTGCCAGCAGCCAGGCGACGGTGTCGTAGGTGTCGGTGCTCTCGTCGATGGCTTTCGAGGCGAGACTGGAAGAGCGCTGATCGGCACTATGGTCGGCGAGGGGTCGGCTCATGATGAACTCGCCTTCGCTTTTGTAGCGTCCACGAATGTCCTGGTCGACGTAGATGTAGCCGTCGCGTGCCAGCTCGGGGCGGCTCCAGAAGAAGGCGCCGCGGGTTGAGCCGTCTACGCCGTAGGGAGTGCGCTGGATGAGGAAGGGGAGCGGGGCGGCGATATCGGCGGGCTTGAGGATGACGGCGTGAAGCTTGACGCCGTCGCGCATGGGGATCATGACCTCAGTGCGCTGGTAGTCGTGGAAGAGGTGATGGACGGGCGGGCCGGTGCGGAGGTAGTGGGAGTTTGGCTCGTCGGTCCAGACGACGGAGGCGGGGCGGCCGGCGGCATCGAGGGTGAAGCGGAGATCGAAGCGGTCACCCTTGACACCGAAGACGAGGGGCGAGGTGAGGGTGAGTTCGGTGGGGATGCGGCGGTCGGACTCGATGAAGAGTTTGCCGTCCTGAAGGTAGAAGCTTTGGGGCGAGTCGGGCTCGGCGGGGTTGGTGTATTCGCCGGAGAAGGCGTCGAGGGCGGGCATTGCGGGTGGAGTGGCCTGCTGGGGCGTCTGAGTGGCGTGAAGGGCCAGGGGCAGGGCCAGACAGACGGCGGCGAGAGCGGAGCGGAGATGAAGCAAGCGAAAGATCCTCCTAAGAACTGGGCAACGGATATGGCCAGGTGGTCGGGGCCAGCTTGGCGTGTCAGGCTGCTGTCTGCGATTGGCGTTGCCTGGATGGACGTGGCGCCGGCGACGGGCTCGGAGTTCCGATTGCGTGGCTGCCCATTCCAATCGTAAGGCGCAGCCCCAAGGCATGGAGGATCTTTTGCAGACTATTGAGGGTGGGGTTTCCCTCGTCAGAGAGCATCTGGTAGATATGCTCTCTGCTCACATTGCTTGCGCGCGCGACTGCCGCGACCTTGCGAGCGTCGAGGACGTTTTTCAGCGCGACAAGAAAAGCAGGCTGGGAGTCTTCGAGGGCCGCCTGGAGGTAGTTCATGGCCTCGGCGTTGTCTCTGAGCCTACGATAGAGTCCATCCTTATAGCTTTTGGATTTTCCGCTCATCCTGATCCTTTCGGTATTGAAGCCAATGTCTCTTTGCGGTCTTGATGTCTTTCGCCTGTGTACTTTTGTCGCCGCCGATCAAGAGCAGGATGACCACCGGCCCATCTTCGCCAAAGTAAACGCGGTAGCCGGGGCCAACGTCGATCCTTAATTCGAGTACGCCTTGGCCCACCGGCTTCGAGTCGCCGAAGTTTCCCTGTTCAAGCCGGTCAAGACGGACCTGGATTTGGGCGCGACCTCTTGCATCGCGCAGGCCCTCAATCCAGTCCTCGAACGGAACCTTCCCTGAAGGGGATTCATAGACCCTTAACACTCTCGTTCTGGCTTCCACAGGTCCTCTGTTTTCCGCTCGGGACAGAATGTCGCTTCTTCAAGTGTAGTGCAAAACCTACAATTCGAGATTGCGTTTGGCCTGGATATTTTTCGTTACTGCGTTGTTTGGTGGAGGAGTCGCTTTCGGGAGGGAAATCAATGCGCATGGCCGTGGTGGGCGTGTTGGGCGCCACTGGCCAGTTCTTCAATGGGGACGACGCAGCCGTCGAGGGAGCCGCAGCCGATGTGCTCAAACTGGATGGTGGTGTGGCTGATGTGGAAGTGGTCTTTGAGGACGTGGTTGAGCTTGACGAGGATGCAGGCGCTCTCAGAGGGGGGGATATCCGCGATGGTGACGTGGCAGGCGAGGGCTCGGGAGTGGGAGCCGAGGCTCCAGACATGGAGGTCGTGGACATTGACGACGCCTTCGATGGCTTGCATGCCAGAGCGAATCTCAGCGAGGGCAATGCCACGGGGCGTGCCTTCGAGGAGGATGTTGAGGGTTTCGCGGACGATGCCGAGGCTGGACCAGAGGATGAGCGCGGCGATGATGAGGGAGAGAACCGGGTCGATCCAGTTTTGGCCGGTGAGCAGGATGCCTGCGCCTCCGGCGATGACGGCGGCGGTGGAGAGCGTGTCGCCGGCCATATGGAGGAAGGCGGAGCGCAGGTTGACGTCGCGGGCGACACCCCAGAGGAGGGCGGCGATGAGGCCGTTCATGAGTACGCCGGCGGCGGCGACGATTATCATGAGGCGGGGCTGGACGACGACGGGGGCGGAGAGGCGATGGAAGGCTTCAGCTCCGATCCAGAGGGAGATGACGATGAGCGAGGCGGCGTTGATGAAGGCGGCGAGGACGCCGGCGCGCTGATAACCGAAGGTGCGGGCGTGGTCGGCGGGGCGGGACTGGAGGTGGACGGCGGCGAAGCTGAGCAGGAGGGCGAGAAAGTCAGAGGCGTTGTGGCCGGCCTCAGAGAGCAGGGCGAGGGAGTGGGCGCGCAGGCCGGCAATGAACGTGACCACGACGTAAGCGAGGGTGGCTACGAGGGAGATGCGGAGGACGGTTTGAGTTCTGCCTGCGGTGGGGGCGGCAGGCGCGGCGTGGACATGCATAGGGGAAGTGTAACCGGGGGTGGGTATGGGCTGCCAGCAGGAGCCCTGGATGCGAGGAGACTAACCGCGGTCTGGGCGCAGGTGGCTGGCGTCGATGGGGTCGGGGTCTTCGTAGGCGGGCAGGACGGGGATTCCGCCGCGGAGGCCGGTCCAGCTTTCAGCGACGACGATGCTGTTTTGGGGATTGCCGGGCTGGTAGCGGACGGAGCAGGGGAATCCGGCGCGGACCTGGCCGCTGTCAACGACGCCGCGAATGTCAGTGAGGTCTTGAGAGCACTCGTAGTCGACGCCGCCGATGCGATAGCTATAGAGGAGCATGGTGAGGCTGCGGGCTGCGTTTTCCTTGGTTGGAGCCGGAACCTCGCAGACGTCGAGCAACATGCCGTCAACGAGGCGGCCGGACTGGACGAGGAAGCGACGGCGGTCGCGCTCCATAGCTTCAGAGGAGGGGCGCTTGTGGAGCAGCAGCCAGACGGCGAAGGCGCCGAGCGCTGTTCCGCCGGCCAATCCGCCGATCAACTGCCATTCGCTAACGGTTGCGAGGATCATGTGAGGCGGGACTCCCGGATGGACATCAGAGGCACAGGTCCACACTAGAGGATACCGCAGCGGGGGGTGGCAGGATGGCCTGGAAGGAGCCGCGGCGCGGTTTATGGCTGCGATATACTCGTGACTGCATCTTTTGTGAATTCCGGCATGCCGGAGAGCGAGTATTTCGAGGGTTTCGAGTGAGTTTGAAGCAGAGTTCCAAGGGGTCAAGCGATTCGCGGATTCGATCGACGACGGTGATCTGCGTTCGCCGTAACGGCCAGGTGGTGATGGCCGCCGATGGGCAGGTGACGCTGGGCGACCATGTGCTGAAGCACTCGGCAAAGAAGATCAGGCGGCTCTACCAGGACAAGATTCTGGCCGGGTTTGCGGGATCGACGGCGGACGCCTTCAGCCTGTTTGGACGGTTTGAGTCAAAGCTGGAGCAGTATGCGGGAAACCTGAACCGCGCGGCGGTGGAGCTGGGCAAGGATTGGCGCACCGACAAGATGCTGCGCAACCTGGAGGCGCTGCTGCTGGTGGCCGACCAGGGGCAGACGTTTCTGCTTTCGGGCTCGGGGGACGTGATTGACCCGGACGAGCCGGTGGCGGCAATCGGCTCGGGCGGCAGCTATGCGACGGCGGCGGCGCGGGCGTTGCTGGAGAACACTGATTTGAGCGCACGCGAGATTGCCGAGAAGGCGATGAAGATTGCCGGCGAGATCTGCATTTATACCAACGACCGGATTACGATTGAGGAGCTAAAGGGCTAACGCGTTGCGCGCCCGATTGATTCATGGCCATTTATTTACCGGCATCGGCTGAAGAACAGGACGTCTCGCTGGACGAGTTGACACCGCGCGAAATTGTGACGGAACTCGATAAGCACGTGGTTGGGCAGAAGGCGGCCAAGCGCGCGGTGGCGATTGCGCTGCGGAACCGGCAGCGGCGTCAGAAGCTGCCCCCGGATCTGGCCGACGACATCATGCCCAAGAACATCATCATGATTGGGCCGACGGGCGTGGGCAAGACGGAGATTGCGCGTCGGCTGGCGAAGCTGACGAATTCGCCGTTCCTGAAGGTAGAAGCCTCGAAGTTTACCGAGGTTGGCTACGTGGGGCGCGACGTGGAGAGCATGATTCGCGACCTGGTGGAGATCGCCATCGACATGGTGCGCGAGGAGCGGCTTGAAGAAGTGGAAGACAAGGCGGAGATGAACGCCGAGGAGCGGCTGCTCGATGTTCTCTTGCCGCCTCCTCCGCCCACGCCGCCAGCGCAAGAGGGCCAATTGACGCTGCCGGGCGCGGAGAGCCACCAGCGGTCGAGAGAAAAGTTGAGGCAGCAGTTCCGCGAGGGGAAGCTGGACGACCGGCAGGTGGAGCTGGATGTGCGCGACCGCGGGACGCCGCAGTTTGGCATTATCAGCAACCAGAACCTTGAGGACATGGAGATGAACCTCAAGGACATGCTGCCGAATATCTTTGGCGGTGGCTCGAAGAAGCGGAAGATGAAGGTAGTGGACGCGTTCGACTACCTGGTGCAGGAAGAAGAGGGCCGGCTGATCGACATGGACCAGGTGAACCGCGCGGCGGTGGAGCGGGTGGAGTCGAGCGGGATTATTTTTCTGGATGAGATTGACAAGATTGCCGGGCGCGAGGGCGGGCACGGGCCGGATGTTTCACGCGAGGGCGTGCAGCGCGACATTTTGCCGATTGTGGAAGGCACGACGGTGAATACGCGCTACGGGATGGTGCGGACGGATCACATCCTGTTTATCGCGGCGGGCGCATTTCATGTGTCGAAGCCGAGCGATCTGATTCCCGAGTTGCAGGGGCGGTTTCCGATTCGCGTGGAGTTGCAATCGCTGACGGTGGACGATTTTCTGCGGATTCTGACCGAGCCCAAGGCATCGCTGACCAAGCAGTACTCGGCGCTGCTGGAGACGGAGGGCGTGCGGCTGGAGTTTGCGCCGGAGGCGCTCAGGGAGATGGCGGAGTTTGCTTTCAAGGTGAATGAGCAGACAGAGAACATTGGCGCGCGGCGGCTGCATACGATCATGGAGCGGGTGCTGGAGGATGTGAGCTTCCTGGCTCCGGATGTGGCGCGGAAGGCTCCCGATGAGGAGCAGGCCGCGGTGCTGAGCGAGGCGATCAAGGCTGAGTCGCAAACGCCGCTGCCTTATCTGGAGCGGATGACGGCATCGGGGCCGGAGAAGGTTTTTCTGATCAGCGACGCATATGTGAAGCAAATGGTGGCTTCGATTGTGAAGGACCAGGATCTGAGCCGGTACATACTGTAGGTGGTTAGCAGTTTCGCTGAATGCGCAATTGGCTGGAGAAATCTCAATGAGTCAGGCTCTGGATCTCACCCCGTTCTCGAAGGCGCTGCAACGGCTTGCCGAGGGGTTGGCGCGCTATCTGAGCGACACGAGCGACGCGCAGATTCGCGATGGCCTGATTCAGCGCTTTGAGTTTACCTACGAGATAAGCCACAAGACGCTGAAGCGGTATCTTGAGTCCGTTTCCGCCAACCGGGCTGCGTTCGATGCGATGCCGTTTGCCGATCTGATCCGCACTGCCAATGAGCAGGGCTTGCTGCTGGGGAACTGGCTCGATTGGAAGCGCTTCCGCGAGATGCGGAGCCGGACGAGCCACGCCTACGACGAGGAAGTGGCCCAGGGCGTTGTGGAAGGCATTCCTGCCTTTCTGGCCGAGGGCGAGTTTCTGCTGAAGCAGTTGCAGGGGCGCAGCGCGGAATGAAACCGCCTAAACTCGATCTGCGGCCCAACGAATGGGAGATTGTGCGCGATATTCTCGAACGGCATGTGCCCGACCGGGAGGTATGGGCCTTCGGCTCCAGGGTGAAGGGAACAGCCAAACCCTACTCCGACCTGGATCTGACGATTCTGGGTAGCGAGCCGCTGGCGCTTTCGACCGCAGCGGAGCTGGCCGACGATTTCTCCGAATCGGATCTGCCCTTCAAGGTGGAGATCGTGGATTGGGCTACGACCGGGGAGAGGTTTCGCGTGGTGATCGAGGGAGAACGGGTCGTCGTACAGCTATCGGGACACTGAGGTGTGTGGTCTGCCCTGCTTGCGCAAAAGCGCGCAAGGGGGGCACCCAGCCTTCGGGCGAATCCTCTTACGCCTGTCGATTCTTTTCCACCGCCAGTGCCTAGCGCGAAACAAGCCTTGGATTCCGAATCTTCTTCACGATTATCGGTTGAGAAAATCCCTTCTTGTAATCTTCCGTAGGACAGACCGTAAAATCTGCGAACTGCGCTTGGTTGTCGCTTTCAGGGTAGTGGAGAGAGCCTTCGATCAGCTCGGTTGACTTTTGGTCAACCACGAAGAAGGTGTGATGTGTCCCCACGTGCCAGATTTCGAGAAAAGCGTCGCCGCTATATGAGATCGCTCTTCCATGAATTTCTTGGCTGGACTTTGCACCGGGGAGTTTCTGTGGAAGCATGACCAGAGCGAGAGCTAGAGGTAATAGAAGACGCATCCCAGGCATTGCCTTTCAAGAGCGCAAGAATAGCACAGGTGTTTCGTTCGACTCAGGGGAAGGGTTGCTCTTTGTGCGCGATCGCCAAACCGGAAACTGCACACATGTATATTTTCGCGTTGCATCGCGTGGGGGCGGCTGGTAGGCTCTTCTCGTACCTCGCGAGCCTGCGCGCTGGGACGAAGATGAGCGGGCTCTACCTGCACTCTCCTGCCCTTGAGGGAATGTGGATGGAGGCGCCTCAAGAGCACGCCTGGGAAAGGTGTGCCTGCGCCGCTCCACTCGCCCGCAGCCTTTTCCCCTCGACTTTCCCGCAACAATACCCAAAGGAGAGACGCCATGAGCAACACAGGAAATCACCACAAGATTAACTACATCGAATTCAGCACCACGGATATCGAGCAGACGAAGAAGTTCTACGCTACGGTTTTTGGGTGGAGCTTCAAGGACTGGGGTCCGGAGTACGTGAGCTTTGAGGGGGCCGGCATTGACGGTGGGTTTGTGAAACGCGAGGCGCACGAGGCGGCGGGGAAGTTTGGGCCGCTGGTGGTTCTCTACTCCAGTGACCTTGCGGCCACGGAGATTGCCGTGAGGATGGAAGGGGGCGGTGTGGTGGTGCCGACCTTCGAGTTTCCCGGCGGGAGAAGATTTCATTTTTCCGATGGGGCGGGGAATGTGCTGGGGGTTTGGTCGGAGTGAAAAAAGCAGTGGGTAGGGGTTAGTGATTAGTGGGTAGTGATCCCAGGTCCCTTGACGGGACCTGGGAGGCCTGCGCGGCTAGTTGACGCGCGGGGGGAGCATGAGGGGCTTGCGGGGGCCCAGCTCTTCGCGGACGAGGGTGAGGCCGAGGATGCAGCGCTCGAAGCGGTCGGAGAGGCGGGCAAACAGCGGGGCTTCCTCTTCGTATTCGAATACGTTGAACTGGCTGACGATGAAGTAGCTTTCCTTGCCGGCCTGGATGAGCTCGCTTAGGCTGGGATGGGGACGGCGGGAACGGCGGCGGTAGTTGCGGTCCATGGCGCCGGGAAACATGCCGGCGACGAAGAGGGCGTAGTCGCCGATGTGCTTGCGAATGGCGCGCTCGGCGTCGAACGAGGGCGCGGAGCCGTGGACGGGGTCGGCGGCGAGGACCATTGCGCCGAGGTCTTCAATGGGATGGCCGGCTTGGTCGCGGACTTTGTAGAGATTGTCAGCCTCGGCAAATTCACAGAGCAGATGGGCGACGTAGGCGGTGACATCGGGGTCGTTGAGACCGAGTTTGCCCTCGTAGCTGTTGCGCACGACCTGCTGGAAGAATGGTTCGAGCGGATGAGCCTGAGACTGCATAGAGACCTCCCGTGTGCGCTTGCGCTGCGTGAACGATGGGACGCGATGGACGGTGGCTGCGTGTGGAGCTGTGCGCCTGTTGGTTCTGCTTTGACGTTGAGCTTAGCGGAAACGATCTAAGGATCGGTAAGGAAAGGCGAAGTTTATTGGCAGAGGGAGGGGGAGATTGCCACCTGCGGTGGGGCCAATCGCCTGGGGCTGTGGTATCCCACCCTTGCTGCAAAAAACGCAGCAAGGATGGGGCACGGCGCAGTTGTGGGTGGTGGCAGATGGAAAGGGCAGCCTTTGCGGGCTGCCCTTTGCGTTGATGCAGGTACAGATTAGACGGCGGCGGGAGTGGGGGACTCGAGGGCGGCGAGGCGAGCGGCGAGGAGGGTTTCAAGCTTGACGAGGGCGGCGGAGAAGCCCTCGATGCCTTCCTTGAGTTTGTCCGTGGCCATGCGGTCGGCGGCGTGCATGGCTACGAAGGCTTGCTTGTCGACGACGATTTTTTCGATGGGTAGATTCTGCGCGGCTTCAAGGGAGAGTTTGCGGGATAGCGGGGCTTCAGTGGCTTCAAGCTCGGCGAGGAGCGTTGGGGAGATGGTGAGCAGATCGCAGCCGGCGAGCTGCTGGATTTCGCCGATGTTGCGGAAGCTGGCGCCCATGACGACGGTCTTATAGCCGAATTTTTTGTAGTAGTTGTAGATGGTGGTGACGGATTTTACGCCGGGATCGTCGGCACCTTCGTAGGTTTTGCCGGTGTCTTTCTTGTACCAATCGAGGATGCGGCCGACGAAGGGGGAGATGAGGGTGACGCCGGCTTCAGCGCAGGCGATGGCCTGATGAAGGCCGAAGAGGAGGGTGAGGTTGCAGTGGATGCCCTCGCGCTCAAGGACTTCGGCGGCGCGGATACCTTCCCATGTGGAGGCGATCTTGATGAGGATGCGGTTACGGCCGATGCCGGCGTGGTCGTATTGCGCGATGATGGAGCGGGCCTGGGCGATGGTGGCTTCAGTGTTGTAGGAAAGGCGTGCGTCCACCTCGGTACTCACGCGACCGGGAACGATGGCGAGGATTTTTTTGCCGAAGGCGATGGCGAGGCGCTGGAAGGCGAGATTGGCGACGGCCTGACCGGTGGCTGCGGCGCCGAGTTCCTTGCGGGCGTCGAGGAGGACGCCATCGACGATGGGCTGATATTGAGGCATCTGCGCAGCGGCGGTAATGAGCGAGGGATTGGTGGTCGCGTCGGTGGGGCGGAACTTCTCCATGGCCTGGATGTCGCCGGTGTCGGCGACGACTGTGGTGTATGTGCGTAGTTGTTCGAGTTGGTTCTGCGGCATGAGTCCTCCAGGGGCAAGAAGTCGGGGATACGAACGCGTTCGGCTTCAGTCTACCGCTGTTGAGATGCGCCGGGGTGTGGGCCGGATGCAGCGGAGGCGGAAATCACTCGGCGGCGAAGGTGTTGGAGAGCGTGCCCAGGCCGGGGATGGTGACTTCGACTACATCCCCAGCCGTGAGCGGGCCGACGCCGGAAGGAGTGCCGGTGAGGATGAGGTCGCCGGGTTCGAGGGTGATGGCGGAGGTGATGTAGGCGAGCAACTGGGGAATGGAAAAGATGAAGTCGAGGGTGGAGCCGTGCTGGCGGAGCTCGCCGTTGACGCGGGTCTCCAGGATTAGGCCCCGAGCGGGGATTAGGCCGGCGGTGGGGTCGAGCTCGTCGCTGACGAACGGCCCGACGGGACAGAAGGTGTCAAAGCCTTTGGCCCGGGCCCATTGGGTTTGGTGCCCGTCTTTCTTTTGCAGATCGCGGGCGGTGACGTCGTTGGCGAGGGTGTAACCGCGGATGGCCGTGGGCCACTCTTCCTCTTTGAGATTCCGGACCCGGCGAGAAATGACGAGGGCCAGCTCGCCTTCGAAATCGACGCGGGCCGAAGCGGAGGGCATGCGGACGACGCCACCGGGGGCGAGCAAAGACGAGGGCGGCTTGAAGAAGAGGAGCGGCTCGGCGGGGATTTCGTTGCCAAGCTCTTGGGCGTGGTCGCGATAGTTGCGGCCGACGCAGATGATTTTGGAGGGGGTGACGGGAGGCAACAGTTGGGCGGCGCTGAGGGGGAAGGGTTTGAAGCTGAGTTCGAGGCCAGCTTCGAGGACGTGGGCGAGCCGGAAGGCGAGATCTTCAGGGGGGACGGGAGCTGAGCCGGTAATCCAGAGTTCGCCGGCGCGGTCTTCAACGGCTCCATAGTGGGGGCGGCCATCGAGCAGGAAGCGGCAGTATTTCATTGGGGGATCTCCTCGGGCAGGTCAGGGAGCGGGTACGGTCTCAGAGGCTTCAGCGGAGCGGGCGCTCTGGTGGCCGAGCTGGTCAATGGCGGTGACAGCGTAAATATAGGTGTGGCCGGGCTGGACCTGGTTGTCGTGGAAGGCCGGGCCGAGGACGGGTTGGGCGGGGGAGATACGCTGACCTTCGGAGGAGGCTTCGCGGCGATAGATGGCGTAGCCGGCGAGCGTGACGTCGGCGACGGGCTGCCAACTGAGGTCGATTGCAGTCTCGGCGCCATTGGCCTGGGCGGTGGCGACGGCGGCCAGGCCGGTGGGGACGGCGGGAGGAAAGACGTCTTGAGCGTCGACGCGGATGGGCGGGGTGAGTTCGCCGGCAAGCTCGATGGTCTGGCCGTTGAGCGGGATGCGGGCTACGCGTTGGGCGCGGTACTCGTAGGTTTGGCCGAATCGGATGTCTTTGTCGAGTGCGCGGTCGGGCGGGTGGGTGCCCGTGGCATTGACGAGGAGGGATTGGTCGAGGGGTTCGGGCGGCGGGGTGAGCAGGCCCTCTTTGGGTTTGGCGGGGGGCGGGGTAAGCAGATGGCGCTGGAGGCGAATGGCGGCGGCGTCTGTGCCGGGGTTCCAGCGGAGGACGACGCCGGATTTGCGGACTTCCGCGGTGAGGCCGGTGACGGAAGCAGGGGCTTCGCCCGCGAAGACGACGGCGGCATTGGAGAGGCCGGCGGAGCGGCCGTTGTGGTTTTTCAATTCGACAAAGTAGCTGAGCGGTCGGGGAGAGCCGGCGGTGAGCGGGGCGGGGAGAGTGTCAGTGAATGTGGCGTCTGCGCCGGGGGTGAGAAGAAATTCAGCGCCGGCGGGGTCGCTGCCGGAGGTGTTTAATTGGCGACAGACGCGGACGGTGACATCGGTTTTGAGCAGCAGCTTGTCAGTGCTTTTTGCGGGCATGGTCCAGGTGAGGGCGACTTGATTGCCGGCGCGGACGGCGGCGAGATCGGTGACGCGGTCAGGGAGATTGAGCGAGGGCGGCATGGGCACGGCGGGGGTTCCGCAGCCGGAGAGGGCCGCGGCGAGGGCTGCGGCGAGCGCGAGCGCGGCCATTTGAGATGAGTGCGGCTGTCCCATAGCCCTACCAGTCTACATGGAGCGGCG
>Ga0302320_10017458_pt1 | contig 14562 bp, 10 predicted proteins | sample Bog_T0_3_FD_202130 | JGI IMG/M metagenome (GOLD analysis project Ga0302320, IMG submission 202130) | Peat permafrost microbial communities from Stordalen Mire near Abisko, Sweden - Bog_T0_3 | ecosystem: Environmental > Terrestrial > Soil > Wetlands > Peat | place: Sweden: Abisko, Stordalen Mire...
GGGGTCAAGGCAGCAGTCTTCAACATGCCCAGCGTTGAGGTGGGCAGCATTCTGGAATACAGATGGACGATACCTCTGACAGGAGGAAGGGTTTCCGGAGTTTTGGAAGACCAGGAGCAGGTCCTCTCCGGCATGATGGCCGGTTCGATACCCGAGTGGGAGGTGCAACAGCGGATCTATGTCCACAAGGAGCACTTCTATTGGAACCCTAACTCGGGCCTTGTGACGACGGGGGGGCGCGATACGATCGACTACTACGTGGATGGGGAGCGGGCTCACTTTCTGCTCTTCACAGAGCGCCTTCCCAACGGTTTCCACACGATTCAGAGCAGCAACGGAGACTACACCCTCGACGTTCAGGATGTGCCCGCTGCCCGGGCCGAGGCGAACGCGCCGCCACTGGGCAGTCTTCTCTACCGGGTGCGCTTTTACTACACGCCTTACATGGATGCCGTTTCGTATTGGGATAGCGAACTCAAGCGCTGGTCTAAGCAACTGGACCAGTACGCGGCGCAGACCTCGACAATCCACGATGCGGCAAATCAGCTCACTGCCGGCGCGGATACTCCGGATGCCAAGGCACGCAAGCTCTACGATGCGGTGCAGGCGTTGAATAACACTGACTTCTCCCGGGCCAAGAATGAGGCGGAGCGGAAGCAGTTGCACCTGAAGAGGGAACTGAAGAAGGCTCAGGATGTATGGAGCGAGAAGAGCGGCTCGGGGAACGACATAGCGGCGCTCTACCTGGCGCTGGCGCGAGCGGCGGGGCTGCAGGCGGATGGGTTCAAGGTGGCCGATCGCAACCAGCGTATTTTTGACCCGAATTATCTCGGCCTGAACCAGCTGGACTCGCTGCTGGTTGTGCTCCACATCGACGGGAAGGACATCTATCTCGATCCAGGCGAAAAGCTTTGCCCGTTTGGACAATTGCACTGGACGCACGTAATGGCCGGCGGGCTTGAGGAAAACGCCAAGGGGCCGATGGACACGCCGCCGAATCAAATGAAGGAAGCTGTTACGGCGCATGCTGCGGAATTGACGCTGGATGCACAGGGCGGCGTGGCGGGCACGGTGAAGATTCTGATGAACGGCCCGGCGGCGCTCTATTGGCGGCAACTGAACCTGACCACAGACCCAGACGAAGTGAAGAAACAGTTCGATGAGTCTCTGCGCGACGTGTTGCCCCAGGGGATCTCCGGCGAGGTGACGGGCTTTCAGGGAATGGATGTTTCAGCGGGGTATCTTTCCGCTGCGGTCAAGGTGTCAGGTCAGTTGGGCAATGCGACGGGCAAGCGCCTGATGCTGCCTGGGTTCTTTTTCTCAACTGGGGAGCATACGCAGTTTGTGGCGGAAGAGAAGCGCGAGTCCGCGATCGATCTGCATTATGCGGAGCAGGTGATTGACGACACTGTTTACCACTTGCCTGCGGGGTATTCGGTGGAGAGCGCGCCAACAGCGGCACAATTGCCGTGGCCGGAGCACGCGGCGCTGGTGGTGAAGACGACGCCGGGAACAGGCACGTTCGATATCAAGCATGTTTTTGCGCGCGTTTTTGTGCTGCTGGATGCGAAGGAGTATCCGGCGCTGCGGGACTACTACCAGAAGGTTGCGACGAGCGACCAACAGCAACTGGTGCTGACGCAGGGGAACTGAGGGGCGCCTTCAGATTCGAATGAACGGGGCTAGATTAAGGGTTGAGGCTTCCCGCTCTTGCGACAGGAAGAAATCGCAAGAACGGGGCACGGAGCTTTCTTGGCGATTGCAGGACGGAAATCATTGCAGATGTAACAGCTGCGCGAGGCTCCTAAACTGGCGGCCTTCGGCATCGAAGTTGGCGGGAGATAACCAGGACTCGAAGGCGCGTTTTCTCGCAGGCCACTCGAGGTCGAGCATGGAGAACCAGGCGGTGTCGCGGTTGCGGTGCTTGATGACCATGTGCTGGCGGAAGATGCCTTCGTAGGTGAATCCGAGGCGTTGGGCGGCTCGGCGGCTCGGCTCGTTTTGCGCGTTGCACTTCCATTCGTAGCGGCGGTAGCCCAGGTCGTCGAAGACGTGGCGGGCCATGAGGTACATGGCTTCGGTGGCGGCGGTGGTGCGCTGCAGAACCGGCGAAAGAAGGATGTTGCCCACCTCGACAACGCCGTGGTCGGGTTCCATGCGCATGAAGCTGGCATAGCCGGCGGCCTGGCCCGTCTCTTTCGGAACGATGGCGAGGAAGAAGGCGGAGGTTCCAGCCTGTTTCTGCTCGAGGGCATCGCGCAGGCCAGCCTCGGTTGAATAAGGACCGTCGAATAGCCAGTCCCATATCTCGTCGTGGCCCCGTACGGCCTGCCAGAGGGCTTCGGCGTGGTGCTCTGCGCTGAGAGGCTTAAGAGTGACGGTGCGGCCGCGCAGGGTGACGGGGACTACGGTTGTGGCGGGCTTCCAGTTGAGGGGTAATGAGTTGGATTTGTGCACAGAGACAGGGTAACAGTCGATTGCCTCCGTGACTATAGCCGGAATTACAGTTGGCTCGATGGAAGCCCTTATTTATCTACGGCATACCGTTGGCGAGCGTCTGGGATTCTAGACGAAAATGCCAAGTCTTGGCAAAGTTGGCCAATTTTCGTATACTTGCGCTGAGGTGTCCTATGCCCACTCGGAATGTCAGCCTGACCAGAGAACTCGATCAATTCGTGGCCTCCAGGGTTGAGACTGGCCTATACGCCAATGCCAGTGAGGTGATGCGCACGGCGTTGCGCCTTCTGGAGAAGGAAGAGCAGGAATATGAACAGAAGATGGCGGTGCTTCGGGCAGCGATCACGGAAGGAGACGCCAGCGTGGATGCCGAGGAAGGCGTTTTTGAGAGGCTCTACGCCTATATTGACGAGCTAGCCTTTCGAAAGGAAAGAGACATTGCGAAAGTTCAGTGTCTCTAAGCCAGCGCAATCCGACATGAGGGTCATCCTCAAGTACACGTTCGAGCAATGGGGTAAGGAGCAGGCCGTCCGGTATGCTCAAGGGTTGCAAGACTGCTTTCAGGTTCTGGCGGAGAGCCCTGAGGCCGGCAGAGCGTGCGACGAAATCAGCAAGCACCTTCGCCGGCATGAACATGGCAAGCACGTCGTGTTTTACCGGCTGAATCAAACCGGAATTCGTATAGTGCGCGTCCTGCACGGGCAGATGGTTCCGGTCAAATCGCAATTCGAGCAGTGAGGGGCGAGCCCTGATTCTCAGGCCCTCGCCGGATGGGGATGCCGAAGTACTTGCGGGCCGCGTCCGCAAGGTCTTCATCTGTCATGACGCCGGATTCGACATGCGGTTCCCTACCGGGCGCGATGAAGTAGTATCCGATGCCGGTCTTTCCGGCGCGAAAGGGACGAACTTTCTTTCCGTCGCGTACATGGAATGACCGTTCGTCAGCCGCCTGGATTTCGATTCCAGCTTCCTGCAAGCGCTTCTCGACCTTGGAGAGGTAGAAGTTGAAGTCGCCAAGGGCCTCTGCATCGCCTTCGCCGTTGTTCAACTCGGCCTGCGTAATTGGGTGAGAAAACGCAATGATCGTGGGCCCGTGAATCACGAAAACGAGAGGGGGCTTTCCGCCAGGCTGGGAACTGGCCGCCGCAACCCAAACAGCGGCGAGCGCGGCGATCCAGATTTGCTTTTTCATCGTATCCAGTCTACGTCCGGTTCGGGACGGTTTCCCAAGAACGCCAGGTAGCCGATTGCAGCGTAGGGCATCAAGTGGTCATCTAAAGAGCGGGGCCAGTTGTCCACAACTCGCACAGGTGGGCGGCTTGTTTGGGGAGCGGGGGAAGACTAGGCTTTTAGATGAAGCCGAGTTGGCGGCGGACGGTCGGATGCACAAGATTCGATGCAAAAGTTCCGCAAAGTCCGCGTCCGACGAGGGCGTTTGAAGCTTTCCACAGAAAAACGTCCATGTTTAGAAACCGGATGCCGGGAATGTCAACGAAATACAAGATATTGTGGTTTGTTGTTGACATCTACCACAGGGAGCGCTATTTTTTCATCTGCGGCTGTTAACAGATTGTGAAGAGAGCCGGCGTGAAGAGCCACCGGCAGGCCGTTCAGAAAAGAAACGTCGCAGTAAATTCAGATTCCTATTTTCCAGGATTTTGCCAGACCAGTACGAAGATCCCACCCAGGCCGCATTGCGCCGGTTGAGGATAGATTGTTCACCGATTTTTCCGCCGATTGAGAGGATTCCCATGAACGAGGCCCAGCTTCACACTTCAAATGCCACCACCGTCCAACAGATCCCGTACACCCAAAAGGGGCTGACCTTTACGCGCCGTTTTTCTACCGAGGGGACCTCGCCTTACGACGATGTCCAGTGGGAAAAGCGGACTGCATCGATTACCGACACGAAGGGGAACTCGATCTTCGAGCAGAAGGACGTTGAGGTTCCGGTGGATTGGTCGATGACGGCCACGAACATTGTGGCCTCGAAATATCTGCATGGGCAGATTGGCACGCCGGAGCGGGAGACGGGCGTGCGGCAACTGGTGGGCCGGGTGGCGGAGACGATCCGCGACTGGGGTGTTGCCGGGGGGTATTTTGCGAGCGCGGTGGATGCGGCTATTTTCCACGATGAGCTGGCGCACATGCTGGTGACGCAAAAGGTGGCGTTCAATTCGCCGGTGTGGTTCAACGTGGGCTGCGACCGGCTGGAGCCGCTCGCGGATGGGCTGAACTGGCATTGGGACCCGGTCACCGGTGGCGTGAAATATTCGGCGACCGGCTACAGAAATCCGCAGTGCTCGGCGTGCTTCATCAATGCGGTGGACGATTCGCTGGAGTCGATTCTGACGCTGGCGAAGACCGAGGGGATGCTGTTCAAGTGGGGCTCGGGAACGGGGACGAACCTGTCGACGATTCGAGGATCGAAGGAGACGCTTTCTGGCGGCGGGGAAGCATCGGGACCGCTGAGCTTCATGCGCGGGTTCGATGCGTTTGCAGGAGTGATCAAGTCGGGCGGCAAGACGCGGCGGGCGGCGAAGATGGTGATTCTGAATGTGGACCACCCGGACATTATGGACTTTATCGATTGCAAGGCGAAGGAAGAGGCCAAGGCGTTCGCTCTTATCAAGGCTGGATACGATGGGTCGGGTCCGGATTCCGAGGCTTACTCGTCGATCTTCTTCCAGAATGCGAATAACTCGGTGCGGGTGAGCGATGAGTTCATGCGCGCGTATGAGACCGACGGCGACTTTACCACTTATTCGGTAAAGGGGCACGAGCCGATCGGAACTTACAAAGCGCGCGACATTATGAAGAAGATTGCCGAGGCTACGTGGCTGTGCGGCGATCCGGGGATGCAGTTCGACACGACGATTAACAAGTGGCATACGAGCAAGAACACGGCGCGGATCAATGCATCGAATCCCTGCTCGGAGTATATGTTCCTGGATAACTCGGCCTGCAACCTGGCGAGCTTCAATCTGATGAAGTATGTGAATGCGGCGGGCGTTTTCGACATTAATGCTTATCGGCACTCGATCTCGATTGTGATTACGGCGATGGAGATCCTGGTGGATAACTCGGGCTATCCAACGGAGTCTATCTCGCGTAACTCGCATGACTATCGCCCGCTGGGACTGGGCTATGCGAACCTGGGCGCGCTGCTGATGGCTTTTGGATTGCCTTATGACTCGGCGGCTGGACGCGACCTGGCTGCCGCATTGACGGCTATCATGTGCGGACAGGCTTATCTGCAGTCGGCGGTGATTGCTGCTAACTGCCCGCCGATTGCGTCGGCTACTCCGTTGACGGCTTCAGTGGAACGCCAGGGCGGCGCTTGCCCTGGGTTCTATGTGAACCGCGAGCCGTTCCTCGATGTTATTCGCATGCATCGCGCAGAAGTGAACAACATCGGCAAATCGCGGCAGAGCGGGGAACCATTTCATGTGCCGCAACTTGATTTGCTGATCGACGCAAGCCGCGAGAGCTGGGATACGGCGCTGATATTTGGCGAGCGCTATGGCTATCGCAACTCGCAGACCACGGTGCTGGCGCCGACGGGTACGATCGGCTTCATGATGGATTGCGATACCACGGGAATTGAGCCTGACCTGGCGCTGGTGAAGTACAAGAAGCTGGTGGGCGGGGGCATGATCAAGATCGTGAACAACACGGTTCCGGCGGCGCTGTTCAAACTGGGATACGACAACGATGAAGTGAATGCGATTGTGAGTTACATTGATGCGACGGGCACGATTGAAGGCGCGCCGGGAATCAGGCCGGAGCACCTGGCGGTGTTCGATTGCAGCTTCAAGCCGGCGAAGGGCACGCGGTCGATTCAGTACATGGGACACATCAAGATGATGGCGGCGACGCAACCGTTTCTTTCCGGGGCTATCTCGAAAACGGTGAATCTGCCGCATGAGGCGAACGTGGAGGATGTGGCTGAGGCCTATGCGGAGAGCTGGCGTCAGGGCATCAAGGCGGTGGCAATTTATCGAGATGGATCGAAGGGCACGCAGCCGCTGAATACCAGCATGGATGCGAAGAAGGAGCCTTCGGCGCTGGATGCGGCTGGGACGCGCGTACTGGCACAACTGGCCGCCAACAAGCCGGCGGCAGAGGCCGATGTGAAAGCGCTTGAGGCCAAGATAGGCGAGAAACTTGAGGTGACAGCCAAGCAAGTGATTGCAGCGGCGACCGCGTTCCAGTATGCTTTGGATGCAATAGCCAAGGCTGCCGCCGTGCCCACACTTAAGGCTACGCCAGTGACGAACCATCAGCCCAAAGACCCTGCGCAGGATCCCAATGGCCCGCCGCGCGCTGTGCGGCACAGGCTTCCGGAAGAGCGCGCGTCGATCACGCACAAGTTTTCGATTGCAGGGCATGAGGGCTACATTACTGTGGGCCTCTATCCCACGGGACAGCCAGGCGAAATCTTCATCAAGATGGCAAAGGAAGGTTCGACTGTCTCCGGATTGATGGATGCGTTCGCCACTTCGATCTCGCTGGCGCTGCAACATGGCGTACCGCTGAGGGTGCTGTGCGAGAAGTTTGCGCATACACGCTTTGAGCCGTCAGGCTGGACGGGGAACGAGCAGATTGGCTACGCGAAGAGCCTGATGGACTACATCTTCCGCTGGCTGAATCTGCGGTTCCTTTCGGGGACGCAGCTGACGTTGTTTGCCGGATTGGGGATGCAGGCTCCGCAACTGCCTGCTTCTCCGAGCTTGATTCCGGAAACCGACTCGGAGGAATACGGTGGGCCGCAGAACCAGTTGGCGCGGCTTGCGGAAGAGGTGGCAAAGCGGCTGAACCAGGTGAACAACCAGCCTGGGGCGCAGCCGGCCGGTGGCGGGATTGCGCCTGAAGCGCAGGGATGGCAGGCTTCCGCGGCAAGCTCGTCGCAGGGGCTTGATCTGAAGGACCGCGGGATCTATCACGCTTCGGAAGCGATGCGGGAGATGTATGAGATGGGCGATGCGCCCAGCTGCTCGACCTGCGGCGCGATCATGGTGCGCAACGGGAGCTGCTATCGCTGCATGAGCTGTGGATCGACGAGCGGTTGCAGTTAGAACTGAGACCGTATGGATCGGTGGTTTCCCAGGTCTCAAACGCGAGACCTGGGGCACCCACAGTTGGAAGGCTAATTACCCAATCACTCGGTCGTGGTACTAGGCGGCAGCTCGGGGTCGCCCAGAGACTCTCCGGTCCACCTTGATTGGGGGATAGCTGCGCAGGCCTGTAAGTTGCAGTGCGATTTGCCAGAGGAACGCGGAGTTGTTGCGGCAATAGCGCCAAAACAGACGGCGTGGCTCCTGGATCATCCGGTGCAGCCATTGCAGACCCGCATGCTTGACCCATTCCGGTGAATCTTTGATTCGACCGATATGAAAGTCAAAAGCAGCTCCCACGCCGAACATCAACGTGCCGTTAAGCAGCGGAAGGAAGCGCATCATGAAGCGCTCCTGCTTCGGTGTGCTGATGCCGACCCAGATTATATCCGGCTTCAATTCGTTAATCCTGGAAGCTAGAGATTGCTCCTCCTGTGGCGTCAAATCTCGAAACGGCGGAGTCTGAGTGCCAACTATGCGTACCCAGGGAAAACGCTGCTTGAGCTTTGTGCGCAGTTCTTCGGCAACACCTTCGTTGCCCCCGTAGAGGAAGTGCGTGCAGTTGGCGAATTCCTTGCGTGCAAAGACTTCCAGCATCAGGTCGGGACCAGTTACTCGTTGCATTTGGTGGAAACCCTGCCAGCGGCCCACCCATACTGTCGGCATTCCATCGGGCACCATGATGGCTGCGTGCGCATAGATCTGGGCCAGGTTCGGATCGCGATGCGCTTCCATGATGCCATGGACGCCGACCAAACAAACGTATCCATTGTTGCCGCTTTGCAATTCATATTTGACGCGCGCAACTGCGCTTTCCATGTCGAGCGGTTCGACCGGGATTCCGAGGACACTGGCGGTATTACGTCTTGATTCGATGTTCATAGGAGACACTGTCTTTCTGCCGCGGATGGGACCTGAATATCGTTCGCGCTTGAGCTGTTCGCGGGAGCAGGCAGCAGCGAGCGATAGAGCCGCAAATATGCTTCCGCGATGAATGGCGTTGAGAACTGAGGCGGATGAAGAGGCTTTGGGACTGGATCTCGAAGCGCAACGCAGACCGCGTTGGTGAATGCCTCCACCTGCTGTGGACCTAGCGGGACGTAATAGCAGTGGAGGCCCCCCAGTTCGCGAAAGGCGGCAATGTCGGAGCAGACCACGCGGCATCCAGCAAGCAGCGCTTCGGCAACCGGCAGACCGAAACCCTCCACGATGGACGGCGCAAGGACCAGGCTGCAATTGCGGTAGCACCACTGCAGTTCGGAATCGGAGATCCCGTTTAACAGAACAACGCGCTCTGCAAGTCCCGATCTGGCGATGAATTTCTTGATTGCAGGTGTTTCGGGACCCTCGATTCCGACAATGAACAGCTGCGCCCCTTCGGGAATCTGCCGCGATTGCAACAAGCATTCAAAAACCTGAAGCACCAGCAAGATATTCTTGTTCCGGCGGTGCTGCGCAACGCAGAGCAGGAACGGATGGCCATTCCACACGGGCGGAGGAATTTCGGCGCCTTGCTCTGCGTGCGGCGCAACCGAGTTATAGATGACCGCCGCCTTCTTGGCGAGCCGCGGGTTCAGCGTCTTGAGCCGGGATAATGTGCATTGAGACACACAAGCGATCGCGTCCGCTCTGCGCAGGCACTGTTGCAGTACGGCGCGATTGAAGAGAACTTTTGGAAATCCAAAATTCTCGGGGATGTCGTATGGATAGAGGTCATGGAGAGTTACCACTGTTTTGCAATGGAATGCGCCGCGCCGCACGGGTACGGGATATGCGAGGTGAACAATGTCGGCGTCGAGCTGAGCAGCTAGCCGGGGCAGATGCGAATAGAACCACCAGTTGCGGCTCAAAGCGCTATTGCCGATGGGCGCAGTGTGCAGATGGAACCGCTTGTCGCAGCATGGAGCCGAGTCCCGCACAAAGCTCTCCTGCCACGGAGCGGCCACCAGATGCACCTCGGTGACCTCAGGGCGCGAGATCAGGCAATGGGCCAGGTTGATAGCGTGGCGTTGAACCCCGGAGAGCTGGCCCGAGCTGGAGGCAAGAGCTATTACGATCTTCATGAGTAGACCTCAGTGCTGCCGCGGGATTGCTCAATAAGGCACCCGATCATAACGATGGTCCACATGGGCAACGACAAATCGAAGACTTCAGTGTCGGCCAGTCCGCGAACGACAACGAACAGAAGCATGCCGAGGAACAAAGTCTTCACGGGGCTATTGACAAGCCGGCGAAGATTTCGGAAAACACTTCCGTAAATCGCAACCAGCAAGGCCAATCCCACGGCGCCATAGGCATAGAACTGCTGAAGCAGTTCATTGTGAGCATGTCGAGCCTCGAACTGCTCGGTCCCGAACGGAGGAATCACTTTCCATACGGAGTGGAATCCGTGACCGATCCATGGCTGCTGGATCGCCTCATTCAGGATGTATGCCCAGATGCCGAGCCGGCCGGTAAGGGTTTCGGACTGGTTGCCGGCGTTTTCGTATACGTCGAGATAGCTTGAAAGCAGGCCCCAGAACGCTGCAAGAATAAGAATCGCGGAGAGCGCGATGAACAACTTCGTCTTGCGGCTGATCGAACGATCGCGCAGCAGAATATAGCCTTGTCCCGCGACAAAGGCGATAATCGTTGTCTTGCTCAAGCTGCGCAGCAGCGTCACGGCAAGAAGCAGCGCATGGACACTCCATTTGCCGCATTTGCGCCGCATGAGGTACTGCGCAAAGAAGAAGGCAAAGGCACACACATAGCCGATCTGATTCGGCCCCATCAGTTCTTCATCGCCCAGGCGGAGATCGGACTGCGCAGGCAGCAGCCAAGCCACTACCGCAATGGCGCAGGCTCCCCACACGTATCCTTTCATTACCCCGTTCACCACCGCATCCACCGTTCCGGCGCGAAGCAGGATCACGATCATTGCCGTATCCGCGGTCATGGCAATCCAAAAGGCGGCTGCCGCAGGCAGCGACGCGGTGCTGCTCCAAAACAGGCTGGCGCCCGTGAAGCCAAGAAATAGAAGCACCCAACCGGTGCTCGGCGCCTGAAGCACGGATCTGAAACTGCGTGAAGCGGTTCCCATTGAATGAAATGAAACGATGACGAGCAGAAGATAATTCAGCGCCAGGCTGGCCCCCACACCCACAGATGCTTCCTGCCCAAATACGCGCACTGCCAGCACCACGCTCAATAGTCGAAAGGCGAGAAAGAAGCCGACGCTTGCCGGTAGCAACGATGGCGACAGTGCCGCGGCCGTGTTGATGGATTCGACTCTTGCGTTGGCGTTCATTGTGGTTCACCGACAGGCTGCAGAACCGATATGGGTCGATGCGAGGCCGGCTTTCCGAAGAGATGACGAAGCAGCGGAATGTACAAAAAGAGTGGAACGATTCCATAGCTCAATCTCGCGATCGCCATGCCCTGAACGCCGAGACGCGGCGTGAGGTCCATCATCAAAATCAGCATTGCCGCTCCGCCGAGCAGATTGAACCAGGTGACAATGCGCACTCGGCCGAGCGCTAAAAGAGCATACGTGGCAGTCACATTCATGCCTAACAGGGCGGAACTCCAGATGATGATCGGGAGCACCGGTGCCGCAGCTTGCGCGACCGCCGAGCCCACCCAAAAGTGCATGATGCGGACGCCGAAGGAAAGCAAAATACATGTGGTGAGGGCGACAAATATCAGGTTGCAGACGAAGGCGATCAGCACGGGGTTCTTGATAGAAGCAGTGCTCGAAGACGCATTGCGTTTGGATAGATAAGGAAACAGGAAGTGCAGGCCAGCCGCCGCGAATCCAAAGATCGGCTGCGCCATCTGCGCGCAGAGCGAATACGAGGCCACAACTGCCGCACCCAATGAAACCCCCAGCATCATCCGGTCTAGTTGACTGAATACAATGCCGGATACCGCCTGAAGCATGCTGAACACTCCGAAGCCAGCCAGGGAGCGCATGGTGTCCCTGTCAAACGCAGGCATGAGTGAATCCGCCGATAGCAGACGTTTCAGGTCTAGAAGCTGCAGCCATAGCGCAACTGACATCAGCAACCCTGTTGCCGCCATGATTGCGATAACACTGTGGCTCGCGTAGGTGAGCACCGCGGCGGCGACAAGCGCGAGGATTCTGCCGAGAATGCTGATGCGGACCGCGGCTCCGTAGCGTTCGAACGCGCGTTGCGTGCTGATGCACACGCTTTCAACTGCACGCAAGGCCATCAACACGCTGGCAATGCGAAGCGACCAGAGGCACGAGTGCTGCAGTACTGCATCGGAACCAGCCACACGAGAAGCCGCAAGCGGAGAAAGCATCCAGCCTGCACACGCCAGCGCCAAGCCAAACGCCAGGTTGATGGCCATCATGCTTCGCACTGCTTGCAACGCGGCACGTTCGTCGTTTGCGCCACGGCGGCTGGCCACGTGCTGAATATTCGCATCGCCAAAGCCGGATGCGACGATGCCGCCAATGCTTACTGCGGCAGTTGCAAATGTCCAAATCCCATATTGCGCAATCCCCAGGTTGCGCAAGACTATTGGCGCGACGACAAGCATGCCGATCGGATAAGCTCCGTAGTCGAGAATGCCGTACGCCGCATTGGAAAGATGTGCTCTCATCGCTCCGCTTTCGTCCGTGACAGGCGAAGCTGCAGCCACTGTTGCAAACCTTGGGCGATCTCATGAACAAGTTCCTTGCGCGGATCGTTTACCCGCATCTGCCGCCATTGCGCATGGAGAAGAAGTAGAAATGAGGTTATGACAACCGAGATGGCGGAAACCAGGAGCGCAAGAAGCAGTCTCGGAGGGAACGACTTCTTTTCAGGAATTCCTGGCGCGTCGATCACGCTCACGACCGGGACATCCTTCGCTTCCTGGATGCGCGCCAATTCGTACTGCTGAGTTAGTAACTCGTATACGCCTTCTTGTACCTGCACTTCGCGATAGAGGTTGGCATACGGCACGGCAAGGCGCGGCAATTGCCGCAACGGAGGATAGAGATCGCTGTTGCGATCGCTTGAAGAGCCGTCTGCGTTTGTTCCACTCACGTCCGCAGGAGCGTCTTTCGACGAGCCGCCAATTCTTGCAATCTCTGCTTCAAGCCCTCCGATGCGCGCCTCCGCCGAGCGCACACGTATGTTCCCATCGCCGTACGTCTGGCGCAGGGAGTCCAAACCCGATTGCTCGATAATCAACTGCGCCTGCAGGCGCGCAGCCGCATCGACCAGTGACCGGGCCTGCTCCTTGATATCGATGGTTGCATGGCTGCTGGAAAAGTTGCTTAGTTGCTGCTGCGCGCTTTGCAGGTCGTCTTGAACACCGTGCAGCCGCTTCTCGATGAAGAGCCGTTCCTGGTGAGCGGACGATGTATTGGTTCGATTCACCAACTGATTCAGTTCATCGAGATATCCCTGCGCGATATCGCGAGCGCGCACCGGGTCAGTGTCCGTAACGGTCAGGGTAATAACGCCGCTCTTTTTGTCATCCACGATTTTTGTGCGCCGGGCCAAAGATTTTGTGGCATCGATGCGGTAGCGCTGGTGATAAACCTTTTGCAAATCGAAACGATCGATCAGGTGTCCGCTCACAGTGCCGCTACGCAGCAGATCGATGAAAAGCGAGGTGTTGCCGCCTCCGCCGAGAAAACCACCTGCCAGGGCGCCAAGGGTGCCCAGGCCGCCACCAGAGCGCCCTGCCAATGCCGCCAGCAATGCAGTTCCGCCCATGGAGTTACTTGGCGGCATAATGCGCGCGCCCGACTCATACTGCTTGGGCAACAGGAAAGCAATCGCAAGCGCAAGCACCAGCGAGATGCCCGCGGTGCGAGACAGAATGCGCCGCTTCCGCCAGAGCAGGGAGGTATTTGCAATCCAGTTGGGAGTTGCGACCGTTTCGCTTCCGGCACTCGTCACAGAGGAACTCATTTCCTCTTCCACAGCGGTTCGGTTGTTACCATTCAACGGCTCTTCGGGCGACATTGCTTGAGAACCCAGGTATGCGCTCATAACAAACCTGCCACGGCCGCGGTAATGGCGATGGATGAACTGAACTGCGCGACTGTCAGCAGATTGCGCCAAAAGAGCGAAGATCCGATAATCTTTTGCGGCACCACGACCACGTCGCCAGGCTCGAGCCGCGTTTCAAGCACATGATGGTCAAGCCAGGAACCTGAACCGCGGCCGACAACGTCTCCGTTAGCGCGAATGATGAAGATGTCGCCCTTGTTGGCAATCTCAGTTGGCCCACCGGCGCGGCGCAGGTACCACGCTGCCGTTTGGTTCGGCTCAAAAGTGATAGCCGAGGTGTTATAGACCTGCCCGCTGACCAGCACAAACGCGGGCTGCTTGGGGATACGAAGAACATCGCCCGCGCGCAGTTCGATATCGTCGGGAGTATTCTCCCACTTATGAAAGTCGCTACCGATGTGGATGACCAGCCGGCCTGTCACGGGCGCGCTCTTCAGTCGCGCCACTACCTCTCGCTGTTGTTGCGCGATCAGTTGTACCGTCGCCGATTGATCGGTGGAGCCGAGGCTGGGATTGATGCTGGCAGCCGTCGAACTTGTTTCGATCTGTCGAATCAGTTCCTCGCGGCTCTTTTCCTCAAGCTTGCGAACCTCGTCGCGGAGCAGCACCGCGCCTGCCGGATAGCTCGTGGTGCGGAATCCCCCGGCGCGGCGAAGAATGGAGCTGAGCCGCTCGCCCTGTTGGATGCCGTAGTCGCCAGGATGAGCGACCTCGCCCTCAATTGTGATGGACGCGCCAATGTCGTCCCAGCCGGTCATCTGATGCACGGTGAGCACATCGCCTGGCTTCAGGGGCACATCCGCTTTGTCGTCGTGACGATTGACCGCATCGCCAATACGAATCGATGTTCGGTCACTGACTACGGTGGAACCGCTTGTGATTTGATAACTCGTCAAGTCCGCGGTCTCCAGCAGCGCATCGCGCTTGAAGCCGCCTGCCATCCGCACAAGCTGGGCTGCGGTCATACCTACTGA
>Ga0302320_10017459_pt1 | contig 14562 bp, 13 predicted proteins | sample Bog_T0_3_FD_202130 | JGI IMG/M metagenome (GOLD analysis project Ga0302320, IMG submission 202130) | Peat permafrost microbial communities from Stordalen Mire near Abisko, Sweden - Bog_T0_3 | ecosystem: Environmental > Terrestrial > Soil > Wetlands > Peat | place: Sweden: Abisko, Stordalen Mire...
AAGCATTTCCACATTCAACTCTATGGATAAAGGGAGAAATGAGAATGAATGACTATTCAACACCTCAATCAAGCTTGCAATCTCGTGTGAAGTCCCGCTCGATGGGGGTGAAACTCATCCTTGTCTGTGTGCTGGCGCTGCTCATGGACATCCCAACATTCTTTGTTGGAGGGTTGGTTGACGAGAGGAGCCAGCGAACCTTGGACTCCGCTAGAGCAACAGCCGGCCAGGTGAGCGGACCACAAACCCTACTCGGCTCGCCCATCAAAATGGTGGACACCTATCGATCCGTTACACGATCCCTAAAGTACACCCTTCTCTTTTTGGGCCTGGTCTTCCTTTCTTATTTCATTTTCGAGGTGACGACAGCGAAACGTGTTCACCCCGCTCAATATTTCCTTGTGGGAGCGGCCCAAATCATCTTTTATCTTCTCCTGTTGTCCCTCGCTGAGAAGATCGGATTCGATTTTGCCTTCCTGCTCGCAGGAGGCGGCACGGTAGCATTGCTTTCGACCAACGCAGGATGGGTATTCTCAAGCCGCTTGCAGGGCTTCCGGGCTTTAGCCATTTTCACTCTGCTTTACGTGCTGATCTACCTTCTTTTGAGACTCGAAGACGACGCATTGCTGATCGGCGCCACCGCCAGTTTTTTTGCAGTCGCAGCGGCGATGTATTTTACCCGGAAAATCGACTGGTATAGCTCGCTTCCGGTCACTGGCATCTCAAAACAACAGTCTGTTCCGGTAGTTCCAAAGGGCAATGTGTAATAACGCCGGGCCAATTTTTTTGCGAGGTAACTCTGCAATGCAAAGCAAACGAATCAAAGGACTGCATGTAGCCATCATCATGGATGGCAATGGCCGTTGGGCCACGCGGCGCGGTTTACCCCGCATCGCTGGCCATCGTGCCGGAGTGGCTGCATTGCGTCGCACTGTTGAGCGCGCAGACGAGCTAGGCATCAGGTGCCTGACTGTCTACGCTTTCTCTTCCGACAACTGGCGCAGGCCGCCTGCTGAAGTGCAATCTATATTCTGGTTGCTGCGCGCATTTCTGCGCCTTGAGGCTGAACGTCTGCGTCAGCGCGGTGCGCGTCTCCAGATCATCGGCCGCCGCGACCGCCTGGCGAAGAACGTGCTGCGCGAAATCAACAGGGCTGAGTGGGTAACCGCCGCCGGACGCGGTCTTCAGTTGCGCGTAGCGGTCGACTACTCCTCACGCGATGCCATCACCCGCACCGCCGCAGACGCCGCTGTCGCGCTCTCTGACGGCGAACCGCCTTCGCCCGACATCCTCGGACCAGTGTTAATGCAGACGTTGACGGCGCAAACCATCGATGTTGATTTACTCATTCGCACCGGCGGCGAAAAGCGATTGTCCGACTTCCTGTTGTGGGAGTGTGCCTACGCCGAGCTTCTATTTTCCGACCGCATGTGGCCGGATTTCGACGCCGCCGATCTGGACGCCGCCCTCGAAGAATTCAACCATCGAGAGCGTCGCTTTGGATCCGTTCCCGAGCCAGGTGACCAGCCCCCAGCATCATTGAAAGAGGTCGGAAAATGATCATTCCAGCCTCCCGTTCTCCCCTTCACTCCCGCTCAATCAAAGCCAAGTTCGTACTGCCAGCCTTGACTGAGGCCACAAGCCCCTACTGGCGGCCAATCAAGTATTCGCTTTTCCCGCCGCTGGGTCTCGCCACTCTCGCCGCCTACTTATCCGTCGATGATCATGCCGTCATTGTCGACGAACATGTCGAGCGCCTGGATCTCAACGATGAACCCGAACTCGTCGTGATCCAGGTTTACATAACCAACGCCTACCGCGCTTACAAAATTGCGGACCATTACCGCAGCAAAGGTGTCTTCGTCTGCCTCGGAGGCCTGCATGTTACATCGCTTCCCGACGAGGCTGCCATTCATGCGGACGCGATATTCCTCGGCCCCGGCGAGCAGACCTTCCCGCAATTCCTCAATGATTTTCGCGCCGGAAAACCGCAGCCCGTCTACACATCACTAGCTGGCCGCACACTCGATCGAGTTCCTCCCATCCGCCGCGATCTAATTCGTCGCAGTCATTACCTCGTTCCTAACTCCATCGTCGTCACGCGCGGATGCCCGCAGCATTGCGACTTCTGTTACAAGGATGCATTTTTCCAAGGCGGCCGCGGCTTCTACACGCAGCGCGTCGATGATGCGCTTGCCGAGATTGACCGTCTGCCGGGACGTCATCTTTACTTTCTCGATGATCATCTGCTTGGTGACCGGCATTTTTCCGAAGCGCTATTCGAGGGCATGACAGGAATGCGGCGGCTCTTCCAAGGAGCCGCGACTGTCGACTCGATTTTGCGTGGAGACCTTATCGAACGAGCGGCCGAGGCCGGCTTACGCAGCATCTTCGTAGGCTTTGAAACCCTGACTCAGGACAACCTGAAGCGAAGCAACAAGCGTCAGAACTTAGGCCGCAGTTATAAGGCTGTGTTCGACCGGCTCCATTCCCTCGGAATCATGATCAATGGCAGCTTCGTGTTTGGCATGGATGACGATGGTGAAGACGTTTTTCGCCGCACAGTCGACTGGGCTATCGACCACGGCATTACAACAGCCACATTTCACATTCAAACGCCGTATCCGGGCACTCAACTGCACGCTCGCATGGTCCGTGAAGGCCGCATGATGACGCGTGATTGGAACCTCTACGACACCAGGCATGTTGTTTATCGCCCAGCGCTTCTCAAACCAGAAGTCCTGAAAGCAGGATACGACTGGGCGTATCGCGAGTTCTATCGTTGGGCATCCATAGCGCGCGCTTCTCTCCATCACGGAACGCTAAAACACCAGGCAAAGCATTTCTTCTATGCATCGGGATGGAAGAAATTCGAACCGCTCTGGGACCTCATGATTCGTGCCCGCCAACTCACCAGGGTTACCCAATTGCTTGAGGGTGTGCTTTCACGCGTGACTCGTACACATGTATCGCCTGAAAACAAAACACCAATCGAAAGTCCAGCTGAGACATTGACCCAGATTACGATGTGAAGGCTTCAGAATAACGACGCTCAGCCCTGCTCACGGCCCCATACTTGTTGGCGTGCATGGGTTGTATCCCAGCGTCGAAGCCGTCACAGGTGCCGGGGGTGTCGGCGGTGTAGACCACGGGATTCCTGTGAAATCAAAAAACTCAAGCAGATCTGGTTGCGCCTGATCGTGCGCCGTCAGATGCGCGGAATTAGCGATAAACCTGGTCTCGACAAACTTGATCACTGCCGTATGATCCATCGGGGTATGCGACACGTAGTGCTTTCGCGTGAATGGCGAAATGATAATGTTCGGCAGTCGGAAGCCCAGCTGCGCCGCGAAGCCATTCACCGCGGGTGCATCCGAAGCATGGGCTCCCGGATCGATCGAAGTCAGATCGCAATGCAAAGTCGGCGTGCCCCCGCTGGCCACGCATGGCTTGTAGGAGTCCGCATTCACTGCGATGGTGGAAATATCCGGAATAGTCCCAAGAGATGCGTCGGTGTTCTCATTGGAATGACCCGGCACAGGCGGAACGTGATCGTATGGTCCGCCGCCTTCGTCGTAGCTGAGGAAGAAGATTGAATCCTTCCATGAACTGCTTGCCATGAATTCATTTACGACATTGGCAACCTGCGCCTGACCAAGCAAAATCGATTGTCCTGAACCTGGATGCTCATCATTGTTGCCGTACCCAGCCTCGATGAATGCGAAGCTCGGAAGCGTGTTGTTCTTCAGATCGGAATAATAGGTGGAAATTGGCGCAATGTGGGCCGTGTCGATGCAGAAAGAATTCGAGGCATCGCCAACCACACTCGACTTCTGTGTAGGAGCCGTACAGGCAGCGCCTGATGGGTTCTCATAAAGGTACTGGTAGGAATATGTCAGGTTTGAGAAGTCGGTAGCCGGATATTCCGCACTTGCTCCGCCGCTGCAATCGTCACTGCTGAGGCAAAGACCTTGCGTAACGGTGTAGTAAATTTTCCATGAGACTTTGAAATTGTCCAACTCCTGGAAAATGGTGCCAATATTCAACTGGGACAGATCGTCGTCGCCACCCGGGTCTCTCACCAGCCCTTGGGTTGTACCGCCTGTGAATGTGGCAATGCGGTTGCCGATACTCTTGGTCGATACCGGTGAAAACCAGCGATCTGAAACCGCGAATTGCGAAGCCATATAGTAGTAGTAGTTAAGGAATTCCTCGTCATAGTATCCCATTGCACGCTGGCCGGTTAGATCTGTAAAACTGCCGGCGCAACTGCCCGCCGAACCAGGTTCCGTGCAGCTTCTTGTATAGCCTTCCGCGTTGTGTACAAATCCATCCAATACGATTGGACGCGTAGTAAGGAAATTGTAGCGATTCACATCTCCATAGCTTGCCAGCCAGTCCGAACTCATGTCGTCCACGCAAGTTGTCTTGAATTTGAAGAGCGAATAGGACGTGCCCTGATCGTCTTCATTGCTAATGCTGCCAAGCTTGTCGTCGATGCCATCCACGTCATAGGTCTTGCCGTCGGCGCCTATATCCATGCCGTTTGCCCTGCGGTAAGGATTCAGCATGCCAAAATAATTGTCGAAAGTGTGATTCTCCTGCAGCATGAATAAGACATGGCTGATGGACTTCAAGCTTGTCGCGGGAATCACCGTAACTGTAGCCTCCGCAGAATCATTTCCTGCGGAGCCCGACGCTTCAGCCGTGAAAGTAGTGGTCGCCGTCGGACTCACTGCCTGTGTCCCGCCGCTTGCCGCCAACTTATACGTAGAGCCGTCTGATCCCGTCACCGTGACTGAAGTCGAATTCGTCGCCGCCACCGTTAATGTGGTTGAACTACCATCGGTAATCGTTTCCGACTTGGCAGTGATGCTGACAACAGGCGCCGCAGATGCTTCAATGGTCAGATCGATAGTTGTGTAGGTAGCCCCACCGCAGTTATCCCACTCCTCAACGACCGTATGTTCGGCGCCCGTGGCGAGGGTAATCTCCGTATTAAGAGTTGTCCCATTCACCACATAGGTCAAAGCGTTGTTGACATAAACTCCCATCGACGCAACGCCCTTCGAACAGGTGGTTGTAGTCGCGCTAGCCACGTAGTGCAAGGGAGAAGTTACAGTCGAACCGGCAACGGGCGAAGTCACAGTGACCGTCGCCAAAGCAGGTATCGGGAATGCCACAAAAATGGCGAGGATATAGCGGAACAAATCCATCAAGTCTCCGTTGACTTAGATGTAATGATCCGAACGAGCGGTTGTATAGGCTGACACCACCGAATTCAAACAGGTAAGTCACTGCGGCCGGCGCCGCCGAGGCGGGGGTCCAACTTCCAAAAATCGCTACGGGCACAGAATCAGGCTACAGCGGTTACACAATCGGTTTTCCCCGAAAGAACAGTTTTCGATAGGCTTTCTGCTAGTAAAAGCCACTTTCCGCAGCGGTACAAATGCCGCGTTAGTTGCGGAACCGTTCTAGTTTTCGAGACCTCTCACGCCGGCATTGAGACCCAGAGCTTCCAATGGCTGTGCCCTCACAGGCTTAATTCCATGCAAAGCTGCGATCCGGCGCAACTCGATGATGCCCAGTCTGAGCCAGTCCTTTTCTGAACGGGAACTCAGCAAAAACGCCAGCACAGTGTCCTCTCTAGCGTTTTCTGAGCGCTCAAGGCGGGTTGCCTCCTCGGCCTTGGCTCGTGCCTCAATAGGGTCGTCCTCCCCATCTGGCGGGATCAGGCGAATCCGATTGTGCCCGCCCCACTCTCTGCCATCGTTCCGGAAGCAGAGCCCACCCGCGTCGAACGACTTGGGACGAACCGACGTTACTGTCGAGAGCCGCTCGATGCTCCCTGCAAAACGGCTGTTTGAGCGGGGTCTTGAGATGATTACCCGATCTCCTACCTGGACTTGGATTTCATCCATATTCATAAAATCTCCTTCAGCGGGAAACCTGCCCAGCGTAGAGCTCCAGGGCGCGCATGCTTGTTACAAACATCGTTGAGCCGTGCTTTTGCAACAATTCGCGATTCTTGAAATCAGTCATCGTCCGCGACACAGTCTCACGACCAACGCCGATGTACTCCCCGATCTCCTCGTTGGTAAGGGAACCCTCAATGCGAACGCCGCGTTCGGTCTCGATGCCGCCAGCGCACCACTCCACGAGCAGCCGGGCAAGCTTCATTGACGCAGTCCCTGAAAGACTCACCGTGCGTAATTCTTTGCAGGCTCGCTTGAACTCAACCCCAAGCTGGCGTCCAATGGCATAGGACGCAATGGGGTAGCGCCGCAGGAAATCGAGAAAGTTCTGTCGAGGGAGCGATGCAATCGAGCAGCGGCACTGCGCTTCTGCCGTGATCTCGGAGGGGGCGCCTGAAACAACCGCAGCAACACCAAGAATGTCTCCAGCCTCGGCGATTCCAAGTACCAGACGCTTCCCGGCGGCGGAGTTGATCGAGAGTCTTACCCGGCCGTCAAGCAGAAACAAGACCCTGTCGGGTCGATCCCCTTCGCTCACCAGTGCGGTCCCCCCTTCGCACCGGAACCGCACAGCGAGTGACTCAAACTCGATCCTTGCCCGCGGTGACAGGATCTTGTAGAACTCCCCGAATTTCCATATTGCCCCTCCGTCTTTGAGCTTTGAACCGCGGAGCCTTCGATTCCTGCATGATTCGCCCGACACCCCGGTTGCAAGCTGCCGCTCGTGGCAATTCCCGCCTGAGTTACTCAGCATGAGCTTCTGCCTCGCTACTCTCATTACGACGTCCCATATTCCGCTTTCTTTACTTGGATCGGCTCTGAAACGCATTAGTTTGCAGCGGATCTCATGGCGGTCGGTGTCCGACGCACCCTTGCCTGTTCCGCCACTAACTCACCCATACCAATTAGGAGCGCGCCCGAATCGTTCTTTAACGTCGCATCTGCGAACCAATCCACGTCGCCGTGGCCATTCGCGATGGACGCCACAGGCGTTTGCGAACCGGAAGCGCGGATAAAAAATGTCAGCCTCTCCTTGTTCTCGTTGGAAATGGAGTCGTCCAGAAGCACAAGGTCGAAATCCCCGGACTTGAACTGGGAGATTGCCTCCTGGATCGTTCCTGCCGACAAAACGATGTATCCTGCAGTTCTCCAAACCACGCTGTGAGCCGTCAACAGCCATGAGTTCATGCCAACCGCGAGTACGACTGTCAGAGAAATAGTTACCCCCTTGTCTGGCGCCAATTGCGCCTCCATACCTATGCCACCGATGCTGCTCGCGTTCTGGGAGAGACCCCTGCACTTGATCCTCGCCTGCGTAATTTATGCCCCAACTATCGCTTGCTCCGATGCAAGCGCCAGCTTGGAACGAACGCATGCTATTACCCCAATTTCGGGACCTCACGAACGCGGCGCGACGATTCGCGCGGCTCAAGGGCTATTGTTCTTTCCGGGGAGAAGTGAGTTGTTCCAGCCAAAGTGCTTTGCTGTCATGCACCTCTTTCCTGGTCGGCTTGGGGAGCGCAATCAGGAAGGCAGTGATGTTAAGTTAGTCTTGTGTTATCTGGAATGTCTGTCGTTTATCGTACTCATTGACTGAATATTGAAGCAATCGTATGACTCCATCCAAAGATCCCGTTCAACAAAATTCATAACTCTGCGTCACTGACTCGATAAATGGAGTAGAGTTACTTTGCACCACTATACGCAAACTACTGTCCGATTGAAGGCTTCTGGGGCTTTTCCCTTTGCGCGTTCAGGTGCGAGGATTTTCACCCCCAGCAAGAGGAACACCTGTGCAACATTCCTTGGGCCCGCAACACTTTGAGAATCGCATACTCTCTTCCTTGCCGGCTTCGACAATCAGCCGGCTCGTTCCGCATCTGTTCCCCGTCGATTTACCTATAAACCTTACCCTCCATGAACCAGGAAAGACAGTAGATTATGTCTATTTTCTTGAAGATGGAATTTGCTCCATCGTCGCTACAATGGAAAGCGGAATGAGTGTTGAAGTAGGCATGATTGGAAGAGATGGCTTTGTTGGCGTGCCCTCCGTCCTCGGCGTCAGCCATTCGCCCAATCGCCGATTCATGCAATTCTCTGGATATGGCTATCGGGTAAAAGCGCAGATCTTGAGCGAGTTATCCGATGCGTCCGCCCCCTTGAGATTGAGTCTGCTGCGTAGCGTGCACGGGCTGATGGTTCAGACCGCTCAGACCGCCGCATGCAATCGCCTGCACGACCTTCCCAAACGCCTCGCCCGCTGGTTGCTGATGTGCCGCGACAGAGTCCGGACTGATGAGCTCGCCATCACGCAGGAACTCTTGGCCATCATGTTAGGTACCCGCCGCAGCTCAGTCACCGTCGCCGTTGGCACGTTGCAAAAGGCCGGACTTATAACCTATACACGTGGTCATGTAGCTATCCGAAACCGAGCAGGCCTTGAAGATGCCGCCTGCGAGTGCTATATGGTGGTCAGAAAGGAGTCGACCCGCCTTGGGCTCCTCGAACCCGCAGGGTTAGAAATTCACCCGGCGCCTACTCCGGACCCAAACAACTAAGATCCGACCTATCTATATTGGACAGTCCGGTGTTGCATAAACTGACATGCGCCCATCCGCCTCGCCCATCTGTCGCTACTGCGTGTAAGCTGTTATGAAATCCAAATCCCAACTGGAATCCCGGTTTCATTCCGCGCTCAGAGGTGTAACCGATGCTCAAATCCATTGCCGTCGTCGCAGGCAGCTACGTGCTCTCGATCATTCTCGTGCTGGCAACCGACCCGTTGCTCTCCCGAATCTTCCCTGGCGATTTCGTCCAAGGCCGAGTTCCTTCCAATCCCGCCCTCCTCACCAGCACGGCGCTTTTCGTCGTCATCTCCATTCTCTGTGCCTGGATATGCGCGCGCTTCGCTCCACGCCGCGCCTCGCGCCATGTACTCTGGTTCTTCATCATTGGCGAAGTAATGGGCATCGCCTCGATCATCCCCAACTGGAGCAAAGGCTGGCCCCACTGGTATTGGCTATCATGGCTGCTAACCTGGCCGGTTAGTTGCTGGCTCGGCCTGTTAGCCGCCAGGCGCAGCGACGACTAGCGACCTGAGTCCAGAGTTCCGATCAACAATTGAAATGTCACCCTGAGCATCGTGTCCTGTGTCGGCAGGTTAAGTCTGCAATGAACATCGGTCCGGATTCGTCACAAATGCCCGGTGCCCAGTTCTTGCGATTTTTTTCTTATCGCAAGGGCGGGAAACCTCAGATCTCAGAAGACCCGTTCATCCTGAGCAGCACAACTTGCTGGGTGCCCCTGGTCTCGCCTTTGAAACCTGCGAGACTCCAAATCTATACCGCCGTGGCGCTACTTCGCTGCCTCGCCTCCACGCCTCAATCCAGCCGCGTCAGAAAAGCTTCCGCCTCTGCCGCACCCGGCCGCAAATGCCGCGCAATCGACTCAGCCTGCTCCCGATTATCCCCCTGGGGACGAATCCGTACCCAATAGCTGTCCTGCCCCGGAAACTCGATGACTGTGGAATCGGGATACTTGTGCAGCAAATCCTTCTTGAGCTTCACGGCTTTGCGTTCAGACTTGAAAGCGCCAATCTGCACGCACCAACGCCCACCCCTGTCGATGGGCTTCGGAGTCTGATAAACATCCAGCCGCACCTGTGCTGTTCCGACGCGGTAAACCCCCGTTGCTTTCGCGGAGGCAATCGTCAGGTCCACAATCCTGCCATCCACAAACGGGCCGCGATCCGTAATGCGCATCGCCGCTGATTGACCGGTCTTGAGATTCGTTACGGTTACCAGAGATCCCATCGGCAGCGTGCGGTGCGCCGCTGTCATGGCGCGGTCGCTGAAAACCTGTCCGTTTGCAGCCTTGCGTCCCTTGTAAGGAGCCGTATACCAGGTCGCAAGCCCTTCTTCAGATTCGATCGGCTTGTGCTTCTGAACAAATTCCAGGTCTGCGGAGTTGACACCTCCCGCCGGCACCGGCGTCACTGGAATACGTCCCGATTGCTGCGAGTCAGAGCCTTGGCTCTGTCCGGTCGCCTGATTCTGACCCTGCGCCTGCGAGCCCGAAGCCGGAGCGGTCTGCTGCGCCGTTGGCTGAGTGGCATTCCGGTGATGTCCGCAGCCGCTGGCGAAAATCATCGCGAGCGGCACCAGCGCCGGAAGCAGCAGTATCCTGACACGGCTACCCGTCAGCCCCGCATAGCGCAGCCCGATCTTGCCCAATTGGAGAGACTCGCTCATCAGGGCTGTGGGTCCTTTGGCGGGTTTGGAGGCTGTGGAGTTTCTTGCCTATCTAGCCGATCCGCAAAATTTCGCAGCGAGTTAGCCACGTTGCGCAGCGCAGTGATCGATTCCGCGCGCACCTGCGGAATGACCGCAGCATTGATATACGCCGCAGCATGGCGAACTTCCATCTCGATCAGTTCGATGGCCTCTTCAATCCGCTGTCCTACGCCACCCTGTCCCGGTGGAGGATAAGTGCCCATAAGAAATAATCCTCCCAAAAGTAATTGCGAGTAACTACATTTCAAGCATGGATTGAGCGGCTACAAGCGTCAATGATGCAAATGGGGGACGTGCCGCAATGGTCAATATCCCCGCACTGTCGCAGTTCCTATCTTTAGACATAATTCACCACAGTTTTGGAACCGCACAGGTTACCTTTGTCTCCCAATCCGCGTCACACTTGGAAGATAGTTATTTCGGGCACCGCTTCCGATGCCCGAACAAGGCATACATATTTTTTGGAGGACGCATTTGCCCCTTCGGGCGAGGACCTGGTCTCTTGCAGAACCATTCCGGTAACGACAATGCGAACACTGCAATCTATATAAGGATGCGTAATTCGTCGTTGGCCACGCTCTTATTGTTCATGGCGATCGCCGCCACGTTCGCGAGTCCCGCATCGGCCGCAAGAACAGACGACCTCAACGCACAGCCGGACCTGCCCGACTCCCCTCAACCCCAAATTCAGCCTCAAGCCACCACCCCGGCCCCAACCCCCAGCCTCGTAAAGAGAGCCAGCGTCGGCCTCGCCTTCGCCGCTTCCCAGGCAGCCCCTAGCGGCACCGGCTATCGTTCCGCATCTGGAGCAGCCACAGCCATCGCCGATCCAGCAACAAATTCCGCATCCGACTCAGAGGCAAAACTGGACGCAAAGCTCGTCCCCTGTTCCGCATCCGGATCGCTCATCACTCAACTGCCCCTCCTCAAGAATCTCCCCATCGTCAATTGGTACGCACGCTTTCTCTATGGCCCGCAAGTCAAGCGCATGACGCCCAAACAGAAAGCCTGGCTTGCGGTGCGTAACGTAGCAGACCCCTTCAATACACTGACCATCCTTGCCAGCTCCGCCATCGAAGTTGGCACTGACGCGCACTCACCATACGGCCCCGGCATGACCGGCTTCGGCCGCTACGTCGGCGTCAGTTATGCCCAGGACATGACCGGCGAATTCATCGGCACCTTCCTGATTCCGTCCATCGCCCATCAGGACCCGCACTACCACCGCATGCCCGCCGCCACCATCAAGCGCCGCATAGCCCACTGCCTCTACCAGGTCGTATGGACGCAAGGCGACGACGGCAACGGCATGATCAACTACGCCGATGTAGTAGGCTTCGCCATCGACGACGAAATCGCCAACCTCTACGTCCCCGGCCGCGACACCAATCTCCCCGCCAGTGCCGAGCGCTACGGAACCGGTCTGGCACTAGCCCCAGTCGACAACTTCATCACCGAGTTCCTCCCCGACGTAGCCAGAAGAATCCACGTAAGAGTAGTCCTGATCCAGCAGATCATCAACCAGGTCGCGAAAACGGATGCCGTGTCTACTCCATAGCGCCAAGGCGCCGCAATATTCAGGCTGCACAGGAAGAACTTCGGAAGGAGCTATCAAAACCGAAATACCGTTAACAGAAGGTACAATTCAAGGATTCTCAAATCAAGGGATATTCCTATGCGATTTGGAGCAAGTTGGTTTTCGACAAGTGCCTTCTCTACATACCTCCTGCTTCTCGTCGCATTCGTATCATCCGCCAATGCACAAACAACCGCTCCAGGTGAATGGACCTGGATGGGCGGCAGCAACACTGTGCCTGGCGAATTTGGTATTTCACCCGGAGTGTACGGAACGTTGGGAGTGCCCGCCCCAGGAAACATTCCACCTGGACGCTATGAGGGTGCAAGCTGGACGGACAACAACGGCCATCTTTGGCTCTTTGGCGGGCTGAATTTTCCAAACCAACTTAACTACTTTAACGACCTCTGGGAGTTTGACCCATCGACCAACGAATGGGCATGGATGGCAGGAAGCAATACTGTCGCCACTAATTGTCCCGTGATCTCGACACTGGCCAATTGCGGCCAACCAGGTGTCTACGGGACTTTGGGAACACCTGCGCCCGGAAACATACCTGGAGGACGCGAAGAATCTGAGTACTGGACGGACTTGGGTGGACATCTCTGGCTCTATGGGGGGCAGGGCTTCGATGCAAACGGTAACCTGGTTTCCCTCAATGACCTTTGGGAGTTCGATCCGTCCACGAACCTGTGGACGTGGATGGGCGGGAGCAGCACGGTTCCGATCGACGAGACATGCAACGGCTGTATCTCTGCCATACCTCCGGTCACCGGTACGCTCGGAGTGCCGGCTGCGGGAAACACACCCGGTGGGCTGTCGATGGCTTCCAATTGGACCGATCAAAGCGGTAATTTCTGGCTATTCTCCGGATGGGGCTACGGTGTACCGAACGATCTTTGGGAGCTCAATGCCGCGTCTCTCGAGTGGACCTGGGTGGGGGGTGCCAGCGATTTCGGGATCGACGGCCCGGCATTAGGAACCTACGGCACCCTTGGAATTCAGGCACCGGGAAACACAGCAGGGTGGCGAACGGGCGCGGCGACGTGGAAGGATGACAACGGGAACTTGTGGCTTTTTGGGGGTTGGGGAGTTGCCGCTGCACTCCCCCAGGGCATTCTCAATGACCTTTGGGAGTACAGTCCTCGAACCAACGAATGGGCTTGGATGGGCGGAAGCAGCACTCTCAACTGCGCGAATTATCCTGACGAATACTGTCATCAGTCGGGAGTTTACGGAATGTTGGGACAGCCTGCCGCGGGAAACATTCCCGGGAGCCGGTATGAGTCATCGAGTTGGAAAGACGCCAAGGGAAACTTCTGGCTCTTCGGCGGGTTGGGATTCGATGCCAATTCGGATTGGAGCCAGCTCAATGATCTGTGGGAGGTCAATCCATCCACCAATGAATGGGCGTGGATGGGTGGTAGCAGCGTCGTGAACAACGGTCCAATAAGCGGTGTGTACGGCACACTCGGAATCCCCGGTGCAGAAAACTTACCAGGAATCCGAGCATCGGCTACAAGCTGGACAGACAAAGATGGCAACTTCTGGTTGTGGGGCGCCACCGGATTTGACGCCAATGGAACGTATGGCACTCTCAACGATCTTTGGAGATATCAAACGTTGCCGCAATCCGCGACTCCCGTTCTTTCGCCCGAAGGAGGCACATTTGCGACTACACAGACAATCACAATCGCCGATGCGACGCCAGGTGCCACGATTTACTACACCACCAACGGAACCACGCCAACCACGAATTCTGCGGTATACACCAGCCCGATTATTATCTCCTCGACAGAAACATTGGAAGCGATCGCGATGGCCAGTGGCTATTCCACCAGCGTCGTTGCCAGCGCAGCCTACACCATCCCCCCAAACTTCGCCGTCGCCATCAATCCAGCATCCGTCTCGGTTCAAGCTGGACAGAGTGGCACAACCACGATCACGGTGCAGGATGAGGGTGGGTTCAATTCCAACATTTCATTCACTTGCTCGGGGCTGCCCTCGGGAGACACTTGCGCCTTTTCAACGCTCACTGTTCCAACGCCTGCGGGTGTCACGTACTCGACACTGACTGTAAGCACCGCTTTGAATAGCGCGGCAATCCACCCCAACTTCCATCCGCTCTTTCCGGAATCGGCGCTGGCGGCCGCCGTTTGCTTCCTCAGCTGGAGGAGGAGGCGGCGCTGGCAGTTGCTGATCCTGCTAGCTGTGAGCGCAGCTGGCCTTGGTTTTCTCAACGCATGCGTTTTCAAAGGCTCCAATTCTAGTGGGGGCGGCACTCAACCCGTCACCACAACCGTGACCGTAACTGCTACGTCCGGATCGCTATCGCACACAACCACCTTCTCCCTGACCGTTAATTAGCCCTGGATTCCTCCAATCTACCCCGGCGGTGTCCATAAACCCCGCCGGCACTTCCAGATACCGCCTCACCTTCACCCCATCCATTCACCACCCCCAAATCCCCATTCAGCCACTCATACTGCCGTTCGCTGCACCTTGGTTGGGTTGACCAGCCTCGCCGGTTAACCTACTCTTGCCTTTTCAGGTCAGGCATTTACGTCCTGAAACCGCAAACAGGGCCGAGCGACCGTGAGCCGGCGAATTCTTTTTAAATGAGGAGACCGCAACAAAATGCCCAAAGCGATCAAATACGTCGAAAAAGCAGCCGTCTACGCGGCCAAAGGTGCGTGGGTGGTTTATGAGCGGCTCAACC
>Ga0302320_10017461_pt1 | contig 14561 bp, 9 predicted proteins | sample Bog_T0_3_FD_202130 | JGI IMG/M metagenome (GOLD analysis project Ga0302320, IMG submission 202130) | Peat permafrost microbial communities from Stordalen Mire near Abisko, Sweden - Bog_T0_3 | ecosystem: Environmental > Terrestrial > Soil > Wetlands > Peat | place: Sweden: Abisko, Stordalen Mire...
TAGCGGCAGCTGCAACGAAAACGCATCGCTTGCGGCCGCGAGCACCGCCGGCCCCCCGCGCAGGCTCAATCGCCCCAATCCCGACAGCACCGTGGCCAGCTCAGGCATTGATCCGCGCTCCGGTGGGGTCGTAGAAGACGGGCGAAGTCACCTGCACGGCGATGGGACCGGCCGGCATGGGCACCTGCAGCGTCTGCCCGGCGCGCGCGCGGCCGCCGCTGACCAGCGCCAGCGCAATCGAAGTCCCGAGCGTGGCGCTGAAGTACGAAGAGCTCACATGACCCAGCGGCCGCACCACCTTGCCGGGCGTGGCATCGAGCACGATCTGCGCACCCTCCTCGAGCACCCGTCGCGGATCATCCATGACCCGCAGTCCGACGAGCTGCTTGCGATCGGGCGCATTGAGCGCGGCGCGTTCGAGCGAGCGCTTGCCGACGAAGTCCGGTTTGTTCTTGCCGATGGCCCAGCTTAAGCCTGCATCGTCGGGCGTGACTGTGCCATCCGTGTCCTGTCCGACAATGATGTAACCCTTTTCCGCCCGCAGCACATGCATGGTTTCGGTGCCATAGGGGCACAGACCGAAGGCCTTGCCGGCATCGTGCAGCGTCTCCCACAGCTCCGGCCCGCGCTCGCTCGGCACGTTGACTTCAAAGCCAAGCTCGCCGGTGAAACTGACGCGGAACAGCCGCATGGGCGCGCCGCAGAAGTAGCCCTCGACCACGGCCATGTGCGGCATCGCCTCGGCGCTGATGTCGATCCCATACATCAACCTGGCGTCGATCAGCTGCTGCAGCACGGCGCGCGCCTGCGGGCCCTGCAGCGCAACCACGGCCCATTGCTCGGTGGTCGAGGTCAGCCAGACATTCAGATCCATCCATTCGGTCTGCAGATAGTCTTCCATGAGCGCCAGCACGCGGGCGGCACCGCCGCTGGTGGTGGTTACGTGAAAGCGATCCTCGGCGATGCGGGCAATCACGCCGTCGTCGATGATGAAACCATCCTCTCGCAGCAGCAGACCGTAGCGCGCGCGGCCTAAGCCAAGCTTGTTCCAGGAATTGACGTAGAGGCGGTTCATGAAGGTGGCGGCGTCGGGACCAACCACCTCGATCTTGCCCAGGGTCGATGCATCGAGCATGCCGCAATGCGAACGTACCGCCAGGCACTCGCGCGCCACGGCCTGGTCCATGGTTTCGCTGCCCTGGGGAAAGTAACGCGCGCGCTTCCACAGGCCCACATCCTCGAATACCGCGCCGCGCGCGACGGCCCAGTCGTTGGAGGGCGTTGCGCGGACCGGATCGAACAGATCGCCGCGCGCATAGCCCGCCAGCGCACCGAAAGTGACCGGTGTGTAGGGCATGCGAAAGGTCGTCAGCCCGACTTCGGGAATCGGCTTGCCCAATGCCTTGGCGACGATACCCAGCGCGTGCAGATTCGAGGTCTTGCCCTGATCGGTCGCCATGCCGGTGGTGGTATAGCGCTTGATGTGCTCGATGGAGGAGAAGCCCTCGCGCAGCGCAAGTCGCAGATCGCGTACCGTCACATCGTTCTGCCAGTCGACCACCGCCGCATCGCCACCATCCGCGGTGGCCTGCGGCAATGCCCCGACAAAACCCGCGGATCCGGTCTCGACTTCATCGACGGTGCGCTTCGGCACCGTCGATGAAACAAAGCCCAGCGCGCGAAGTGCGGCCTGTGCCGCGGCAGCACCGTCGCTCAAGGCTGCGCTGAGCGATCCGTGTCCGTGGCAGGCGCCGGCGGAGCGCACCTGCTCAAAGCTGTCACCTGGCAGAAATGCCTGCAGGGTCTCGTCCCAGAGGAGCCGCCCGCGTGTTTGCGAGAACAGATGCACGCTGGGTGTGTAGCCGCCGCTCATGAGCAGCGCATCGCACGACACCCGCAGCGAGCCGGCGCGCTGTACTCGTCCCTCGCCATCGCAGCGGGCGAGCATGAGCTCGGTGACGCGCGTACCGCCGCCGGTTCCGATCACGGTCATGTGCTCGTGAACCGTCAGGCCCGCGGCGCGCGCCGCCTGCGGCAGCGCGCCGTCGGCAGTGGACCGTACATCGGCGATCGCCGCTATCTGCGCGCCCGCCGCCTGCAGATCGAGCGCCGTCTGGTAGGCCGCATCGTTTGCCGTGACCAGCGCGATGCGCCGGCCAGCCAGCACACCGTAGCGATTCAAGTAGCTGCCGGCCGCCCCGGCCAGCAGGATTCCCGGCCGATCGTTGCCCGGGAAAACCAGCGGCCGCTCATGCGCACCGCAGGCAAAGATCACTTCGCGAGCACGCACCTGCCACAGCCGCTCGCGGGGCAGCTGTCGCGATGGCTCGCGCTGGTGATCCTGCAGACGTTCGCAGAGCGCCACGAAGTTGTGGCTAAAGTAGCCGAAGGCGGTCGTGCGCGACAACACCGTCACGTTGGGACGCGCGCGCAGTATCTCGCCCATGTGTTGCGCCCACAGCGGCGCCGGCTGGCCGCCGATCCTGGATGCCGAATCCGACAGCAGCGCGCCGCCGAGCTGCGCCTGTTCGTCGCAGAGAATGACGCGTGCGCCGCTGACTGCAGCCGTCAGCGCCGCGGCAAGTCCTGCCGCACCGGCACCGACGATGAGCACATCGCAGTGTGCGTATCGTCCCGCATAGCGGTCCGGGTCGGGTTCCGGAGGCGCCTTGCCGAGGCCGGCGGCAGCGCGGATGCGCGGCTCGTAGAGTTTGTGCCACGCCCGGCGGGGCCACATAAAGGTCTTGTAATAGAAGCCTGCCGGGATGAAGGGCGATATCAGGCTGTTCACCGCGCCCAGATCGAAGGCAAGGCTGGGCCAGCGATTCTGGCTGATGGCATCCAGGCCCTCGTAGAGTTCGATCTGCGTGGCGCGCAGATTCGGGGTGTAGCGCGCACGATCGCGACGCACGCTGACCAGCGCGTTGGGCTCATCGGCGCCAGCGCTGAGTATCCCGCGGGGCCGGTGATATTTGAATGATCGTCCGGTCAGGTGAATGCCGTTGGCCAGCAATGCCGAGGCCAGCGTGTCGCCCGCATAGCCCTTGAGCGGCTGGCCGTCGAACCGAAAGCGCACGCTCTGCGTGCGATCGATCAGGCCGCCCGTCTGGGTGCGAAAGCGATTCATGGCACCGATGGGGCGGCAGGCGCGGCCGCGCCCAGTTTGGGCTGCGGCTCGCCGACGCAATAGGTGGCCAGGATCTGATCGGTGGTGGTGTCACGCAGCGCATTGAAAAATCGCGCGCACCCCTGCAGGTGCCGCCAGCGCTCGGCATGCACGCCCTTGCGATTGCGGCGCATGTAGAGGTACTCGGCCCAGTCCTGGTCGGAGAGTTCGGATGGGTTGGCGGGACGGGCCAGGTGCGCCTGTCCGCCGTAACTGAACTCGATCTCCGGACGCTCGCCGCAATAAGGACACTTGATCAGAAGCATTGCACGGGTCCTAGTGCGCCACGGCAGCGGCAGCCGCTTCATCGATCAGGCGACCGTCGCGAAAGCGCTCGATCGTAAATGGGGCGTTGATTGGATGCGGTTCGTCGCGCGCCATCGTCCATGCGAACAGGTGCGCGGCGCCCGGGGTGGCTTTGAAGCCGCCGGTACCCCAGCCGCAATTGACATAGAGTCCCGGCACCGGCGTGCGCGCGATGATGGGCGAGCGGTCGGGCGTCACATCGACGATGCCGCCCCAGTTACGCAGCATGCGCAGCCGCCGGAACTGCGGAAACAGCTCGCAGATCGCTTCCAGCGTGTGCGTATTGACGTGCAGGCCGCCGCGCTGCGTATAAGAGGTGTAGGCGTCGGTGCCCGCGCCGATCACGAGCTCGCCCTTGTCCGACTGGCTGAGATACGCATGGATGGTGTTCGACATCACGACGCAGGGAAAGATCGGCTTGATGGGTTCCGATACCAGCGCCTGCAACGGGTAGCTCTCGAGCGGCAGGCGCACACCGGCCATGTCCATGATGACGCTGGTGTGGCCGGCCGCGGAAACGCCGACCTTGCGGGTGGTGATGTTGCCGCGGGTGGTCGCCAGCCCGCTCACCGCGCCGGTCGCGTCCTGGCGGATGCCGATGACCTCGCAGTTTTGCACGATGTCGACACCTAATGCGTCGGCCGCGCGAGCGTAACCCCACGCCACCGCATCGTGTCGCGCCGTACCGCCGCGGCGTTGCAGCGCCGCCCCGAGCACCGGATAGCGCATGTTGGGTTCGATGTTCAGCGGCGGACAGAAGGCCTTGGCCTGCTCGGGTGTCAGCCATTCATTGTCGACGCCATTGGCCCGATTGGCGTGCACGTGGCGCTTAAAGGACTGCACGTCATGCACGGTATGCGCCAGCATCATGACGCCACGCTGGGAGAACATGACGTTGTAATTGAGTACCTGCGAGAGGTGCTCCCAGAGCTTGACGGCGTGGTCGTAAAGCGCGGCACTCTCGTCGTAAAGATAGTTCGAGCGGATGATGGTGGTGTTGCGGCCGGTGTTGCCGCCGCCGATCCAGCCTTTCTCGAGTACCGCGATGCGGCGCAGCCCGTGCTCGCGCGCCAGGTAATACGCCGCGCCCAGTCCGTGGCCGCCGCCGCCGACGATGACGGCCTCATAGTCGGCCTTGAGCTTGGGCGAACGCCATTGTTCGCCCCAGCCCCGCTGGCCGCGCAGACCTTCATGCAGCAGCGCCCAAGCCGAGAATTTCCGCATGTTTAGACCGACCCCTTATCCTAAGGCGCTGCATCATGCCCACGCCTTCCGACAGGACACGAGCATCGGCGCGCCGCGCCGTTTGAACCAACCCGACATTGCCCGATGGCGCGGCGCGGGAGGCGGTCGCACGCCGTGATGTCGCTTTATTGAAAGCGAATGCCGCTATCAGGCAATATGGCGGCAACCGCGTTTGCGACACTTTCCGGCGCCCTCTCCTTCGTTCCCGAGGCCCCATGACGACCGCTGAGACCCGGCAGTACCTCTCCGAGCTGATCGCACGCCGACGGCCCGGACACAGCCTGGAACAGGCGTTCTACACCAGCCGCGAAGTCTTCGAGGCGGACCTGAAGCTGATCTTCGCTCGCCACTGGATCTACGTCGGTGTCGAGGCCGAGATTCCGCACGCAGGCGATGTCATGACATTCGAGGTCGGCAGCGCGTCGGTGCTGATTGTGCGCGACGACGATGAGCAGATCCATGCTTTTCACAACGTCTGCCGTCACCGTGGCGCGCGCCTGGTGCAGACCACGCATGCCAATGTGGGGAATCTGGTCTGCCCGTATCACGCCTGGACCTACGGGCTCGATGGCCAGCTGAAACATGCCAGCCACATGGCGCACGAGTTCGACAAGTCCTGCCATGGACTCAAAGCGGTGCACGTGCATTCCCTTTCGGGCCTGCTGTTCATCTGTCTGAGCCCGGAGCCGCCGGCCGACATCCACGAACTCGATGCGGTCATGGCGCCCTACCTAAGCTCACATGGCCTCAGGGACTGCAAGGTGGCCGCCTCCACCGAGCTCATCGAGCACGGCAACTGGAAGCTCACGATGGAGAACAATCGTGAGTGCTACCACTGCGTCGGCAATCACCCGGAGCTGACCGTCTCGCTGGCCGCGTATCACTTCGGTTTCGATCCCGACGGGCTCACCGCCGCCGAGCGCGAGCAGGTCGATCGGTATCTGCAGTCCGTGAAGGACACTCAACGCGAATGGGAGGCCTGCGGCCTGCCCTCCTGCGAAGTCGAGCACCTCGATGATCGAGTGACCGGGTATCGCACGGAACGGCTGCCGCTGGATCAGTCCGGTGAAAGCCAGACGCTCGACACCATGGCCGCCTCCCGGCGCCTGCTTGGAACCATGACCGATGCACGATCCGGCGGCCTGCACTTCTGGACCCAACCGAACTCCTGGCATCACTTCATGAGCGATCACATCGTGACTTTCTCGGCCGTGCCAATCTCCCCCGAGAGCACGCTGTTGCGGACGACCTGGCTGGTGCACAAGGATGCCGTCGAGGGCGTGGACTACGATGTCAGCAATCTGACGGCCGTTTGGGAAGCCACCAACCGCCAGGATGCGCACCTGGTCGAGCTGGCGCAAACCGGGGTGCGCAGCCCGGCCTACGAAGGTGGGCCGTACTCGGTCTACACCGAGGGTCTGGTCGAGAAATTCACGAGCTGGTACATCGGCCGGCTCAGCTCAGAGCTGAATGTCGAGGCACCCGGCGTCAATTCGCCCGCCGTCAGTGTGCCGGTCGTAGAACAGATCGTCGCGGCACCGGTGGCCAAGGCATCCCCCGCGGTCACGCAGTACACCATCGAATTCACGCGCTCGGGCCGCAGCATCACCTGCGCGGCGGACACATTCATCCTCACTGCCGCCAACAACGCCGGCGTGCGCCTGCCCTGCTCCTGCACCAAGGGCATGTGCGGCACCTGCAAGAGCAAGCTGCAGTCGGGTACCGTGCAGATGAATCACAACGGCGGCATCCGCCAGCGCGACATCGACCAGGGCATGATCCTGACCTGCTGTTCTCGGCCGACCAGCGATCTGGTCATCGATCGGTAGGGACGGAGACGCAGCGCATGGATCTGGGGGGGCTCGGCCAGTTCGGTTTCGTGACGCTGCCGAACTATTCGCTGATCGCCTGTGCCAACGCCATCGAGGCGCTGCGCATGGCCAATAGGGTCAGCGCGCGCAACGCATACCGGTGGCAGGTGCTGACGCCCGATGGCGCCCCGGCGCGTGCCAGCAACGGCATGAGCTTAGCGCCGACCGCGCCGCTCGGGGGCGCGCGCGCACTCGACATCGTGTTCGTGTGCGGCGGACTGGATGTACGTCGATCGACCGGGCGCGGCGTGCTGTCGGCGCTGCGGCGCCTGGCGCGCGAGCAGGTGCCGCTCGGCGCCCTGTGCACCGGCAGCTTCGCGCTCGCCGAAGCGGGACTTCTATCCGGCTATCGCTGCGCGATTCACTGGGAGAACCTGAGCGCCATCCGCGAGGAGTTTCCCGACATTCAGTTCCTCGACGATCTCTACGCCATCGACCGCGATCGGATCACCTGCACGGGCGGCGTGGCTCCGCTGGATCTGATGCTGATGCTCATTCGTGCACGCCTGGGCGCTACCATCGCCGATCGTGTCGCCAATCAGTTCATCGTCGAACGCGGCCGGCGCGCCAGCGAGCACCAGCCCTACTCGACGGGCATACCCTCGGGCGCCGCGCATGAGCGACTCGAGGCCGCGGTGCGACTGATCCAGGGCAAGCTCGATGAGCGACTGCGCATCGGTGCGGTGGCTGACCAGGTGGGGCTGTCGACACGACAGCTAGAGCGCCTGTTCAAGCAGCATTTCGGACAATCCCCGGCCGCGCTCTGGAAGCGCTGGCGGCTCGAGCGCGCACGCACGCTGCTCACCCAGACGGCCATGCCCATCACGGACGTCAGCATTGCCTGCGGCTTCAGCACGGCGGCACATTTCTCCACGGCGTATCGTCACCAGTTCGGCTGTACGCCCAGCACCGAGCGCGCGGTGTCATGACCATCAACGCGTACCCCGGGCGGCAGCCCGACTCACAAAATAAGCAGAGACACGTATGAAAAAGGTCGCGCGCGTTGTTGTCATCGGGGGCGGCGTGGTGGGCGTAGGCACGCTCTATCACCTGGTCAAGAAGGGCTGGTCGGACGTGGTCCTGATCGAACGCAAGGAACTCACCTCCGGCTCCACCTGGCATGCCGCGGGGCTATTGCCGCTGTTCAACGTCAGCTATTCAAACGGCCAGCTGCACAAGTACTCGGTCAAGCTCTACAAGTCGCTGCAGGCCGAGACCGGCCAGGACGTGGGCTTCCGCCAGGTCACCAATATCCGGCTGGCGTGTTCGAAGGATCGCCTCGACGAATTCAAATACTACGCGGGCGTCGCCGCGACGATCGGCGTCGACGTCCGCTTCCTGACACCGGCGCAGCTCAAGGAGATCTGGCCGCTGTGCAATGTCGAAGGCGTGCTCGGCGCCATCCAGCACCCGGACGATGGCTACATCCAGCCCGCGGATCTGACCCAGGCCTTCGCCAAGGGCGCGCGCGCAGGGGGCGCGGAGATTTATCGCAACACCGTGGTGACGGGCATCGAGCAGCGTCGCGGCGGCGAATGGGTAGTCAGGACCGATAAGGGCGATGTGGTGTGCGAACACGTCGTCGCGGCCACCGGCAATTTTGCACGCAAGACCGGCGAGATGGTCGGGCTCGATGTGCCCGTGATTCCGGTCGAGCACCAGTACATCGTGACCGAACCGCACCCGGCGATCCTCGAGCGCAAACGCCAGGGACTGCCCGAGATGGGCGTGCTGCGCGAGTCCGACGCCTCTTATTATATGCGCGAGGAAGCGGGCGGACTGCTGCTCGGTCCCTATGAAAAGGGCGCTCCCTGCTGCTACGTGGACGCGCCGTCCGCCGAATCCGAATACGAACTCTTTCCGGAAGATCTCGACCGGCTCGGGCCCCACATTGAAGCGGCCATCCATCGCGTGCCGGCGTTCGCCGAAGTGGGTCTGAAGAAGATCTACAACGGTGCCATCGCCTACACACCCGACGGCGGACCCATCGTGGGTCCGGCCTGGGACCTCAAGAATTTCTGGCTCAACGAAGGCCACAGCTTCGGCGTTACGGCCGCGGGCGGCGCCGGCTGGCAGCTTGCAGAGTGGATCGTCGAGGGCGAGCCGAGCATCGACATGATGGGTGTCGATCCGCGTCGGTTCGGCCCCTACGCCTCGCGCGGCTATCTGCGCAAGAAGAACGAGGAGGCCTACGCGGCCGTCTTCACGGTCCACTATCCGGACGAGGAACGCCCCGGCGCGCGGCCGTTAAAGCAATCGCCCTGCTACGACCGTATGAAGGCCAGGGGCGCCGTTTTCGGCACCGTGTACGGCTGGGAACGGCCGGGCTGGTTCGCACCCGAGGGCTACGGCCTGGACGATAAAGCCCTGGCCAGGCCCGAGGTGCTGCTGAACGAAAACTTCGCGCCGCCGGCGGCCGGTGCACGGCCACGCGAGCGCTGGAGCTTCCGCCGCTCCAATTACTTTGAACACGTCGGCAATGAATGCAAGCACGTGACCAATGCAGTGGGGCTGCTCGACATGACCGCCTTTGCCAAATTCGAAGTCGCGGGCCCCGCGGCCGAACAATGGCTCGACTGGATCTTCGCCAATCGCATGCCGAAGAAAATCGGCGGCATGGCGCTGTGCCACCTGCTGACTTCGCGCGGCGGCGTGCGCACCGAGGCCACCGTATTCCGCGAAGGCCCGCAGCAGTTCTATCTCGTGTCCGCCGGGGCATTCGAGCGCCATGATTGGGACTATTTCCAGAAACTGCTCCCGAGCGACGGCTCGGTGCGCATGCAGAAGGTCACGACGCAGTACGGCGTGTTCGTGCTGGCGGGCCCGCGCTCGCGCGATCTGCTGCAGAAGCTCACCGACACGGATCTGTCGAACGCCGCCTTCCCGTGGCTGACGGGCAAACCCATCAGCGTGGGCCTGACGCAGGCGCGCGCGCTGCGCGTCAATTTTGTCGGTGAGCTGGGCTGGGAGCTGCATCATCCGATCGAGATGCAGAACACGCTGTTCGACCTGCTGTTTGCGGCGGGTGCTGCGTTCGATCTGAAGCCCTTCGGCATCAAGGCCATGGATTCGCTGCGCCTGGAGAAATCCTATCGCCTGATCCCGCGCGAGATGTCGGTGGAGTACTCGATCCTCGAATCCGGCCTCGACCGCTTCGCGCGTCTCGACAAGGGCAACTTCCTTGGCCGCGATGGCCTCGTTGCCTGGCAACGGGCCGGATTCCGAAATCGATTCGTAACTCTTGAGGTGCACGGAGTCACCGACGCCGATGCGCGGGGCTCGGAGCCGATTCATCACAAGGGAGAGCTCGTCGGCCGCACGACTTCCGGCGGCTATGGCTGGCGTCTCGGCAAATCCCTTGCACTGGGGATGGTCCCGCCGAATCTGGGAGAACCCGGTACCGAACTCGAGGTGACGATTCTCGGTCAGCGTTACAAGGCCACGGTCATCGAGGAGTCGCCCTTCGATCCGAAGAACGAGCGGCTGCGCTCGTAGAGCAGTGTGTCCTCGCCGGCAAATCTAACGGTTGTTGATTTCAAATAGCCGTGGCGCTCGGCGAGACGAATCGATACTTTGTTATCGGGTGAAATAAGGCACACCGAGCGTCCAATCGACGTCCTGCCGTCGAGCCAGCTCAGCGCGGCGCCCAATGCCTCGCTGGCGAATCCGCGGCCATGCGCCCAGGTAGCCAGCACCCAACCGGCTTCCGGAACGCCGGTTATCGGCGGCTCGATCTGGCGATGAAAGTCGGCGAAGCCGATATCGCCGACGAAGCGCCCACTTTGCTTCTCGCGCACCGCCCAAAAGCCGTAGCCCAGCAGGGGCCACAGCCCCCCATAGCGCAGCAGCCGCATCCAGCTTTCCTGCGCGGTAGAAGGGCGGCCGGTGATGAATTTCACCACTTCGGGCTCCTCCCACATGGCCGCGAGCGGCTCGAAATCGTCGATCGTGTGGGCGTCGAGAATGAGTCGCTCGGTCTCGATGCGGACGGGTTGACCGGATGTCATGGCCTCGAATCTAGTCGGATCTGGTCTTACCGGCCAGCGCCCGCACGATCTCATTCTCATCGCAGACGCCGCTGATCACGCCGTCCTCGGCCAGCAGTACCGGGTGCCCGCTCGCCTGGCGCAGGCGAATGAGCCGATGCAGCGGCAGTGATACGGAAGCGATCATGAGTTTGCCAGCGGAGCCCAGGGCGCCGTTGTCGGCGTCATGAACGGCGAAAGCGGAATCAACACCGTCCACTCGCACGGTGCAGCAGGCCCCGCGCGCATCGAGCGTCACCTGGTAGCGGCGCGCGGAATCGAGCCAGACATGCTCGCCTTCATGCACGAGTTCCTCGTGGTTGCGCATGACCATGCCGCCCGTGAGCACGTTCAGGGGATTCATGTGGCGCACGAACTCGGTCACATAGTCGTTGATCGGCCGCAGCACGATGTCGCGCGGCGCGCCGGTCTGCACGATGCGGCCGCTCTCGAGAATCGAGATTCGATTGCCGAGCTTGAGCGCTTCGTCGAGATCGTGACTGACGAAGATAATCGTCTTGCGAACCTGCCGCTGCAGCATCAGCAGCTCATCCTGAAGCTTGCTGCGGATCAGCGGGTCGAGCGCGGAGAACGGCTCGTCCATCAGCAGGATATCGGCCTCGGTGGCGAAGGCGCGTGCCAGCCCAACGCGTTGCTGCATGCCGCCGGACAACTCGCTCGCATAGCGATCGGCCCAGTCCTTCAAGCCCACGAGTGCAAGCTTCTCATCGACTATGCGCCTGCGTTCCTCCAACGAGACGCCGCGCAGTTCGAGTCCGAGTCCGACGTTTTCGCGCACCGTTCGCCACGGCAGCAGCCCGAACTGCTGGAACACCATGGCAACGCGCTGGCGCCGCACCTGTCGCAGTCGCGCGGCATCGCACGCGGCCACGTCCACCGTGGCCTCGCTGCCGCCGATCAGCACCTGCCCTCGCGTGACCGCGTTGAGGCCATTGGCCGCGCGCAGCAGGGTTGACTTGCCCGACCCCGACAGCCCCATGAGCACCGAGATCTCACCCGATGCAACACTCAGAGAGGCATCCGCAACGCCGACGACGATGCCGGTCCGCTCGGCGATCTGCATGCGCGGCATGCCGCTATCGAGCAGTTCGAGCGCGCGGCGCATGGCATCGCGCTGACCTCTGCCGCCACGGGCCGAGGGAAACAGAATGTCGACGTGACGAAACTCCAGCGCCGCGGTCATGAGGGGCGATGCCGGGTCGGCGGGCGGGTCACGCGATCGAGAATGACGGCCAGCAGCACAATGGCAAGGCCCGCTTCGAAGCCCATGCCGATCTGCACCGTATTGAGCGCGCGCACGACGGGGACGCCCAGCCCGCCGGCGCCGACCAGTGCCGCGATCACGACCATCGACAGACTCAGCATGATGCACTGGGTGATGCCCGCGAGAATGCTGGGCGCCGCCGCAGGCAACTCTATTTTCCACAGCAACTGCCGGCGCGTGGCGCCGAAGGCTTGGCCCGCTTCGAGCAATGCGGTGGGCACCGTCGAGACGCCCAGATGGGTCAGACGAATCGGCGCCGGCAGCGCGAAGATGACGGTCGAAATCAATCCCGGTACCACCCCGAGCCCGAACAACACCAGGGTAGGAATCAGATACACGAAGGTCGGCAGTGTCTGCATCAGATCGAGCACAGGCCGCATCAACGCATAGAGCCAGGGCCGATGCGCCGCCGCGATGCCGAGCGGGACGCCCAGCAGCGTCGAGACGGCAGCAGCGAATGCGACCAGCGACAGCGTCTCCAGCGTCGCCACCCAATAGCCCTGGTTCATGATGAACAGCAGCGCCAGGGCGACGAAGCCGGCTAGCCACACCGAACGGCGCCAGAGCCACAGGCCCACTGCGATGAGCAGAATCAGCAACGGACCGGGCACGAACTGCAGCAACTGAGTGAGACCGTCCACGCCGAAGTGCACCACGGTAGAGATGCCGTTGAAGAAGCCTCCACCATGCGTCTTCACGTAGGTGATGAAGGTATTCATCGAATCCCCGACCGGAATCTTGCGATGAACGATCAGGGACTGAATGCCTCCCAGCCAGCCGACACCGGCCTGCACTGCGCCCGAAGACGCCGCCGCCCCGCCGAAGTTGGCGACGCCAGTGAGCCATTTCGCGCGTGCGTCCGGGTGCGCCGCCAGCCAGGCCACGGCCGCTTCGTGCGGATCGCGGTGCTGGTCGAGTATCGCGCTCATGAGCTCGCTTTCGAGCTCAATCGTGAAGGTCAGATTCCGCAGCAGATGCACGACGTTCGGACACTGCTGTGCGTAGCCGGCCCGAATATTGGTGTGAATGGTCGCGCCGCCGAAATTCGGTCCGAACACCGAATCGCCGCCGCCGAGATAGCGCATATCGAAGCGCAGATTCATCGGATGCGGGGCCCAGCCCAGGAACACGATCGGCCGGTGCGCGTTGATGGCGCGCTCCACCTCCGCCAGCATCCCCTGCTCGCTCGACTCGACGATCTTGAAGTCCCCGAGACCGAAAGTATCGGCATGGATCATGTTGAGAATGAGGCGGTTGCCATCGTTGCCGGGCTCGATGCCATAGATGGTGTGATCGAGGTCGGCGGAGAATTTGCTGATGTCGGTGAAGTCGCGCAGGCCGGCTTCGTAGGCATAAGCGGGCACGGCCAGCGTGTACTTGGCACCGCTCAGATTGATCCCCACATCCTCGACCGAGCCTTCATCGATATAGGACTTGCGGTCGGCCTCCTGCGTGGGCATCCAGTTGCCCATGAAGACGTCAATGTCGGCGTGCTTCATCGAGGCATAGGTGACCGGGACCGAGAGCACGGTGATGCGCGGCCGGTAGCCCCGCTGCTCGAGCAGCGCTGCCGTCAGGGCGGTGGTCGCCGTCACATCGGTCCAGCCGATATCGGGCAGTCGGACCTCCTGGCAATTGGCCGGCTCAGCGATCGCCGGCGTCGCCGCAGGCAGCAAAAGCAGCGCGCAGGCGAGTGCCGGCAGAGCCCGCCAGCCGTTGAACAGCCGTTTAAATGGCTCGACCCACGACCCCGTAACGCGGTCGCCGCCCCCGCGGTACGGGGTGCATTTTTCCCTAATATTCACGCGCAAAGTGGGCTCATTCGATTATAGTCGTGCATATTAAATGACGATTCAACCGGGAGTCACCATGGCCAGAGCGCAGGGCTCCGCCACCACTTTGGTCGATGCTGGCGGCGCGCGCCGTACGCAGCTGATCGAGATGACCATAGACAGCCTCGCGGAGGTGGGATACGTCGAGAGTACCCTGACCCGCATCGGCCGTCGTGCCGGCGTTTCCGCCGGGCTCGTGGCGCACTACTTTGCCGATAAGGACGGCCTGCTCGAGGCCACATTCCGCTCCCTGGTGGCGCGCCTCGGCGCGCGCATGCGCGCCCGCATGCAGCAGGCCCATACCCCGCGCGGCCGCGTGCAGGCCATCATCGACGCCAACCTGTCGGCCGAGGAATTCGACCGGCGCACCGGAACAGCGTGGCTCGCGTTCTGGGGACAGGTGCCCCATGTCGAGCGCCTGCGCCGAGTGCAGCGCGTCTATCAGCGCCGCATGCTCTCGAACCTCAACGCAGCCTTGCGCTCGGTGCTCGATGAGGCGGATTCGCGGAATCTTGCGGCCATGATCGCCGCCATGATCGACGGCGTCTGGCTGCGCGCAGCGTTGTCGAACTGGACCGAGGCCGATAGCGAAAGCGCGCGCGCGCTGCTGGCGACCTTCGTCGACTTCCAGCTCAAGCCGCAGAACGCCCCGGTGCTGGCGCCCGCGAATTTCGCGCGGCAAAAGGCACGGGACAGCAGCGTGGTGGTGTCGATCAATCCCGCCACGGGGCAGGAACTCGCACGGTTCCCGGCCGCGGGCGCGGCCGAAGTCGATGCCGCCGTCGCACGCGCGATAGTGGCCCAGCGCGCCTGGGGCCAGCGCACCGGCGC
>Ga0302320_10017463_pt1 | contig 14560 bp, 9 predicted proteins | sample Bog_T0_3_FD_202130 | JGI IMG/M metagenome (GOLD analysis project Ga0302320, IMG submission 202130) | Peat permafrost microbial communities from Stordalen Mire near Abisko, Sweden - Bog_T0_3 | ecosystem: Environmental > Terrestrial > Soil > Wetlands > Peat | place: Sweden: Abisko, Stordalen Mire...
GTCATTGGTGCGTGAGTTTGCCAAGAAATCAACTCATTGCTTTATCCGACTAACTTGGGACTTTTCTACGAGATAGCTTGAGGTTCAGCGCCTCGCGCCATTTTGCAAAATCATACCAGCCGCAACCTACGCAGCCTGCCTCAGCTTCCGATCCAACTGGTGGAACTCTTTGCGGCCAATTTTCGCTACCGCGATAGAAAAATTTGATTCCGAACGGAGTTCCGCGTTTGCCGGTCTTAAAACAATTTTCGCAAGCATAACGTTTCAGCAAACTGTGGTCGTTACTCAGGAGTTGAAACTTTTTTTCAATCTCCGCGTCCGTCATTTCGGTCGGCAATGTGGTTTTCGCTTGCACGGGAATTTTTCTCTTCAACGATTTGGAATTCCCAGCAGGCCCATTCGCGCTTTGATGTTTTCGCTCGGACACGCCACCAGTTAAAACGCTAGTTGCCGATGTGTCTATGGACGATGTGTCACAATTCCATCCCGTTGACGGAATACGCGACGTTGAAAAAATGGGAGTGCCTGGACTCGGCCACCGGCGAAGCTTTGGCGGCAGCCGTCCGCAAACATCACCTCCCCGATTTCACGGGCTGGCAGTCTGGGCCGCGTCCAATCGCAGCAGGCAATGACCGAAATCCACGACAGGCTGGCCGGGCTGCGGCAGATATTTTTCGGGATCGTGTAAAGCTTGCCGTAAACCTGCTCCACCAAGCCGGCGCGGCGCAACATGATCATCTGCTTGGCGGTGGCGTCCGGGCTGCTCCCGATGAGCCGCGCCAGTTCGATGGTCATGCGCGGCTCGCCTTTGGCCAATTCTTTGAGAATAATCCAGCGACTTTCGTTAGCTATCGCTGCTAAAACCTTATGGAACGGACGGCAATCCAGTGCCGCCCGCAGCTCGTCGAGCAACGCAAAAAGTTCCGGTGCCTGTTCGCGGGTGATTTCGTGGCCGGTCGGCGGCGTGAGCTTGACCCATAATCCGCGCAGCACCGCCCAGAAGATTCCGCCAAAGGCGATCAAGCCGATGAACGCCAGCTTGGCCGTGGCCGGGACGCGGATGACCATGGCAATCATCAACAACGCCAGAACGAATGAACCGATCAGAATGAGCAAAAGATAACCGTAGGCGAGCACCACCAAACCCACGATGCGCGCAATATAAAGTCTCGGGTGTTTTGTGGAGAAGTTTTCCAGCTTCCTGACCAACACATCAAAGCCCTCGCGTGTCATTTCAGAATTTTGTCGAGGCAGGTATAGAAATCAAAGCAAATTTGCCGGTTGCAACATCAATTCAACTTGGCTAACCGGATACATTAGTTAATGTCGAGTCGGATGACGCCGAACCTCAATCCCAAAACGCTGGACGACCTGCTGGCCAACGCCCAGCATTACGCCGAATACTGCATGCGTGGCACCGGAAGCATGGGGCAGACCAGTCAGGCGAAAACAACGCCACATCTTTCAATTGGCGGCAGAAGTCGTCAGCATTATTTCTCCGATTTAGCACGGCGGCCGATACGATGGCCTTTCCAACCGTAAAAAGCGACGTAGGCATAAGCGATCAATGGGACAATGTAGGAGATTTGCAGGCCGTGCCGGTCGGCAATGTGGCCTTGCAGCGGTGGCAGCAGTGCGCCGCCAAGAATCGCCATCACCAGCAGCGATGACACCTGGCTCTTGTAAACGCCCATGCCATCGAGCGCGAGCGAGAAGATGTTTGGCCAGCCGATGGAGGTGAACAGGCCGACGCCCACGATGCACCACATCGCCAGCTTGCCGCCTTCCACCATGGACACGGCCAGCAACGCCACAATGGTCGCTCCAAAAATCAGCAGCGTCCGGTCCGCCATGGCCTTGCCACATTGGAACAAGACCCAGCAAAGCGCCAATAGCGGCAGATAGTTCTTAACCATGCCCCAACCGCGCACAAAGTCAAAATTATGGCTTTCGGAATCCCAGCTGCGCGACATCAGCAGCAGCACAAATCCAAAGACGGGTATGCCGACCATAAACAGCCGCTTGTTCACTTTTCTCAGTTCGCTCAACTCCACCGCCCCCATGAAGCGGCCGATCAGCATGCCGCCCCAGAACAGGGAGACGTATTTGCTCGCCTCCACCGTGTCCAATCCGGCCACGCTCTTTTGGCCAAGAAAGCTGATGATGGTGCTGCCGATGGACACTTCGCCGCCGACATACATGAAGATCGCCAGCACCCCGAGCAGGACGTGCGGATATTTCAACGCGCCCACGCCATGTTCGACCTTGCCTTCACCGATATGCGGCAGGCGGATCACGAAGAAGACGACCGCGAGCAACACGAAGATGAGGCAGAACGCCAGATAGGGAATCTTGACCGAGTCGGCCCCGTGCGCCCCGGTTTTGGCGAAATATTGAAAGATCAGATACCCGCCAATCAGCGGCCCGATGGTGGTGCCCACGGAGTTGAACGCCTGCGCCAGATTCAGCCGGCTCGACGCAGTGCGTTCCGGGCCGAGAATGGTCACATAAGGGTTGGCCGCAATCTGCAGCATGGCGAAGCCCAGCCCGACAATGAAGAGTCCGCCGAGAAACAACGGATAGGAAAGCAGGGTGGCCGCCGGCCAGAACAGCGCGCTGCCCGTGGCGGAAATCAACAGCCCGATGACAACGCCATTCTTGTAGCCCATCCTGGCGATTGGATCGCCGGTGGTGGCGGAAATGACGAAATAAATCAGTGACCCGATGAAATAGGCGCCAAAGAACGCCAACTGGACAAACATGGCGTGGTAAAAATCCAGCGTGAACGCCTCCTTGAAACGCGGGATGAGGATGTCGTTGAACACCGTCATGAATCCCCACATGAAAAAGAGGACGGTCATGATGGAAAACGGGCCGCGATACGTCTGGCCGTTGCGTGACGGCGTGGATGAGGAGGCGCTGGTGGTTGAATAGATAGTTGCCATAAAACATTTATTTTAAGGTCTGCTAGCGGATTGACTGCTGACCAAGTTCCGTGAAATCCCCGCCAGCCAACATCAGCAACATCCATGTCTGGCATGACAACGGACTGCAAACGGAAACGGTTAACCGCAAACACAGGAAATATAACAAACTTTAGCGAAAAGCCGGGCATTTAACAATTCAACAAACGATTAATGTTGCAAACATTGACACGCCTGCCGGAGCTCCCATATTTAATATTAATCAATGACAAATCCTGACCGGTTCTTGGTGCTTTGGAGCGTGGGGGTTTTCGCCGCCTCGGTTTTGTCGGCGTTAAATGTTCACGCCGCAGACACTCCGATTACCGGAACAGCATCCGCCATCCCATCTCGTCTTGCCCTTTGGTATACGCGGCCGGCCAAAGTCTGGACAGAAGCCCTTCCGCTCGGGAATGGTCGGATCGGCGCAATGATGCACGGAGACGTGGGAAGGGAGCATCTTCAAATCAACGAGGACACGCTCACCTCGGGTGAACCGCCGGCCGATCTGCGGACGATTGACATCACCAAGGACTTCGCCGTCGTCACGAACCTAATCCGCACCGGCCGCAACGCCGAGGCCGACGCGTTTGTCACAAAAAACTGGTTGGGTCGCAATCAGCAGTGTTACCAACCGTTGGACGATCTCTTTCTCGATTTCGGCGCGGAGAGCGGCGTCACGGATTATCGTCGGTGGCTCGATATTTCGACCGCCACCGCCGGCGTCAGTTATCGGCGCAATGGGGTTGGCTACACCCGGGAAATGTTCATCAGCCAGCCCGACCAAGTGATGGTCATCCGCCTCACTGGGGACAAGCCCGGCGCGCTGGCGTTCACTATTTTCTTCGCTTCGGTTCATCCGACCGTAAAAACAACCGTAGACAACGACGTGCTGGTGTTGCACGGACAACTGCCCGGATATGTCGGCCGGCGCGATTTGAAGACCGTGGAAAAAAATGGTGAGCAGAGTCGTTATCCCGAGAATTACGACGCGGAGGGAAAGCGCCGGCCGAACGCCAAGCAGGTGCTTTACGGCGATGAAATCGGCGGCAAGGGTATGTTTTTCGAAACGCGGCTCGCTGTTCGCACGGATGGTCGTGTCATCGCGGGAACGAATAGCTTGCGTATCGAAGGCGCGACGGAAGCGTTGCTGTTACTGAGCGCCGGAAGCAGCTTCAACGGCTTCGACAAAAGCCCGAGTCGCGACGGCCTTGCCCCAGCAATCCGAACGACACGGGATTTGCGCGCCGCTTTATCGCGCGATTTCACGACGCTACGCGCGCGTCATGTCGCCGACTACCAAAAGCTCTTTGGACGGGTCACGATTGACTTGGGTCATGTTCCCGCCAAAGAAGCCTTGCCCACCGACGAACGCATCGCGGCGTTTCGCGATGGCGGTGATCCCGGTCTCGCAGCCCTCTGTTTTCAATATGGCCGTTATCTCATGATCGCCGGTTCGCGCCCCGGCACGCAACCGCTGAACTTGCAGGGCATTTGGAACGATCAGGTCATTCCGCCGTGGGCCAGCGAATACACGGTCAACATCAATACCGAGATGAATTACTGGCCCGTAGAAACGACCGGACTTTCCGAATGCTTTGAACCGTTCCTGCGCCTGATTCGCGAAACGGCGATTAACGGCGCGCTCACGGCCACCAATATGTATCACCGGCGCGGCTGGGTGGCGCATCACAACGTCACTCTCTGGCGCGACAGTTATCCGGTGGACGGTTCGGCGCGCGCGGCTTTCTGGAACATGACGGCGGGCTGGTTCTCCAGTCATCTCTGGGAACACTGGTTGTTCACAGGCGATCGCGATTATCTGGCAAACGAAGCCTATCCGCTAATGAAAGGCGCGGCGGAATTTTACGCCGACTGGCTCGTGGACGCCGGCAACGGCGAACTCGTGACGCCCGTCAGCACGTCCCCGGAAAATCAATTCACGTTGCCCGATGGAACTAATGCGTCCTTGTCGATGGGTTGCACCATGGACCTCGCCATCATCCGCGAACTGTTCACGCGCACCATCGCGGCGGCGGAGTTGCTCGGCCGCGATCCCGAACTCGTGCGCGAGTTGCACGAAAAACTGGCGAAGCTCGCACCTTATCGCATCGGCGCTCGCGGCCAGTTGCAGGAATGGCGCGAGGACTATGCCGAACCCGAGCCGCACCACCGGCATGTTTCCCACCTGTATGGTTTGTATCCCGGAGATCAAATTGATTCCGTTCGCACGCCGGAATTATTTTCCGCCACCAAACGCACGCTGGAGCTGCGCGGCGATGAGGCGACGGGTTGGTCCATGGGCTGGAAAATAAATCTGTGGGCGCGGCTGCGCGATGGTGACCATGCCTATGCGATTATCCGCAACCTGTTTCGCCCGATGGACAGTTCGAGCACGAACGGTCAGAGCGGCGGACTTTATGCGAATCTCTTCGACGCGCATCCGCCGTTTCAGATAGATGGCAACTTTGGCTACACGGCGGGCGTGGCGGAAATGCTGGTTCAAAGCCACGGCGATGCGATTCAACTGCTGCCCGCGCTCCCTTCAGCTTGGCCAGATGGTTCGGTCACCGGATTGCGGGCGCGCGGCGGCTTCGAAGTTGATCTCACTTGGAGAAATGGCCGGCTGACGCATGGCACAATCCGATCGCATCTCGGTGGCAATTGCCGTATCTCAACCAGTGAACCCATGGTAGTTTCGGGAGCGAAGGCGTCACCCGCCGCTGGTGGTGCGAATCCAAATCCGCTCTTCCGTCCGGTCGCCAGCGGTCAGCCGCTGATCGCAGCAGGAGCGACAATGCCCGGATTGAAGCTGCCACAGTTGCACACGATTGATTTCGCAACCAAGGCGGGTGGAAGATATGAAATCAAACCAGCGCGGTGACGAACATTTTACCAGTCCAGTCGGCAAAGAATGTCCATCGCTTTGGTGCGCTTGATTAAACGCGGTTGTAACCTAAACTGAATCCGTGCCCACTTTCCCGTTTGGAAAAACCTGCAAACGCGCGCTGGCTGGACTGCTGTTGCTGTCAGCGGCAGCGGGGTTTGCCCAACCAAATAGTTCGGGCTGGCTGGTGCGTTCGTGGCAAACGGACGACGGGTTGCCGTATAACAGCGTGAACGCCGTGGCGCAGGCGGCGGATGGCTTTCTTTGGATCGGGATGCCGAGCGGCCTCGCGCGGTTCGACGGGATTCACTTCGAGCAATTTCCTCTCACGAATTTGGTGGCCTCCCCGAATCGCGGCGTCATCAACATCCTACGAGGCCGGAGTGGGGACTTATGGCTGACGATGGATCGGGGCGAAATCCTGCGACTGAACGGCAAGGCGTCGCGCGCGTTCATTCAGGAGTTGCCGAAGGATATTCCCGGCAGCCTGGTCGAGGATGCCGGTGGCAATATCTGGATTTCGTATCTGAACGGAGCGATTTTCCGCCTCAAGGAAGACCGGATCACGGCCTTCACTTCTGAATCTGGTTTTCCAGCAGGGCCGGAGTTGTGCGCGCTCGCGACAGACAAACGTGGCGTTCTATGGTTCGCCAAGAACGGCCAGGTCGGGCAGTTCCGCGCCGACACTTTCCAAAAACTTTTCCAGCTGGAGGCGCGTCCGACACATCTGGCCGCCGCCGCGAATGGCGGCGTTTGGATCTGCGCCGGCACGCATCTTTACAAAAGCGATGCGAATGGCGGGCTGCAGGATTTCGGTTCATTTCAAACCAATCGCAACAACACCGATGTCTGGGTGATGCTGGAAGATCGTCAGGGCGCGGTCTGGCTGGGGACAGCTTACAGCGGACTATACCGGCATGATGCTGCGGGATTTTCCAGCGTGCCGACGACGCATCAGGGCATCTTGAGTCTGCATGAAGACAAAGAGGGCAACATCTGGGTGGGAACTTCCGGCGGCGGATTGGATTGCATTTCTCCAAAGAACATCACGTTGCAAGGCGTGGAATCCGGCCTGCCGTTTCCTGCCGTGCAATCCATCTGCGAAGACAGTTCGAGCACGCTTTGGGCGACCATTCAAAACGGCGATCTAGTTCACCTGATTAACGACCGCTGGCAGACGATCCCGCTTTCTCCGGAATGGCCGGGCGGCGCTACCAGCATTTCCGCAGACGGGCAAGGAACGGTTTGGATCGGCAGCCGACGCGGGCTATATTGTTGGCGCGACGGTCACTTTGTGAATTGGAACGCACCGGCGGCCATTCAGGATAAAATTTTCCACAGCGTTTTGGTGAGCCGGGCGGGCGACATATGGCTGGGACAGCAGTCGCCGAGTGCCATTTTGCGGCTGCGTGATGGCGAGTTGAAGACGTTTCCCGTTCCGCCAGACAGCCGAATCATTCGTGCCATGACGGAAGATGCCGCAGGCAGCATCTGGGCAGGCACATCCAAGGGGACGTTGTTTCGAGTCAGCGGTGATGCGGTGACGGAGGAAACGCCACGCCACACGAATGATTTAGCGCCCATCCGCTGTCTGTGTGCCACGACGAACGGAGCGGTTTGGATTGGCTATGCCGGCTATGGCGTCGGCTATCTCAAGGCCGGACAATACATTGAGTTCAATCAGGCGAATGGATTGTATGACAATTATATTTCGGAAATCATTGCGGACGCAGATGGCTGGCTATGGTTCGGAGGGAATCGCGGGATATTCAAAGCTCGCAAGCAGGCTTTTCAAGCGCTCATCGCGGGCCGGGCGGCGCGGATTCGGTCAATCAAATACGGACACAGTGAAGGCTTGCCCAATCTGCAGGCGCCTTATGGCGACTCACCGAATGTGCTGCGCAGCCGTGATGGACGGCTGTGGTTCCCAATGGAGACGGCGCTGGCTGTGGTGTCGCCTGACCGGCTGAACAAAAAATTGGAACCGCCGCCGGCGTTGCTGGCCCGCGTCACCGTAGATGACCAGATGATGGCGCAATATCGCGGAATTCTGCCGAGCCCGACGCCGGACGACGGCGTGGCCGATCTTGCCACTGACCGAGTGAAACTTGAATTGCCGCCAGGACACCGCCGTTTGGAGTTTGAATTTGCGGCGCTCAGTTTTTACGCCCCGGGAAACATTCAATTCCGCTACCGTCTGCGAGGGCTGGATGATAATTGGGTGGAGGCGGGATCGCGGCGGAACGCTACCTATTCGCGGCTACCCAACGGGCATTATGTTTTCGAAGTGGCCGCTTGCAACAGCGACGGCGATTGGAATGCAACCAGTGCTTCATTCAGTCTGGTGGTGAACCCATTTTACTGGCAGACGTGGTGGTTTCGGCTCGGGTTGCTCCTGGCCTTTAGCGCTGGCATCATCGCAACCGTCCGCTACGTTTCTTTCCGGCGGCTGCAACAACAGTTGCGTATTTTGCAGCAACAGGCGGCCCTGCAAAAGGAGCGCGCCCGCATCGCCAAAGACATTCACGACGACCTCGGTGCCAGCCTGACGCAAATCGCCTATCTCGGTGAACTGGCCCATTTGAACCGTAATGAACCGGAGAAAGTGGAAGAGCGTATCAGCAACATGTCCACCACCGCGCGGCAGGCGGTCAAGTCGCTGGATGAAATTGTCTGGGCGGTCAACCCGCGCAACGACACGCTGGCGCACCTGATTGATTACTTAAACCAGTTCGCGTTTGGTTATCTCCGTTTGGCGGGTATCCGCGTCCGGCTGGATTTCCCGGAAATGATTCCGCAGTGCGAACTGTCCGCCGACCTGCGGCACAATATTTTCCTTACCGTCAAGGAGGCGCTGCACAATGTGGTCAAGCACGCCCGGGCCACGGAAGTCCGGTTAAACGCCAGCGTGACCGAACTGTCCTTGGAGATCGGCGTGGAAGATAATGGTTGTGGATTTTCGGGCAAACCGGATGATGCGCTGGCCGATGGGTTGCGCAACATGCGTCAGCGCATGAGCGACATCGGTGGCGAGTGCCGGGTGGAAAGTCAGTCGGGCAGCGGCACCAAGGTGACTTTGCGTCTGCCGTGGCCGGAATTGAATAAAAAATAACTTAACCGTTTGCTCAATGGCATGAAAAAAAATCTTGGGGCAAAATCGGGGAAAGCTGATATGAGAATCCGGGTCGCCATTGTCGAAGACAGCCGCGGCACGCGCGAAAGCCTGACCGAATTGCTGGGGCATGCGCCGACGTTGCGCTGCGTGGGCGCGCATCCCAACGGCGAGGAAGCCTTGCAGCAAATCCCGGAAGAGACCCCGGACGTGGTGTTGATGGACATCAACCTGCCGCAGATGAACGGCATCGAATGTGTCGCCAAGTTAAAACAGCAGATGCCCAAGACGCAGGTGCTCATGCTGACGACCTACGAGGAAGGCGACTTGATTTTTGATTCGCTGCGAAAAGGGGCCAGCGGCTATCTGCTCAAGGATATGCCGCCGGCGGAATTGGTGCAGGCCATCGAGGAAGTCCACACCGGCGGCGCCCCGATGTCCCCGCAAATCGCGCGGAAAGTCGTGTCACATTTCCAGCAGATCAAGAAGCCGCAGTCCGACATGGAAAAACTAACCAAGCGGGAAGAGGAAATTTTATCGCTGCTGGCAAAAGGATTTTTTTACAAGGAGATCGCCGAAAAAATGGGCGTCACCATCCACACGGTGAAAGCGCATTCGCACCATGTATATGAGAAGCTGCATGTGCAGTCCCGCACGGAAGCTGTATTGAAATACATCGAGAGAGGATAAAATCAGCCTCGCTCGGACATAAACCGTCGGTGAAGCCAATTGTTAAACAAATGGCTTATTCAAAAATGACTACCGTGAAAAAACTGATTAATCTCGGATCTGTTGCATTATTTCTAGCTTCAACCATGACTGTTTGGAGCGCCGACAATCGTCCCAACATTTTGGTAATCCTGTCGGATGACCACGCCTGGCAGGCGGTCAGTGCCTACGGCGAATCGCGCCATCTGATCCAGACTCCAAACATTGACCGGCTGGCGCAGGAAGGCATGCGGTTTGATCGCTTTCTCGTGAACAATTCGCTGTGCGGTCCAAGCCGCGCCTCGTTCATCACCGGCACCTACAGCCACATCAACGGCTTTTACAACAACTCCAACTGCCGCTTCGATGGTTCCCAAATCACTGTTCCCAAGCTGCTGCAAAAGGCCGGTTATCAGACTGCGCTGATCGGCAAATGGCATCTGGAAAGCGACCCAACCGGTTTTGACTATTGGGAAATTTTGAAAGGACAGGGCATTTACTACAACCCGCCGATGATCCGCGACGGCAAGCCGGTGAAACATGAGGGCTACATTACCGACATCGTCGCGGACCTTTCAATGGACTGGCTGAAAAAGCGCGACCCGTCCAAGCCGTTCATGCTGTTCTGCTGGAACAAGGCACCGCACCGCGAATGGGAACCAGCGCTGCGTGATCTGGATTTTGACCACGACCGCGTTTACCCGCTGCCGGACAGCCTCTTTGATGATTACTCAGGTCGCGGCCAGGCCGAGCATACCCAGAACATGACCATTGCCCGCACGATGAAATTGAACGAGGACAACAAGCTCACCGACCCGAAGGATCTCACGCCGGAACAGAAAAAAAATCTGGGACACCTACTATTTCCCGCGTAACGAAGCGTTTCAGAAAAAGAATCTTGCCGGCAATGCGCTGACGGAATGGAAATACAACCGTTTCATGCACGACTATCTCGCCTGTATCAAAGGTGTGGATGACAATGTTGGCCGCATCCTCAAATATCTCGACGACACCGGCCTCGCCACCAACACCATCGTCATTTATTCGTCCGACCAAGGTTTTTTTCTCGGCGAACATGGCTGGTTTGACAAGCGCTGGATCTTTGAGGAGTCCGCGCGCACGCCATTCCTCATCCGCTGGCCAGGCGTCATCAAGGCCGGCAGCGTGAATCAGGATCTGGTCGCCAATATTGATGTCGCCGCGACTTTCCTGCAAATCGCCGGCGTGCCCATCCCTGATCGGATGCCGGGAAACAGTTTTCTGCCGCTGCTCAAAGGAAGCACCCCGCCCGACTGGCGCACCGCGTTTTACTATCATTACTACGAGTTTCCCGCTTTTCATCATGTGCGCCCCCACTACGGCATCATTACTACCAACTACACCTTGGTTCACTTCTACAAACCGGATGCCGCAGTTGAACGTCTGGCCAATATTCGCCCGGCCATGATTCCCGATGACTACTGGGAACTCTTTGACCGCGAAAAAGACCCCGGCGAAATGCGCAGCGTTTTTGGCAGCCCCGCTTTCGCCGATGTGCAGACCAAACTGATGCAGAAGGTCTCCCGCCTGCGAACGCAATTTAAGGAACCAGCCCAAGACGATCCCAAGGCCTTTTGGCAATGTAAAAGACGATTGAAAAACCGCGGATTATTCACCCAATGGTGCCGCCAGCTTTTTTGCTGGAGTAGGTTTAGGCGTAACCGGTTTATTCGCGGGCGTGGGTAATGATGCCGGCTTCGTGGGGATGGGATGGGGGAAATTATTCCAACACTCCAGCTCCAGCTCCGGCTTCTCACCGCCGACGTTGGCCGGATTATATCCGACAGTGATGTGCTTCGTATCACCGGGCATCAAGGAAAAATAGCCGTCACTCATGAAAACCGGAAGCACCTGTTCGCCCGTGCCGGGTTTGACCAACTTCGGCCGGATAGCGAAGGCGACGGTTCCCGAGTTGGCCGGATTAGTGATGTCCATGGCCATTTTGGCCATGCCATCGGCGACAACTTCAGTAGTCGGATTAGTTACTACTAACTTCACCGGCTTCAGGCTGCTCAATCCGAAATAATCCAGCGGCGTTGTCCCGCGCCAGTAGAAGTTTTCCGAGACGACTTTGCCCGCAGCGTCCGTGAGGCGCAGCTTGATAAAGTGGGTTGGCGAAAGATCCGCCGGGGCCGCCAGCTTGAAGCAGTCGGCAACCGCGTTGCAAGTCGCATTGATCGCGGCGGTCTGGTGGACTTTTTCTGTGCCATCCATGTTGTAGATCCAAAGGTCGGCCTTGAGGTTGTCCACGTTCTGCCTTGTGGTGTTCACCACCCGGATACGGTTGTCATTGCAATTCCAAAAAATATGAACCGGCTCGCAGGCGTTCTTGGCCCCCCAATAGGCTCCGGTGGTGTCGTAGTAATAATCATAAGTCTGCCAGACGAAGCACGGATAGGCTGGATGACTCATCCAGATGATCAGGCCGGCGGCGGTTTTATCGCTGCGGTCCAGCCAGCCTTCAAACATCGCCTTCATCGTCTCCAGGTTGAGTAACTGGGCTTTGCGGCAGAAGTCCTCGATGTCGGAAGGCTCGCCATAGTGCTCGCCCAGTTTTGTCTGGTAGTTGTCGGGAAAAGCGTTTCTGGCCTTAGGTCCGAAATAATGCCTGTCCCAGGTCTGATTTCGCGGCCACCAGGATTCCTTGGGCATGAATTTCTTGAAGCTATCAAAGCTTGTGAAGGCGGCCGTGCCCAACTCGCTTCTCATGCCATAGGGCTCCTTTTTACCGGGCGGCTTCTCGATGCCGGGAAAACTGAAAGTTCCCCGAAAATAAACCGGCGGGTCGAAATTTGTCCACGGGCCGCTGCCGCTGAGATTGCCGCTGTTCGAGCAAGGCTGGTATTGTCGGTCATCGCCGTCATACTTCTTGATGATGGCCGCGAGCGGCTCGTTCACTGCGGGCACCGGGGTTCCTTCATTCTCCGCAACCCAGAAAGCGATGCTGGGATGATTACGAAACTGTTTTACCTTCTCCACCACATTGGCAAGATAGACCGGAATATCGCCCGGATCCCCGTCGTGAGAATTGAGCCAAAGCTCGTCCCAGACCATGATGCCATACTTGTCGCAGGCCGCGTAGAAAGCCTCGTCGGGAACCGACCCCATCCAGTTACGGATGATATTAAAATTCTGCTCCTGATGCAGTCGGACGCGGATGTCGTAATCGGCGGACGTCCGGTTGCGCATCAGATACTCGGGCAATCCCCAGCTTCCGCCCTTCAGAAAGAGTCGTGTGCCGTTAATGTAAAAATAGAGAATATCGTTTTTTACCTCGTAGGAATACTTTTTGATGCCGAAGGTCACCGTTTTCTGATCGGAGACGATGCCGCCAGCGTGAAATTCCAAGTGGCAGGCATAAAGATTCTGATCGCCGTAGCCGTTCGGCCACCAGAGCTTCGGATTAGTGACGCGCAAGGCCGAAGTGTCCGCGGCATTGAGAACGACGGTTTGTGTCTCGTTGGGTTTTACGGTGACGGATTTGGAAAAGACAATCCCGCCGGGATCTATTTCACCGACCAGCTCTCCACTAACTGTCGAAGCGGATGAATTTTTTAACTCGGTCTGAATGGATAGATTTGCCTCGGTTGGCTTCGGCAAATCGCTGCGAATCCACGGATCGAGAATTGAAATTTCTTCCGTATGGGTCAGATAGACATCTTTGTAGATACCGGTATTCAGTCCCGGCACCCGTGGCATCCAGTCCCATCCGCGGCTGCAAAGAAGCGAAGGTGAAGAGACATTGAAGTTCCATTTTCCGTCCGTCCCTTTGGCCTGTGGCACCTCCATGATATGTGCGAGCACCGCCAAAGTGTTCTTGCCTGCTTTTTTCACAAGGTTGGTCACGTCAAAGCGCCCGCGTTGAAAAAATCCAAGCATTGTGCCGGCCTTGGTTCCATTCACATAAATGTCCCCGTCGCGATGGACTCCGTCCAGGTTCAGCCAGATGCGGCCGGATTGGAAGTATTCCGCTGGCACAGTAAATTCTGTGCGATACCAGAAGTTCTGGTCGTATTTCTTACGTTCAACTTTCCCCGCAAGTTTCCACACATTTTCCCCAAAACTTGGATCTGGCTCCAACCCGGCAAGAACATAATCACCAAAGGCTGTTCCTGGAACATGGGCGGTCAGCCACTTATAGTCGACATAGCCCGGAATCGAGAGCTGTTCTCCAGCCTCCTTCACATCACCTTGCGGGGCCAGTTTCCATGGGCTGTTGTTGAGCGAGACTTTCTCCCCAACCCCGGCAGCCAATAGTCGCGAAGAAACCGTGAAGATTGTCAGAACAACTAGCGTGGACTTGAACGTCATAACTGGGCGCAGTTTTTCAATACCCGATGTTGGCCAGCGCCTGGGGGCCGAGGCGTTCGCGCAGTTGCTCCAAGTATAAGCTGGCGGGTTCAACCGGCGTTCCGGGCGACGAAAGCCACGGACCGGGCTTGGGCGGCACTTCGCCTTTTTTCAATTTACCCCAATCCATTTCACCGAGGCAGCCGATGCACCAGTTGATGCTGCCGGGCGGCGGCTGCACGTTAAAATATTTTGCCGAGCAGTTCCACGCCACCGCCCAGCCGATGGCCCAACCGTGTCCCGAGCCGGCCGTTCCCCGATTGATGAGATCAATCCTTCCTTCAGGCAGATTGCAGCCGTCTATCAGCAGACCGGTGGACCAGCGTGCGTGGGGCTGTATGGCACCAGCACCTTTGAACGTGCAATTCAACACCGCATTCAGGGTCGCCTCGCCGTTCATGGTGGCCACGAAAAATGAGCCGGAGCCGGTCGAGGAACAGCGGTTGATGAGCGTTTGCGAACCGCGCAAGGTGAAATCCGACGGATAGCCAGCGCCTTTGG
>Ga0302320_10017464_pt1 | contig 14560 bp, 11 predicted proteins | sample Bog_T0_3_FD_202130 | JGI IMG/M metagenome (GOLD analysis project Ga0302320, IMG submission 202130) | Peat permafrost microbial communities from Stordalen Mire near Abisko, Sweden - Bog_T0_3 | ecosystem: Environmental > Terrestrial > Soil > Wetlands > Peat | place: Sweden: Abisko, Stordalen Mire...
AATTGATCTAACCTCTAGTTCTCCTTCGCCAGTGCCAACAAGCCTCAACCGCAATCTTGGCTCGCTTAATCGCGCTTTCTGGAAGGCCCGCAATAAATCGGGCACGCGCTTGACCTCGACAAAATGGCCGACCCAAATGGCCCGCAGCAAATTGTCTTGCGAGCGCGGCGGCAGAGGACGAAACAAATTCGTGTCGACGACATTCGGTATGACGAGGATCGGATGGTATGCGTCAAGTGAAAGCTCTCGTTTGACGTCATCTCCCAGTGTTTTGCTCACGGTAATGACCGTATCTGCTCTTTGCAGCGCTCGCGTCGTTGCTCGGCGCAAGAAAGGCGTACGCGTAAGTGTGGAGAAGGGTCCTGTATGTTCGGTGAGTACCAGCGGCACACGATAAGTATCGGCAATTATCGCTCCCGCCGTGCCATCTGTATAGCTAGTATGAGCATGAACGAGCTCAAAGTCGAAGTCACGTTTCACTGCCGCGATCACGCGTTTAAGGCCCTTGGAATAAGTAAACGCGTGCGTTTGAAACGGAAGTGCATTACTCACGACATAAGGAAATTTGAGCACGGGAACGCCTTCGAATTCGTTCCATACCGGTTTGACAAGAGCCCCCCTGAATCCTCGGAAGATTTTTGCCGGATTTAAAGTATTGATCCAATGGGGTTCACCGCTCAGGACCCGAACATCATAACCGACGCCGCGGAGAGCCTTGACTTGCTCATGCACAAAGCCTCCCCCTGCGGGGTGATAATCGCGCGGGTACATGTGCGACAACACCAGAATCGACTTTAAGGGGTGTCGTAGCTTGAAGTGACGAATAGAGGCGAGGGTAGGATTGACGATACTTTGTGCACGATTTTCTAGATCCAAGGTGCTGTTGATAACCTTGAGATTCTGTTCCTCCAGCTCTTTGACACGAAGCTTCTTCGCAAAATCGTCCTGCAACTTAACTACTTGATCGTGACTACTGCGGGCTATTCCTTCGGCCGCGATGCGCCTTGCCTCGATCAGTTCGCATTGCTCAAGCAAGACGTTGATGTGACGATCTTGCGATGCAATCGTTTCGTTCCTGACGTCGATTTCCCCATTGATGTTGATTAATGTCGATTCAAAGAATTGCTCGGCTGTCGCTCTTTTTGACTCGAGGAGTTCACAATGGGCGAGCAAGGAGGTTATGCGTTGCTCCTGAGCAGCAATGTTCGAGTTGATGGAAGCGGCAAGTTCTTCGGCTGTCGCTCTTCTTGACTCAAGCAGCTCACATTGGGCGAGCAAGGAGGTTATGCGTTCGTCTTGCGCCGCGATCGTCTGGTTCGCCAACTGCATGGATTCGGAAGGAACTGTCTCGGAGAGACCAAATGTCAGAGCCGCAATTTCGTCTGAAGAAAGTGGTGAGTAGTTCAGACCAATATTTATAGGGCGTATTGGGTGAATTAAGCGAATCAGGGCTCCGCGCGCATCGTGAGCGACCCGCGGGAGCTCGAATTGACTATCGGCCAAGCGCCTTGCCGCAACGTATTTCTCGGCAATCGAATCAAATATTTCTATTGCTGCCGCACTCCCACGATTGATCGCAACGTTTACGGGAGCGACAGGCAGCGATATGAGCATACTGTCTGCCCGATCTTCAATTAAGAAGCCCTCATCCGGATAATTTTGCGGATCGGCAGCGACCTTCAACAGCTCAGTCGAGAGTGTTTTCGGGTTGGCTTGTCGAAGCTCGTCATTGCCGGCCCGAAAATCGTCTTTTGCCTCACGATCAAACAGGCCGATCAGTTCACTGTAGGGCGGGATGTTCAAATGTCCGTGCAGCGCATTCATTGCCTGGAACGCGTTAAAGCGCCGTCCGATCGCAAGTGCGGAACTCGACGGGCGGACTGTTCCCCGTCGGAGGTTGCATTTGGGACAAATTGCATCTGGGAAATCATAGTCAAGTCCGGAGACGGCTCGCTTTGCCTCAACAAGCCGACGCTCCCCATAGATCCATCGGGAGCCCGACAGAAGCCGGTTGCGCAAGGCAAATTCCGGCGCGAATAGCTCGCCAAAAGTGTCGTTGGCATATGTTCGTTGGTGATGATGAGCATGGAATGTCGCGCCGCAGCTTGGACAGTCAACCAAAGCGGCGTCTAGGATTTCTTCATAAGGAACCGCCACCAGCAGATATCGGCGCGCTATCCGCTTCAGTTCACTAAGGACCTGCGGATAAACGTTCGCGGGAACATGTTCGATGACATCGGTGGCGAGAACGAGATCAAAACTGTAATTCTGGAAGGGCAGGAATTGAATGTCCGCGGCTACCCGCGGCGGTTTCACAAATGCCAAAGCGGGAATACTCGTATCGCAGCCAACGACATCGTAGTCACGATAGAGCTTGTTGGTAACAATTCCGCTGCCGCAACCCACGTCAAGTATCGTCGCGACATCTGGAGGAATCAACCCGACAACGTCATGCGCGACGTCGTGCTGAGAAGCGACCCCTTCATCCGCCCACAGACTTGCCTGGGAAAAGTATTTCCTTTGCGTGATGTCGCTCACGTGTAATCCGTCCTTGCGACGAGCCAGCTGACCGGATGAACAACTAATCCACGATCCATGCTGATATTCGCCGGCGCAACGATCCGAATCCGATATTGTCGATCTTGCACCTCAAGCGGTTTTGTTCCTACAACATCCGCTTCGGTCATGCCGTCGAAAATGCCGATCGAAATTACGTAATCACCTTTGCCGATGATCAGAGGATCAAAATTCGCTTGGACCACGCCAGATCGCGACTCGGTCATGGACTGGACAAAGGGAGATACGACCTGGGATACGCATTGGCCGTCCATGCCGTAGACGCAAACGACAAAGGCGAGCTGAGAAAAATTGTGTCGTGCTCGCCAAGCAATGGCTACTTGCATGGCCTGCTGAAAGATGAATACCCGTCGGGATTGACCTTCGTGATCCAAAAAATCGACGTTCTCAATCCAGGCGGAACCCTCACCATAGGAGAACTCTTCGTCCGCGTGGGACTTTTCGATTGATGCCAATTGAACGCCCGCATCGGATAACCGCATTGATTGGCTGACCGAGTTTTCGTCCCCGCTTGCTGGTTGAAGCCGGCCGATTTCGATATATTCGAGACCGTCGAACAGTTCGAACTTTGTTGTTTGACCAGGAGACGAACCACCATGCTCCAAGGTAATCGAGAATTCACTCAGGGCGCCAAGGCCACGTGGGATCTTGATCACGACAGGCGCATGACCGTAAAGGCCGCCGAAGGCACCAAAATCTCGGTACCGCCGATTGTTCGAGTCAACGGCAGGCTTTCCCCAATCCATGTACTTCGGATCGGCGAGAAGATGGATGCGGCTTTCGCGGTCGGTGTCCATTGCTGCACCCACCGAAACCGTGTCGATTAGTTGGTCCCCGTGGAAAAGAGATATGCCGTATATTCGAACAGGGGTTTGTCCGCCTGGTAATTCGCGGCAAACAAGTCTAGCCACGAGAACATGGTCGAGTTCTCCTTCAGTGAGAAGCTCGCTCAGTCCGCCTCGGCTGAGCTTGAGATTCACAGCTCGGAGCTTGAGTTCTTCTTGTTTCCGAATAGAGGCGGCGTATTGGCGGCCCGTCTGAATGGGCTCACCATCTTGTATCAAACGACCACGCTCGATCCATATTGCGCGGTCGCATATCAGTTGAACGGCTGTCATATCATGCGATACGAATAGCACCGTCGTTCCCTGGGCCGTCAAAGCCCGCATTCGCTTGGATGATTTGCCAGCGAAATAGGCATCACCAGCACCTAGGATCTCGTCTATAATCAATATTTCCGGACGCACCGCCGTTGCCGCCGCAAATCCCAGTCGCGCGGACATGCCGGCCGAATAGGTCTTTAGCGGCATATCGAAGAATTCATCGAGTTCAGAAAAATCCACTATATCTTCGAGTAGTGCCTGGGCGCGCTTTCCCGTTACCCCTTGATATGCCAGCGCCGACAATGCGTTTGCGCGTCCGGAAAATTCTGGATGGAAGCCTGTGCCTAATTCCATAAGCGCTTGCACTTTTCCGTCCACCAGGACTTCGCCGCTGCTCGGCTGCAGCATCCCGGCGATCAGCTTAAGTAGTGTGCTTTTTCCGGCCCCGTTGCGACCAACTATGCCGACCCTCTCTCCGCGTTTTATCTCAAGCGATATTGCATCGAGCGCAACAAATTCCGTGTATGAAGATTCACCTATGGGAATTCCGATCGCTTCGAGAACTCTCGCTCGTTTCGACCTATATTGTCGATAAACCTTCGAAACGCCGTGAAGCAGGATTGAACTGTCAGACATGATCGGCAAAAAGCGGTTTCAGCCGGCGAAAGGTAAACCCTCCGACGGTCCAGGTTGCCAGCGCAATCGCCGCGAATGCCGCCAACAATTGTGGCCGAACTGTTCCCAGATATGCTGCATCACGATATAACATGATGAGATAGTATAGCGGGTTTGGAAACATGAAGGCGCGCAATTCGGGAGGTATCATTTCCTCTGTATATCCAATGGGAGAAACCAGCATCAAAAACAAAATGATGATCGATATCGTTTGCCCCAAATCCGGAATGAAAACATTGGTCGCCGAAAGCAGCCAAATCACCCCGACGGTGAAGATCAGCTGAAGTACCAGAATAACCGGGATGAGCAACTGCGTATAATGTACAATTCCCCGGACCCAAAGAACGCCGAGTAACATAACAATGCCGACAGTCATCGTAACGCTGCTCGCAAGAACACTTTTGACAGGTATCAGCTCAATCGGAAAAATCGTGTTCTTCACTAGCGCCTTGTTGGACAAAATACAGCTAACTCCGGTCCCTAGAGCGTCGGCAAAGCCAATGAAGGGTACGAGGCCGCAAAATATAAGGAGCACGTAGTCCACCGTGTCGTAGCCCGATACCTTTACGCGGTAGATCATCGTGTAGACGATTGCATATAGTCCAAGAAAGAGCAGGGGATAGAGGATTGTCCAGGCGAGGCCGAATACCGTGCCGATAAACCTTGTTCGAATATCAACCAGCGTTGTAGCGGCAAGAATCTCGCGATGCTGCCAAATGATTCCCGACATCTGCCTCGACCGAGCGCGGACGAGACTGCTCTCATTGGGCTTGCTTGCTCGAACTCTATTCTCTTGCATTTCCGCCGCTACTTTTCAGATCCCTTGAAGGGATCAATTCGGAATAGATGTCAATCAGCTTTTTTGACTCTATTTCCCAGTTCAGCGATTGTCTTGCCAGTTCGCAGCCATCACGCAGCTGCTGAAGTCGAGACGCATCTGAAAACACGTCAGCTATCGTCGAGGCCATGGATCTCGGAGTCGTAATATCGCGCGCGATCCCATTTTGATATTCGCGGATGATATCGGCTAGGAACGGCAGGTTATTGGAAATGAAGGGGACAGATGCAACCGCAAACTCGAATAATTTGTTGGGGCTACAAAAATAATTGTTGTCATCCACGCCTATGTAGGGAATGACGCCAAGATCGGCCTCACACGTAATTTCGTGCAACTGGTCTGACGGAACGCCACCGAAGAAAAAGACCTTGCCCTGGAGGTTCTTTTGTTCGACAATTGCCTTTAGCGAATTCTCGAAATCGCCATAGCCCACGATTGCGAGAGCAATACCTGGAGAGAGATATTCTGCCGCTTCCACGAAGGTCTCGATACCGCGGTTGGCAGAAATCCATCCTTGATACATGACGATCTTGGTGCCCGGTGCCAGCCCGAACCGATCCCGAAGTCTACCCGTTCGCTCCACGCGCTGTAAAGGGGCAGCATTGAGGATCACCCTCGGGGATGGTATCCGATAGCGCTGTGCCATCAATTTCGCGATGTGGGGATTCACGGTCACGGTCACGTCGGCGGATTTGATAAGACGCTTTTCCCGACTCTTGTATTTCTTTCGCGTATGGGGAGCGAGTTGAATTTGCGCGTAATATAATTCGTGTGCGTCGTAGAGCAGGGGGACGTCGCGCGTTCTCGCAACCTCTACAGCGGCCCCCAACATTGGGAAATCGTGGGCATGAATGACGTCAAATTCCTCGATGAGCATTCTATCGATTACGAACTGCTCGAAGGAATTAATCCGTGCGCTCCGGGCGGCCCATACATTGAATGTTCTGGCGGCCAAGTAATGTAACCGGGACCCGGCTACCAAGCCAAGCTTTTTGGCGCCTTCAACAAATCGTCTGTCCGACCAGTCGTAGGCGAACCGCTTGATCTTTATTTTGCCAAGCTCATAAGAAGACGATGATGCACATTCAAATCCGGCAAGAATGGTGACGTCGTGCCCGGCCAGCGTCAGCGTCTGCGCCTCTTGTAAAATGCGGCGATCAATCATGAGATGATCTGATGTCGTCATCAAAATCCGAGCCATCTAAGCTTCCTGAATTATTTCGCTTCGCGGCTTGAGGCGCCATCCGCTGGTTGCCTTGTCGTTTGCAGCGCATCGAAGATCTTCAAGACCATCTTTTCTTCCTGCTGCCAGGACAGAATCTCGCGAACGCTCTGCAGATTTGATCGCCAATGCCCTAGACGGCCCTCGCATTTGAAACAGTCCTCGATGAGGTCTGCAATCTTTTTAGCGCTACCCATGTCGCCAACTCGACCAATATCGTGTCCGACCACGACCCGGGATATCTCCGGAAGGTCATTGGCAAGAATGGGGACTCCGGCGGCAATGTATTCGAACAGCTTGTTTGGAGTGCAAAACAGATTGTTCATACATGTGGCTAGATATGGTATCACGCCCACATCCGCGGCGGCCGTGTATGCAAGCAATCTTTCCTGCGGAACGGCGGGATGAAAGTGAACTCTCTCGAAAAGGCCGAACCGATGGGTGATTGCTTTCAGGCGCTGGAGCATCTCTCCATTACCCAAGATGACCAGATGAACGATCGAGTCTGATACGAAGCGCATCGCCTCCACCAGGGCTTCGAGATTGCGTCCTGGCGACAGCCCGCCCTGGAGGAGAACGATCTTGCTATCAGGCGATAAACCATAAATCCGATGAAATAAGCTGGATCGATCGAGAGCAGGCGGTAGACGTACGGCATTGTAGACGACATTCACCACCGGAATCGAATAGCGGTGCTCTAGTTCACGCGCGATGGATCGATTGACTGTAATGACAGCGTCGCATGACTGGATGTGCGTCGTTTCAATTTGTCGCCATCGTGCTTTTTCCCACTCCGACTGCTCTTGTTCGGCAAACAACTCGTGACTGTCGTAAATCAGCTGTGCTCCGGCGTTTTCGGCGGCCCAGCGCGTCACACCGAGAACCGGTAGATCTACAGCCATGAAGACGTCGGGCTTCATGGTTGACAGGAGACCGGAATACATGCTGAAGAAGTACTTCTCGGGATCTGCAAAAAAACGCAGGGCCATATATCTCATGAAGTTTGCCGCCGGGGTCGGAACGACCCGACGTAATCCCCTGTATAACGTCGCGGACTGTGCCCGGACAGTATTGCTGCGCTGAAGATTCAGCCGAACAATGCGTCGGTCATCCGGCCGCAATTCATCGCCAGTAGGCATAGCCACGATGGTCACCTGCCAACCCGCGGCCTCGACTGTATCTGCCATAAGCAGAATTCTCCGGTCGACCTCTCGATCGTTGGAGACGATGACTAGGGATTTACTCATCGAAGGTAATCAAAGGCCAAGGTACGAAGACGAAATTTGGAAGCGCGTCGGCGGTCATTATCATGTGATAAGACCTATAGTCATGTATTGAGTTGGGTCAACACGGTGATTGGCACCCTCAAATATTAATGTAGTCCAAACATGTTCCTCAAATGCCCAGAATGCAATAGTATCTTGGATTGGACCCGTACGAGGACCTGCCCCTCAGGGCACATCATCCAACACGTCTCAGGCATACCGCTCTGCTTCTCCGCCGCTCAGATGGACGTCACAAAGACAGCCGATCCGCTATATCCGCTTAGGCATGCGATCGGCATTGCACAGGAGGTCAGTGGTGCCGGTCTTACGTTCAACGCTATGCTTGACCAATTTTTTCACATCCGGGAAGCCGAACTCAAGACCGACCTTGCGAGGGAAAAGAAATTGATTACGCGGCGGTCCGTTCCTGCCGTTAACGAATGTATCGCAGATGCGAGCTTGATGCTCGGACATCTCAACAAGCCCTTTCCGTCTTCCAGTCGCCTTCATATCGATATTGGTTGTGGCATGGGGTTTGGCCTCGCGGCATCATCAAACAGCTGGTTCGGCACCAACATTCTGGGGCTCGATCTTTCGCCCCATTATCTGGTCATGGCAAAAACCCAACTAGCGGAACACGGGATCCAGAAACCCAGTCTGGTGTGCGCCGATATCTGCAGCGGATGGCCAATTCCGCTTGAAAAATACGACATTGCTTTCATTTCAATGGAAGGGGTACTTGAGCATATCAAGGACGTGCCCGCATTTTTCGCCAACGTCCGTAAGATTGCGAGCTATCCGGTCGTTCTGTATTTGACGGTCCCGTACCGGTGGACTCTGAACAGAGAATCACATTTCAATATCCGCTTTCCAAGCTGGTTGCCGCGTCCATGGCAAGACCGCTACGTTGCGTGGCGGCTGGGGGTTGAAGAGATCGATCATGTAGAATTTTATTCCATGCGCTCGCTTCGTTCGATGCTAGAGAAGTACTTCAAACCTGAAGCGATCGTCGTTGAACTCAATTCAAATCGGCCACTTATGGCTCACTATCTTCGGTGTTTGGTCTATATCGAAGGGCCGCAGAGCTTCTTGTAGTCTGAATAGTTTTGCGTTGCAGCATAAGCTCATTCCGCGGATTGACAAAAATTATAGGGTCTGTCGTCATTTAAGGGATTCGCAAATCAGGCGGCGCGTGATTCAAGAGAAGCCTCATTGACGGAGGCTTTCGATGGAGCGGCATGGGTTGCGGGACGATCAATTCGCCCGGATTGAGCATTTGCTGCCGGGTCGTCCCGGCACGGTCGGTCGTAACAGCGATCTGGGCAATCGTCTTTTCGTTGATGCGGTGATCTGGAAATTCCGGGTGGGAACACCGTGGCGCGATTTGCCAGAACGTTTTGGCGGCTGGTGCAATACGCACAAGCGCGTCTCCCGCTGGGCGGTGAACCGAATGGGCCACGATGCCACGTATCATTTGATGCACGGTTCGCAACGCTTGCCCGGACCTCACAAGATCGAAGACGTGGATTTTTGGTTTGTGGGTGCGACGCGGTATAGTGGCAACGGACCGGGCCGCTTCATTAGTCTTCCGTGAAGTATTCGGAGGTCATTGATTGAACGCTGTGATTTGATCCGGACAAGTATTGGATTTTGCAAGAAAGCCGCAAGTTGGTGGTGGTTTTTTTGCGTTTTGAGATTCCGGAATTGGGTGGTACGTGCTTCATTACGGCAAGATTCGCTGTTGGGGGAACGAATGAGCCATCTTGATTGTCGCGCTGCATCGTTGTAGGTTACGCGCTTTCTGGGGAGGCTAGCTAAGTTTGCGGGCACTGGGCCACACTCTGCTAGGCTGCCTTTTAGCAATGACGGTTTTTGCAGCAGGATGGTTTGCTCACGATCATTTTTCAAAGGCGATCGAAACGGCGCTTACGGTTCAAACCGAGGCCGTTCGCCGCTACGCGAGCGAGGTGGACTCTATTAGAGGCACAGCAGAGTCTATTAGAGGTGCCGTAGCGGACCTACGGGTCCACGTCTTAGACACACCCGCGAAAACCAGCGAACTCGTCTCCCAGCGTATCGAACCGCTCGCCCCGATCAAGTCGCAGCTCGACGAACTCCTGCGGAGCGCGCGAGTGCCGATGCTTCCAGGTCTGCATATCGTTACTTGGCAGGACCGCAAGATCAAAACCCAGGACTTTGCTTTCAATCCCGAAACCGATCTTCAATTCTTGAAGCAAACGGGCCTTCCCAAAAGTTGGGAACCGGTCGCTGGCGACGACCCGGAGGCGACACTCCCCTACAAATGGCCGGAGTTATTCGCGAAGACGCGGAGCCAACCGTTTTCGCCGGAGACCGTGTTTTATAATCTCGTCGGCATGGCGAACTGGATCAAGCAAAACGGACGCGCCGTTGAGATCAGGCCCTACGCGGACTTCCTACTCGCGCGAACCCGGGAATATCTGACGCCCTCACGCAACGGCGGGCAGATGGTGACATACCATTTTGAGCTTGACTGGTTCGACAAGCGTCTAGCGCCGAGCTGGGTCAGCGCCCATGGCAACGGCTCGCTGATTGCCGCGGCGCTCTACTACTTCAAAACAACCGGCGATCAGCGCTTCATGAAACTGGCCGATGAACTCGTCATGGGCTTGCGAACGCTGGATGGGACCGACCCGCACTGGCTCGCCTCCATCGACCAAGCGCAGTTTCTTTGGTTCGAGGAATATCCCATCGACGGGCCGAAGAAGTCCCACGTCATCAACGGCCACATCTGGACGACCTTTGCGCTCGTCGATTACTGCCGAACCACCAAGGACGCCGACACCTGCACCATGGCGCAGGCCGGGATCACGACGGTCAAACGATACCTCGCCACGTTTCGCTCGCCCGGCAAGGTCAGCCGCTACAGCCTCTACACTGACGATAATTTCGACTACGGGCCGACAAGAGCCATCAATCAGCAACGGTCGCTCTATGAGCTGACGGGCGACAAGTTCTTCGCGGACGCAGCCAACGTCTATATGTCGGACATGCCCTATTGATTGTTTATTAGTCCGATTAAGCTATTTGAATATTGTCTTTAAGCCCTCGGACTGTTATCGCTCGCGACCAGTCCAGTTTGCTGAGGTTGGAGGATCTTGTCACGGAAACGCTGCGAGCCGGACGACCCGTCAGCTTTGGCTGTATCCATACCGCTACCTTTAAGCGAACGGCCGCGAAGTCAACACGATCGTGTCAGCGCCGTCGGCAAATTTCTTATTCCAATTTGCCGCGCCAATACTTCGGACCAATCGCTCAACCGGTAATTGAACACTAGCCGGGCAATACCGAGGCAGTCGCTTACCGGTATCAAGCCTCCGAAACCCCAATGCTCCAATCAAAGCTTCAAGAAATCTATTCGCGAGGAGCGCACCCGTGGAACAAAAACATAGGGTTCGCACGGCTATTCGCGTGTGTCGCAGTCGTCTTGCTACACACCAGCGCGAGAACGATTTATCTATATGGATCCGTCGATTCATGGAAGTGGGAGCTGGGTAACTTGATTAACGGCTCTGTCCGTTGGTGTGTCCCAATGTTTGTCTTGATCAGCGGGGCGCTTGCGTTCCGCAGTCCCATTTTAGATGCACAAAAGTTCTTTGGGGATAGGGTCGCCAGAGTATTCCTTCCACTTTTCTTTTGGACGGTCGCATACTTCATTTGGCGCAAGTACATTTTGCATGAGGTTTTGAATCCCGTCATAATCTGGAACGACCTTTTTGCGGGCCAACCGTACTATCACCTCTATTTTCTTTTTCTTATCGCGGGACTTTACATCTTTAGCCCGGTCTTGTCGCCCGCGGTCGAAAGCGCATCAGATAAGATCGCGGTTCAATCCTGTTTCACGATTTTGGCGTTTGCCGCGTTGGCCTTGGCTCTGGGAACGTGGTCGCCAAATGTGCTCACCTTGTTCGTACCTTACCTTGGGTACTATTTTCTCGGTCCTTTCCTGGCGAAAGTCGCTTCACCTGCACCGATGCGCCTTGTCTTCTTATACGGCTTTGCGAGTTTCTTGACGGCCTTTTTCACGAGTGCGCTTGTAAGGTATCTCGGTTCAGTTGGTGGAAGCGCTCTCTATTTTTATAAGTATTTTAGTCCGACGACAGTGATTCAGTGCGTTGCCCTGTTTATCTTTATCAATAGCATCAAGATCAAATTCATTTCGTCACGCAGGCTCTACAGCCTAGGAGAGTTAACTCTAGGAATCTATCTGATCCATCCAATGATTTTGGAAAGCCTGCGGATGTTGTGGGCAAGTCGGTTTCCATTTGTGCTGGACCCGGTCATCGACATCCCGGTAACTGCGACTTTGACGGTTGCTATCTCGGCAGCAGCGGTCTTGGTTCTAAAGAAAGTCCCGTTTTTAAGAACGGTGGTATAGATACCAGCCGCGATCGACATGGTGATTTAGGAAATGACGGGCCGTCGCTGAAGGCTTTCTTAGCTGCCCCGGTTCCGAAGACACCGAGTTAGGTGTTTTACGGAACAGGAGGTACGTCATGGAGAGAAGGCAGTTTACGCGGGAGTTCAAGCTTGAGGCGGTCCGGCTGATCAAGCAGCGCGGCGTGTCGTATTGGCCTAAGCCCCCTCGTTCATCCACAGATTGGTAGAAATCCCGGGTTGACGGTTTCCGCATGATCCCATAGCCGCTACTAACGCCGATCATCTACAAAGCGCCTGATGATGTTAGCGATCGTACCGCTTGCGTTTCCTGTCCCATAGTCGGCTATTTCCTTGCGCGGACGATAGCTCGGGTTGCTCCACAGCCGATTCCAGCCGGCTTCAATCGTCTCAATCCACTCTGTCTCATCGCGTAACGTGACACAGGGTATTCGGTGAAAGTACGCCTCCTTCTGCAAGCCGCCCGAATCCGTAAATACGGCAGCAGCCTGGGATAATAACCTAGCCATATCGAGATAGCCTAGCGGCTCGACAAGGTTGATACCTTCACCGCCAAATCTACACATTTCGAACAACTCGCGAGTTCTCGGGTGCACCGGCAATACAATAGGACGCTCTGTTGCGGCGTTCTTTAGCCAGTCTGTGATGCGGGCAAAGCGGCCGGGATCGTCGGTGTTCTCTGCACGGTGGATGGTTGCGACCGCATAGTTTCCCCGGCTTAATCCAAGTTGCTCTGCGACGCTCACGCGAAATTCGGACCGGCGCGCAGCAGCGAGCGTCATGTCGTACATAACATCGCCGACCATATGAACGTCGCGTTCGATGCCTTCGCGCCTGAGGTTGTCCACGGCAGTGCGAGTTGGACACAATAGGATGTCACTGACGCTGTCGGCGACAACACGGTTCGTTTCTTCGGGCATTCGCCGGTTGAACGATCGCAAGCCAGCCTCGATGTGGGCCACAGGCTTATGCAATTTCGCCGCGGCCAGAGCACCTGCAAGGGTGGAGTTAGTATCGCCATAAACCAGGACGAGGTCGGGCGACTCCATTAAAATCACTTCCTCGATCTTCTCTAACATCCGCCCGGTCATCGCACCGTGACCGAGTGAATGAATTCCAAGATTATGGCGAGGCGCAGGAATATCGAGTTCTTCAAAAAAAACATTCGACATTCCAGCATCGAAGTGCTGGCCAGTATGGATGATCACCTCGTCCAGCCCCACGGCAGTAAGCGCCTTGCTTACTGTTGCCGCTTTCACGAATTGGGGCCTTGCGCCAACAATTGTCAGAATAAGGGGCACGGAAATGACCTCGGGTAAGATTTTACGAGCGCACACCAGACCGAGCACAACCTATATTCCGGATCAGCGCAGGCATGGCTCTTTCGGCATAATTTTCTCTTTCAATAGCACAGGAATTTAGCGAATATACGGGTTCTGCAACAACTGAGGCCCTTTTTCTTGCGGCTTCGTTAGGTGTCTATGCACCCTGGGGGGCAGGTCCTTGCCGTCTCTGCCGGAGGCGGTCGCGGACGCGCTACCGTGGCCAGCGGTCGCCTGCCAGCTTCTGGGGCCTCTCTTTACACCAACCGTAAGACGAGCCCATTCTTAACGCTCCGGATCTTCGGAGTATCGTGTTTGCCTTCGCTTTCCGGTTTCTTTTATCTCCACCCTTTAGTGGAGGAAGAAATCCTTTTTTTTCCACGATACTGTCTCACAGGCGCTGATGCCGGACATCTGGTCGCCAACGCGCCATAGAAGCAGGCGCAGACCGTCTGATACGAGTGCCGCGAGGTCTTGCCATCGATCACGGTCCCTTCCGCAGGCGTGTTGGTCTGCGTCACAACCCAGGTCAATTCACGAAGCAAAACCGGAAAGCGCCGGTATCCGATATAGAGCGCGTCAAAGATTTCGCCGAGATGACCACGCGAGGTCACCAAAGGCCGAAGGCGTCGCGGTTTGATCTTAAGCTCGTCAAAACCCACAATGTCAGTGAGTCCCCGCAAGGACGCCAGACTCAAGAGCAGAATTTCGGAAGACTGGATAATCCACCCTGCCGGCTGACGACGAACTGGCAATCCACTGCAATAGTGGATGAAACTCGTCGCAAATCTCTGCAAATTTGCCCCCGCTGCAATCCATTATCATTCCCACTCGGGGCTCAATGGATGGAAACAGAATCAGGCAGTTGTGAAGGTTTTTATTGACAACCTATAAGTCTGCTTCTATCAGGAAATGGGACTTTTTTAAGCAATTTTTTTGCGGGATTAAGGGAGGGAGAGGTGCGGATCACGGTTTTCCGTGAGAGTGCATCTGTGGGAAGATTTATGACACGTCGCGATGTTGTTAAGGGCCCGGGCGAACGACTAAACATCTGGATTGTTCACCCTACTGCCGGGGGCCCTTCTATTGGGCGCCATTGGCGGCCATATTGGCTTGCCGAC
>Ga0302320_10017465_pt1 | contig 14560 bp, 8 predicted proteins | sample Bog_T0_3_FD_202130 | JGI IMG/M metagenome (GOLD analysis project Ga0302320, IMG submission 202130) | Peat permafrost microbial communities from Stordalen Mire near Abisko, Sweden - Bog_T0_3 | ecosystem: Environmental > Terrestrial > Soil > Wetlands > Peat | place: Sweden: Abisko, Stordalen Mire...
GACGTAGCCGGCATCGTGGCGCATGCGCATCGGCGTGGTGCCGGCGTGATTGGCCTGGCCGGTCAGGGTGAATTCAGTCCAGGAGATGCCCTGCACGCTTTCGACGGCACCGATGCGGATGTTTTCCGCGTGCAGGATGGGGCCTTGCTCGATGTGCAGTTCGATGTAGGCGTGCGGCGGTTGTTTCGTGGCCGGTGCGGAGCCGGCGTAGCCGATGCGGCCGAGTTCCTCGGCGACGGTGGCGCCATCGACGGTCACGGTCGCCAAAGCGCGGTTGATCGGCAGCCCGCCGGCATAGACCAGGCTGCCGAACATGTCGGGGTGGAAGCGGCAGCCTTCTTCGTTCGTGAAAAACGCCACGGCCAGCGGGCGCTTCGTCACCACAGCGGCCTCGTTCAGCGCGGCGATCACTTCGAGGCCGGCGAGGACGCCGAGGCAGCCGTCGTAGCGGCCGCCGGTGGCAACGGTGTCGATGTGACTGCCGGTCATGACCGGGGGACCGCCGGCGGTTCCCTCCCGCGTGGCGATCACGTTGCCGACTGAGTCGGTGGCGACCGCGAGGCCGAGTTCGTGCATCCACTCGACGACGAGGTCACGTCCGGCCTTGTCGGCGGCGGTCAGAGCGAGGCGGCAGGCGCCGCCGCCGGGAATTGCGCCAACTGCGGCCAATTTGTTCAAGCGCAAAGACAGGTGAGCGCCGTCGATCTGAATATGTCGTCGCATCCGGTGGCCTCCGGTCACTCGGTCCAGTTTTTACGCAGCACCGGAACCACGAACCCGCTCAATGAAACTCTATTTTCGTTCTTGTGTCCAGACAAAATTCGTGTTTCGGTATCGCCATGGCAGCGACCCTGGAACAGACGATTCGAACGAATTACGACTTGCTGCCGGTCGGCGAGCGCAAGCTGGCCGACGTGGTGCTGGCGATGGGCTGCGAGTTGGGTGCCTGGTCGGCGACCGAACTGGCGGAATCGGCCGGGGTGTCGAAGGCGACGGCGAGCCGGCTGGTGCGCCGGCTTGGGTTCAGCGACTACCAGGCGATGCGGCAGCAGGCTCGGGCAAGCGGTTCGCCGCTGGCGGCGCTGCGCGGGGCGCACGCGAAACAGGGCACGCTGGGGCGGCATCTGGATCACGACGTGGCGTGCCTGACCTATACGCTGGAGGGGATTTCCGCCGACCTCGCACGCCGCGCGGTGGAGGTGCTGGCGCAGGCGGCGCGGATCTGGGTGGTGGGGTTTCGCAACAGCTATGCGCTGGCGCTGTACGGGCGGGAACTGCTGGTGCAGGTGAAGCCGGACGTGCGGCTGCTGCCGGTGCCGGGGCAGACGATCGCCGAGGAGCTGTCGGCGTTGGGCGCGGGCGATGCGGTGCTGGCGCTCGGGTTCCGCCGGCGCACGCCGGGCTTCGCCGCAGTGCTGCGCATTGCGGCGCAGGAGAAGGCTCGGACCATTCTGATCGGCGATCCGTCGCTGGGCGATCTGGGCAAGCATGCCGAGGTCACGCTGCGGTGCCTCAGTCGCGGGTCGGGGCTGTTCGACACCTATGTCGCGCCGGTCAGTCTGCTGAACTACCTGTGCTCGCGGGTCGCCGTCGCGCTGGGCGAGGCGGCGCAGCAGCGCTTGCGGCGCAGCGAGGTGCTGCATGACCGCTTCGGCGACTTTGGCCTCTGAGCGGGGGCGCGCGATGCAAACGTTCCATTTTACGCTGAATGGCGCGGCGACGGCGGTGGAGGCGCTGCCGGACGATATGCTGGTGGACGTGCTGCGCGAGGTGCTGAAGATCAAGTCGGTGAAGACCGGCTGCGGGCCGCAGCGGGAATGCGGCGCCTGCGTGGCGTATATCGACGGGACGCCGCGGGTGACGTGTGCGGTGCGGATTGCGCAGGTCGAGGGCCGGAAAATTCTGACGCTGGAAGGCGTGTCCGATAACGAGCGGCGGTTGTATGCGGACGCGTTCCAGGCGGCGGCCGGGCTGCAGTGCGGGTTCTGCACGCCGGGGTTGGTGCTGCGGATCAAGTGGCTGACCGACCAGGGGCAAACCCTCTCGCGCGCCGATATCGCTCGGGCGCTGGACGGGCACCTGTGCCGGTGCACCGGATATGTGAAGATCATCGATGCGGTGGAGCTGATCCAGGCGGCGAAGGCCGGCGGTGCGCTGCCGGCGGTGATCGAGGATGGCGGGGTCGGCCAGCGGCTGAAGCGCTACCAGGGCAGCGAACTGGCGCTGGGGGTGCGGCCGTTCGTCGCCGATATCGATGTGCCGGGAATGCTGTATGGCGCGCTCGTGCTGTCGCCGCATGCGCGGGCCCGGGTGGTGCGGATCGACACGGCGAAGGCGCTGGCGGTTCCGGGCGTGATTGCTGTGGCGACGGCGCGGGACGTGCCGGGCAATCGCTGGGTCGGGCAGATCTACCCGGACTGGCCCTGCTTCGTCGCCGAGGGCGAGGAGGTGCGTTATGTCGGCGACGTGGTGGCGGCTGTCGCCGCTGAAACGCCACGGATCGCGCGCGAGGCCGGGCGGCTGGTCGAGGTCGACTATGAGGTGCTGACACCGGTGCTCGATCCGCTGGAGGCGATCAAGCCGGGGGCGCCGCGGGTCAACCCGGTGCATGAGAACCTGCTGTCGGTGACGCGGTATGCGCGGGGCGATGTCGATGCGGCGCTGGCGGGGTCGGCGCATGTGGTCACCGGCACCTGGAAGACGCAGCGGATCGAGCATCTGTTCCTGGAGCCGGAGGCGGCGCTGGCGGTGCCTCTGCCGGACGGGCGGCTGCATCTGTACAGCCAGAGCCAGGGGATTTTCGAGGACCGGCGGCAGGTGGCGTCGGTGCTGGGTGAGCCGGAAGCGAATCTGTTCATCGAATTGGTGCCGAATGGCGGCGGGTTCGGCGGCAAGGAGGACATGACGGTTCAGGCGCAGACCGCGGTGCTGGCGCGGCTGACCGGCCGAGCGGTGCGGATCGTGCTGAACCGCGAGGAATCGATCCGCATGCATCCGAAGCGGCATCCGCTGACGATGACGTACACCGTGGGCTGCGATGTTGACGGGCGGCTGACCGGTGCGCGGATCGATATCATCGGGGATTCCGGCGCCTATGCCTCGGTGGGCGGCAAGGTGCTGGAACGGGCGGCGGGACATGCGTGCGGGCCGTACCGGATGCCGGTGCTGGCGATCGAGGGGATCGCGGCATACACCAACAACGTGCCGTGCGGCGCGATGCGCGGCTTCGGTGCCAATCAGACGAGTTTTGCGATCGAGGGCTGCCTGGACATGCTGGCGGCGAAGGTCGGGATCGATGGCTGGGAGATGCGCTGGCGCAATATCGTGCATGTCGGCGACATGTTCTCGACCGGGCAGATTCTGGAGAAATCGGTCGGGATCGAACAGACTCTGCTGGCGGTGAAGGGCGCGTATGACTCGGCGCGGGCGCAGGGGCGCGCGGTGGGGATCGCCTGCGGCATCAAGAACAGCGGCATCGGCAATGGGGCGATCGAAACTGGGAAGTGCCGCCTGGTGGTGCAGACTGACGGGTCGATCGAGCTGCATACGGGGTTCACCGAGATGGGTCAGGGGCTGCTGACGATCCTGACTCAGTGCGCGGTGGAGACGACGGGGCTGCCGGCGCGGCTGTTTCGTCCGCAGGTCAACAGCCGGTTCGAACTGGGGTCCGGTCAGACGACCGGGTCGCGGGCGAGCCTGCTGGCGGGGCCGTCGGTGGTCGATGCGGCGCAGAAACTGAAGGCCGATCTGGACAGCGGGTTGGGGCTGAAGGACCTGGCGGGCCGGGTGTATGCCGGGGAACACCGGATCGACGATACGACGGCGCCGGGCGAGACGAAGAACGGCAAGATCAAGACGCATACGACGTTCGGGTTCGCCACCCAGGTGGTGGTGCTGAACGAGGCCGGCGTGGTTGAGCGGGTGATCGCCGCGCACGATGTGGGGCGCGCGCTGAATCCGCAGCAATGCGAGGCGCAGATTCAGGGCGCGGTGCATATGGGGCTGGGCTACGCACTGACCGAGGAACTGCCGTGCAAGGACGGGATGCCTGTCACGTTCAAACTGCGCGAGATCGGCGTGTTGCGGGCTCAGCATATGCCGGCGGTCGAGGTCATTCTGGTGGAGGACCCGGAACCGGAGGGGCCGTTTGGCGCCAAGGGCGTGGGTGAGATCGGATTGGTGCCGACGGCGGGTGCGGTGGCGGGGGCGCTGGAGGCGTTCGACGGGATCAGGCGGATGCGGCTGCCGATGAAGGAGTCACCGGCGGCTCGGGCGATCAATCTGGGGCGCATTCCCGACGCCGATCGCGACCAATGGCACTGACCGGGTCGATTATTATTGGGCCGGACCGGCGTGGTCGTGTGGTGACGATTGTCGATGGGGTTGTGGTGGCGTTGGCTGAGGGACTGAGCCGTCTGGCATGTCCGGATGGCGAGATCGAAGCCGGTTCGGTGTGTGCGCATACACATATGTATAGCGGTCTGGTGCGGTACGGGATGCCGGCGGCGGAGCCTCCGCCGGGGACATTCCTGGAGATTCTGGAACGGGTCTGGTGGCGGCTGGATCGGGCGCTGGATGCGCCGATTTTGCGGGCGGCGGCGCGGGATTATGCGGCTCGGGCGCTGCTGGCAGGCACCACGACTCTGATCGATCATCATGAATCGCCATGCATGATCGAGGGCTCGCTGGCGATCCTGACGGAGGCGTGTGAGCAGATCGGGGTGCGGGCGCTGCTGTGCTATGGCGCGAGCGAACGGAATTTTGAGCGGGCGGAGGCGCAGCGCGGGCTGGCGGAATGCAGGACGGTCGAGCCGTCGGCGCTGGTACGTGGGCTGGTGGGATTGCACGCGAGTTTCACCGTGTCCGACGCGACGGTCCGCGAGGCGGGCGAACTGGCCGCGTCGCTTGGTTCGGTGCTGCACGTGCATGTGGCGGAGGATCGGGCGGATGTCGAGGATGCGCGCCGGCGCGGCTGGACGGGGCCGCTGGAACGGCTGGCGGCGCTGGGGGCGCTGGTGCCGGGTTCGATCCTCGCGCATGGCGTGCATCTGACGGCGGCGCAGGTGCGATCGGCGGAGGGATGCTGGTTCTTGCAGAATCCGCGCTCCAATGAGGGCAACCGGGTCGGCTATGCCGGGTCGCTGGCGGCGTCGGATCGGGTGGCACTGGGGACGGATGGCTGGGACGCCGATATGGCGGTGGAGCAGGCGGCGCTGCTGCGCTTGGCGGCGGCGCATGACGATGCCGCGGCGGGTGGCCGGTTGGCGGCGGGGCAACGGCTGGTGGCGGAACGGTTTGGCTGTGCCGCGGAACCGCTGGCGCCGGGGGCGCTGGGCGATGTCGTGGTGCGGCAGGACGGGCGGGTTCTCGACGTGGTGGTGGCGGGGCGGCTGGTGGTGCGCGACGGCGTGCTGCTGACCGGCGATCTGGCGGCGATCACCGTGACAGCGCGGGCTGAGGCTCAGCGGCTGTGGACGCGGCTTTGAGCGAGAGGGAATAACGATGGCGCGGCTAGGTCTGGAAACCAATCTGGTCGATGGCGCGGCATATCGACATGCGCTGACGCGGTTTCGCGAGGTTGGGGTCGTGCTGCCGACGATCGCGCAGTTGGCCGATCCGTCCACCATTCCGGCGGGGATCACGGAGCGATTGCGGGACATCGATGCGGATGCGCCCGATCCGTTGAATTTGTTCCGGGTGCACTGGTTCAACGATGCGGCGCGGACCGGGCGCGTTGCGGTGCCGGGGCATATCGAGCTGCCGCCTTCCCTGACGGGCGTGCCGGCGCGGATTGTTCTGCTGCTGGGAAACCGGTTTCCGATGATACGAGCGCATAAGGTGCTGGCGGCGTATGGGTGTCTGGTGCCTCGGGTGGTGACCGGGCAGTTCGATCCGACTCGGCATCGGGCGATCTGGCCGTCGACCGGGAATTACTGCCGCGGGGGTGTGGCGATTTCGCGCATCCTGGGGTGCCGCGGGGTGGCGGTGCTGCCGGAGAACATGAGCCAGGAGCGGTTCGACTGGCTCGGGCAGTGGGTAACGGATGAGAGCGACATCATCCGGACGGCGGGATCGGAGAGCAACGTCAAGGAGATTTACGACGCCTGCGCCGAGCTGGATCGCGATCCGGAGGCAATTGTTTTCAATCAGTTTTGTGAGTTTGGCAACTACCTGGTGCATCGGGTGTGCACCGCTGCGGCGATGCAGGCGGTGTACCGGTCGGTCGCGGCGGGGCGGCGGGGAAGCCGGCTGGCGGCGTATGTGTCGGCATCCGGTTCCGGCGGGACGCTGGCGGCGGGCGATCATCTAAAGCAGGCGCTAGGGGCGAAGATCGTTGCGGTGGAGGCGGCGGAGTGCCCTACCCTGCTGTATAACGGTTTCGGCGAGCACAATATCCAGGGCATTGGCGACAAGCACGTGCCGTATATTCATAACGTGATGAATATGGATGCCGTTGTCGGGATCAGCGACCAGGCGACCGATACGCTGATGGTGCTGTTCAACACCGAGGAGGGCCGGCGGTACCTGGTGGAGCGGCGCGGGATCGATCCGGCGCTGGTCGGGCAGCTTGGCGCGTTCGGGCTTTCCAGCATCTGCAACATTCTGGCGGCGATCAAGACCGCTCGGTATTTCGATCTGGGGCCGGATGATGTGGTGCTGAGCGTGGCGACGGACGGCGCCGAGATGTACGGCAGCGAACTCCGCAAGGCGCTGGTGCAGCATTTCGGCAACCGCTTCGATGCGGTGAGCGCCGGCGAAACCTGGGGCCGGTCGCTGGCGGCGACGACAACCGACCATGTGCTGGAACTCGGTCACGTCGACCGCAAGCGGGTGTTCAACCTTGGGTATTTCACCTGGGTCGAGCAGCAGGGCGTGTCGCTGGCCGAGTTTCAGGCGCGGTCGCGGCAATCGTTCTGGGACGGGCTGCTGGATCTGGTGCCGGCCTGGGATGAACGGATCGCGGCGTTCAATGCCGAGAGCGGCGCGGTCACGCGGTGATGGTGGCGTTCGTCTGTCACGGGTGTGGGGCGGCGGTGGACGCGGCGGTTCGGCTGCCGTTCGCCTGTCCCAAGGCCGGGGACGCGGGCGATCATGTGCTGGTCCCGGCGATGGATGGACTCGGGCTGACGGTGGGGACCGAGGACAATCCGTTCCTGCGCTACCGGCGCTGGCTTTCGCCGTACCGGCTGGGTCTGCCCGACGCGGAGTGGGTCGAGATCGTTTCGGATTTGGATGCGGCTGTCGCGGCTGTGGACGAGCGGAGTTTCGCTGTGACTCCGATGACGCAGCAGCCGGGGCTGGCGGCTGCGGTGGGTATTCGTTCGATTTGGGTGAAGGACGAGACGGGCGGGGTTTCGGGGTCCCACAAGGCGCGGCACCTGATGGGGGTGATGCTGTATCTGCTGGTGCTGGAACGGGTGGGACTGCCGGTTGGCCAGGGATTGCGGGCGCGGCGGCTGGCGATCGCATCCTGCGGCAACGCGGCGCTGGCGGCGGCGGTGATTGCTCGGGCGGCCGACTGGGCGCTGGACGTGTTCATTCCGGGTGATGCCGAACCCGGCGTGGCGCGACGGTTGCGCGAGCTTGGCGCAGTCGTGACGGTTTGCGCACGGCGGCCGGGTGACAGCGGCGATCCTTGCGTGCGGGCATTCCGGGCCGCATTGGTTTCGGGCGCGATCCCGTTCGGGGTACTGGGGCCGGATAACGGGCTGGCGATCGAGGGTGTGCGGACGCTGGCGTTCGAGATGGCGGAACAGGCGGGCGCGATCGATTCGGTGTTCGTGCAGGTGGGCGGCGGCGCGCTGGCGAGCGGGCTGGCGCAAGGGTTTGCGATGGCGGTGGGGGCCGGGGTGATGCAACGGCGGCCGAGGCTGGTTGCGGTGCAGACGGCGGGTTGTGCGCCGTTGGCGCGGGCATGGGCGCGGGTGGAGGGCGTCGATCTGGCGGTGGCGGCGCGGCAGCGGTCGCGGTTCATGTGGCCGTGGGAGAGTGAACCGGTGAGCCTGGCGCACGGGATCCTCGACGACGAAACCTATGACTGGTGGGAGGTCGCGCGCGCCATGCGCGAGACCGGGGGCGGGCCGGTCGTGGTGGATGAAGATGCGATCGCTTGCGCGCATCGGCTGGCGCGCCGGGAGACCGGGATTGCAGCATCGTTCACCGGCACCGCCGGGCTGGCCGGCGTGCTGTCGGCGGGGCGGGTGGACGAGACGGTCGCGGTGGTATTTTCGGGCGCGGAACGAGACGGATGATGCGGGAGTCAGGCAGCGGTGGCCGGCACACAGGTCTCCGGCACCGGGCAGACCGAGGCGCATTGCGGCTGGTCGTGGAAGCCCTGGCATTCGGTGCATTTGTTGGGGTCGATGACATAGACAAAACTGCCCATGCTGATCGCCTGGTTGGGACAGTCGAGTTCGCAGGCGCCGCAACTGGTGCACAGCGAAGCGATGATTTGATACGCCATGATTTCGTCTCCGGTGCCGAACGGCGGGGTCACGGATGGTCTGGGTTCCGCGCCTTGGTTTACGGCGGCGATCCGGGTTCCACAACAGATATTGGCTGCGTGCAGAACAAAGTGGGGCGTCGGCTCCTGGGAGACAGGTTATGACCGGGACGCGGGCGATCGTGGATGGCAATGAGGCGGCGGCCTCGGTCGCGTATCGGCTGAATGAGGTGATTGCGATCTATCCGATCACGCCATCCTCGACGATGGGCGAATGGGCGGATCAGTGGAATGCGGAGGGTGCCGCGAACATCTGGGGCAGCGTGCCCGAGGTGATGGAGATGCAGAGCGAGGGCGGCGCGGCCGGGGCGTTGCATGGCGCGCTGCAGGCGGGGGCGCTGGCAACGACGTTCACCGCGTCGCAGGGACTGCTGCTGATGATCCCGAATCTGTACAAGATCGCCGGCGAACTGACCGCTTCGGTGATCCATGTGGCGGCGCGGACGGTGGCGACTCATGCGCTGTCGATCTTCGGCGACCACAGCGACGTGATGGCGACGCGCGCGACGGGGTTTGCGCTGCTGTCGGCGGATTCGGTGCAGGAAGCGGGCGATTTCGCGCTGATCGCGCAGGCGGCGGCGCTGGAATCGCGGGTGCCGTTCCTGCATTTCTTCGACGGGTTCCGGACATCCCATGAAGTGAACGCGATCATGCCGTTGAGCGATGACGATCTGCGGGCGGTGATCGACGATCGTTTCGTCGGGCAGCATCGCGGCCGGGCGTTGACTCCGGACCGGCCGGTGCTGCGCGGGACGGCGCAGAATCCGGACGTGTTCTTTCAGGCGCGGGAAGCCGGCAACAGTTACTACATTGCGTGCCCGACGATCGTGCAGACGGTGATGGATCGTTTCGCCGATCGAACGGGACGGCGGTACCGGCTGTTCGACTATGTTGGCGCGCCGGACGCGGAACGGGTGGTGGTGCTGATGGGATCGGCCGCCGGTGCGGCGGAGGAGACGGTCGAGGCGCTGCGCCGGCGTGGCGAAAAGATCGGCGTGCTGAAGGTCCGGCTGTACCGGCCGTTTGCCGCGGCGCAGTTTCTGGCGGCGCTGCCGGAGACGGCGACTTCGGTTGCGGTACTGGACCGCACCAAGGAGCCGGGCAGTCTCGGCGAGCCGCTGTATCAGGACGTGGTGACGGCGCTGTGGGAGGGGCGGCGGTTCCCGCGGGTGATCGGCGGGCGTTACGGGCTGGCATCGAAGGAATTCACCCCGGCGATGGTGAAGGCGGTGTTCGATGAATTGGGCAAGGCGAATCCGAAAAACCATTTCACCGTCGGCATAAATGACGATGTGACGCATACCAGTTTGGACTTCGATCCGGCGTTCTCGACCGAACCGGCGGAGACGGTACGGGCGTTATTCTACGGCCTGGGGTCGGACGGAACGGTCGGGGCGAACAAGAACTCCATCAAGATCATCGGCAAGCAGACCGACCGGCACGTGCAGGGTTATTTTGTTTACGATTCGAAGAAATCCGGCTCGATGACGGTGTCGCATCTGCGGTTCGGACCGGACCCGATCCGGTCGACGTATCTGATCAGCCAGGCGAATTTCGTGGCGTGCCATCAGTTCCAGTTCCTGAGCCGGATCGATGTGCTGGCGGCGGCGGAAACCGGGGCGACATTTCTGCTGAACGCGCCGTATGGGCCGGATGAGGTGTGGCGGCACCTGCCGCGGTCGGTGCAGGAGACGATCCTGCGCAAGCGTCTGAGGTTTTTCGTGATCGACGGGCTGGCGGTGGCGCTGGAAGCCGGCATGGGCAAGCGGATCAATACGATCATGCAGGTCTGTTTCTTCGCGATCAGCGGGGTGCTGCCGCGTGAGGCGGCGATTACGGCGATCAAACAGTCGATCGCGGACACCTACGGCAAGCGTGGCTCTGCCGCCGTGGAAAAGAACTTTGCGGCGGTGGATCGAACGCTGGCGCGGTTGTACGAGGTGAAGGTGGGGACGCAGGCGGATGCCGGCTTCGACGTACTGCCGGCGGTGGCTGCGACGGCGCCGGCATTTGTGCGCGAGGTGCTGGGGACGGCGATCGCCGGGCTGGGCGACCGGTTGCCGGTCAGTGCGATGCCGATCGACGGGACGTTCCCGACGGGCACGTCGAAGTGGGAGAAGCGGAACATTACGCAGCAGATTCCGGTCTGGGACCATGATCTGTGCATCCAGTGCGGCAAATGCGTGCTGGTGTGCCCGCATGCGGTGATCAGGGCCGGGTTGATCGATCAGGCGGCGTTGGTGGAGGCGCCGGCGACGTTCAAGTCGGCAAAGGCTCGGTTTCGCGAGACCGATGCGTCGGCGCGATATATGTTGCAGGTCTCGCCGGATGATTGCACGGGTTGCACGTTGTGCGTCGAGATTTGCCCGGTGAAGAGCAAGAGCGAGGCGAAGCACAAGGCGCTGAACATGGCGGCGCAGGCGCCGCTGCGGGCGGCCGAGACCGCCAACTGGGATTTCTTCCAGTCGCTGCCGGCGTTCGGGCGGGACGGGCTGGTGCACGACACGGTGAAGAATGTGCAGGTGCTGGAGCCGCTGTTCGAGTTCTCCGGTGCGTGTTCGGGATGCGGCGAGACTCCCTACATCAAGCTGCTGACACAGCTTTTCGGCGACCGGCTATTGGTTGCGAATGCAACGGGTTGCTCCTCGATCTATGGCGGCAATCTGCCGACGACGCCTTATACGACCAATGCGCAGGGGCGTGGGCCGGCGTGGTCGAATTCGCTTTTCGAGGACAATGCCGAATTCGGGCTGGGGATGCGGCTGGCGGTGGACAAGCAGAACCAGTACGCGCGCGAACTGGTGGCGCGGCTGGGGGACGACCTGGCGGCGGGATTGTTGCAGGCGGATCAATCGACCGAGGCGGGGATCGAGGCGCAGCGGGAGCGTGTGGCGGCGCTGAAAGTGAAGCTGGCGGGAATCGATTCGGCGGAGGCGGTGGCGCTGCGTTCGGTCGCCGATACCCTGGTCCGCAAGAGCGTGTGGCTGATCGGTGGCGACGGCTGGGCGTATGACATCGGCGCCGGCGGTCTGGATCACGTTCTGGGATCGGGACGGAATATCAACGTGCTGGTGCTGGATACAGAAGTTTACTCCAACACCGGCGGGCAGATGTCGAAGTCCACGCCACGCGGGGCGGTGGCCAAGTTCGCGACCGGCGGCAAGCATACCGCAAAAAAGGACCTGGCGATGGAGGCGATCAGCTACGGGTCGGTCTATGTGGCGCGCGTTGCGATGGGCGGCAACGATATCCACACGCTGGCGGCATTGCGGGAGGCGGAGTCTTATGAGGGGCCGTCCCTGGTTATTGCGTACAGTCATTGTATCGCCCATGGTTACGATCTGTCGTTCGGCCTGGCGCAGCAGAAGGCGGCGGTGCAGTCGGGCTACTGGCCGTTGCTGCGTTATGACCCTCGGCGACGCCATGACGGGAAGAATCCGTTCCAGCTTGATTCGGCGCCGCCCAGCATCCGGTTCCGCGACTATGCATATCAGGAGGCGCGCTACACGATGCTGGCGCGCAGCAATCCCGATGTTGCGCAGGCGTTGCTGGTGGAGGCGCAGGCGGATGTGGATCGCAACTGGCGGGTTTACAGCAGCCGGGCAGCGATGGCGGAGCCGGAGAAGGCGGGGAGTGAGAAGGCATGAGCGACCTGACTACGCGTTATCTCGGCCTGACGCTGACATCGCCGCTGGTAGCGTCGTCCTCGCCGCTGGGTGATTCGGTGGAGTCGATCGTTCGGCTGGAAGATCATGGCATCGCGGCGGTGGTGCTGCCGTCTTTGTTCGAGGAACAGATCGAACTGGAGAGCATGAGCGTCGATGATGATCTGGCGCGCGGAGCTGACAGTTTCGCGGAGTCGCTGTCGTTCTTTCCCGATCTGAAGGATTACAACATCGGGCCGGACCGGTATCTGGAGTTGATCCGCGGCGCGAAGGCGCGGGTCGAGATACCGGTGATCGCGAGTCTGAACGGGGTCAGCGGCGGCGGCTGGATTCGTTACGCGCGATTGATGGAAGAGGCAGGCGCGGACGCGATCGAACTGAACCTGTATGAGATCGCAACCGACCCGGCGATCAGCGGTGCGGCGGTGGAACAGGGGCTGCTGGATCTGGTTGCCTCCGTGCGGCAAAGCGTGCGGATCCCCTTGGCGGTGAAGCTGTCACCGTTTTTCAGCGCGCCGGCCAATATGGGACGGCGGCTGGACCACGCGGGGGCGGACGCGCTGGTGCTGTTCAACCGGTTCTATCAGCCTGATCTGGCGATCGAAGACCAGGACGTGGTCAGCACGCTGGTGCTGAGCCGCCCCGAGGAATTGCTGCTGCGGCTGCACTGGACGGCGATACTATTCGGTCATGTCGGGGCCGATCTGGCGATCACCGGTGGCGTGCACAGCGCGCGCGACGTCGTCAAATGCGTGATGGCGGGGGCACGGGTGGCGTTCATGGCGTCCGCGTTGCTGCAGAACGGCGTCGAGCATGCCGGGGTTGTGCTGGCCGATCTGCGGCGGTGGCTCGATGCGCACGAATATGCATCGATCGGGCAGATGTGCGGCAGCATGAGCTACCGGTCGGTGCCGGACACCAGCGCGTACGAGCGGGGGAACTATATGAAGGTGCTCAGTTCCTACGTGCTGAAGGGCGGTCCGGTTGCCGGCCCGCCCGGGATGGGCCATCGTCGGATCTGAACGAACCGGCAGATGGGAGAGGAATGATGCACCGCGATGTGCGCGGGCTGACGCTTGCGACGGACAGCGCCGAAGCGGTGGGGCTGTTCGATCGGGCGGTCGAACATTTTCTGAAGTTCCATGCCGATACGATGGCCCTGGTAAACGACGCACTGGCCGCCGACCCGGGATTCGTCATGGCGCACTGCCTGAAAGGGTATCTGATGCTGGCCGGCGCCAACCCGGCGCACCGGCGGCTGATTGCAGCAAGCCTGGCGGCGGCGGAGGCAGGCGCGGCGGTAGCGACGCAGCGGGAACAGCGCCATGTCGCCGCGCTGGCCGCCTGGTCACAGGGCGCGCTGGGGGCGGCGTTCCGGATCTGGGCGGAATTGCTGGACGATGATCCGACCGATTTGCTGGCGGTGCGAATCCGCGACACATCGTTGTTCCGGTTCGGGCAGACCCGGGCGGTGCTGGAGCAGGCGGATCGGCTGGCGCCGGCGTGGTCGGCCGGGGTGCCGGGATACGATTGTTTCCAGTCGGTCTGGGCGTTCGCGCATGAGGAAGCCGGGGACCTCGCGGGTGCGGAACGGGCGATCGACAGTGCTTACGCGGTCGATCCGACCAATTTCTTCGCGCATCATGTGAAGGCGCATATTCTGGAGATGGACAGCCGGCCGCGTGAGGGCAACGACTGGCTGGCGCGGCAGACCGAATACTGGCCGATCGGCAACAATCTGGTGCATCATTTATGGTGGCACCGCGCACTGATGCAGCTCGATCTTGGGGACCGCGCGGCCGTGCTGGCGAGTTATGACGCCCGTATCCGCAACCTGGAAGCGCCGTTGACCAAGGCGGCGCCGGATCATTTCAACGATCTGCAGAATGCGACGGCGCTGCTGTGGCGGCTGGAGCAGCTTGGGATGGATGTCGGCGGACGGTGGGGCGAACTGGCCGACAAGGCGGAAGCCCGGATCGGCGACAGCGCGTATTTCCTGCTGCCGCCGCATCTGATGCTGGCGCTGGCGGCCGACGGGCGGGACGCGGCGGCGATTCGGTTTCTGGCGGCGTTGCGCGCGCAGGCGGCCAATCCGTCGCAGTGGGCGGCGGCCGCGATCGGCGACGTGGTCGTGCCGGTGTGCGAGGCGGGGCTGGCGCATCGGCGAGGCCAGCATGACACGGTCGTTGCGTTACTGGCGCCTCGGCTGGAGCGGATCCGGCTGCTCGGCGGCAGCAACGCGCAACGCGATCTGTTCCGGCAAATTCTGATCGATTCGGCGATGAAGGCGGACCGGCGGGATGTCGTTGCGTCGATGATCGCCGAGGAAAGCGCGTCGCATTCCGTTCCGCCGACCGAACGGGCGGGCTACGCGGCGGCGGCACGCTGGCTG
>Ga0302320_10017466_pt1 | contig 14559 bp, 10 predicted proteins | sample Bog_T0_3_FD_202130 | JGI IMG/M metagenome (GOLD analysis project Ga0302320, IMG submission 202130) | Peat permafrost microbial communities from Stordalen Mire near Abisko, Sweden - Bog_T0_3 | ecosystem: Environmental > Terrestrial > Soil > Wetlands > Peat | place: Sweden: Abisko, Stordalen Mire...
TTTGTGGGGTCCTGCGGTGAGTTCGATTTCGGTTTGGCTGAGGATGGCCTTGGGGACGACGGAGCTGTCGAGAAGGACATGGTCGTCGAGGAGCAGGCGATAACGGCCGTCAGTCTGCGCGAAGATGGCGAACTTGCCGGGATTTTCAACGGTGTAATAGCCCGTCCAGCGGCCGCTGGTTGTTGTGCGCACGTAAGGGTTGGAATTTTTGTGCGAGGTGAGGGCGTTTAGCTCTTGCTCTTCGGGTTCGCGGCGGGTGGATCCGGGAAGGAGAAGATTTTTCTCAACGGTGGTGCCCGTTTCTGCGCCTTGCAGATCGGCATTAGCGAAAGTGGTATGGGTGACGCCGGGGATTTTGCCTTCGGCGTCGGTGGTGAAGGCGGTGAGACGGGCCATTTGATTGGTGCTGCGCAGGCCACGGGCGTAAAGAACTTTGGCGGAGTCCCCGAGGTAGTTGCTGATTCCCACTAGAAGATTTGTGTTGGAAAAACTCACAACTTCTCCGCTGCCGCCACCCGTGGTGATGGTTTGGGCAGCGGTCGGTCCGATGACGGCGATCGTCTTGAGGGTCTTGCGGTCGAGCGGGAGAGCGTGGTTTTCGTTTTGCAAAAGGACGGTGCCTTCGAGAGCAGCCTGGAGAGACGCTTCGCGGCCCTGCAGGTTGTAGCGGGGGATGGACGTGTCGAGGGCGGGATGGTCGAGCCATCCGAAGGCGACGGCGACGCGGAGGATGCGGCGGACCTTTTCGTCGAGTTCGGCCTCGGTGATGGTTCCGGATTTTAGGAGGGGCTTGAGAGTTTCCTGATTGTAGTAGACGCCGAAGGGCATTTCGAGATCGAGTCCGCCCTTGACGGCGGCGGTGGTGTCGTAGGTGGCGACCCAGTCGGACATGATGATCCCGGGAAAATGCCATTGATCTTTAGCGACTTCGACATTGAGGCGGCGATTTTGAGTCATGTGCTCGCCGTTGGTGAGGTTGTAGGAGTCCATGATGGCGCCGACTTGACCGGTCTTGATGGCAGCTTCGAAGACGGGCATGTAAATTTCGCGCAGGGTGCGCTCATCGATGACGGAATCGGAATCGTGGCGGAGGTATTCGGAATTGTTGCCGAGGTAATGCTTGACCGTTGCGGAGACGCCCTCTTTTTGGACTCCCTGAATGTAGCCGACAGCGATTTCGCTGGCGAGGTAGGGATCTTCTCCGAAGTATTCGAAGTTGCGGCCGTTCATGGGCGCGCGATAGATATTGACGCCGGGGCCAAGCAGGAAAAGAGCGCCACGAGAACGGCAATCGCGACCGAGTTCTTCGCCGACGCGCAGCGCGAGTTGTTTATCCCACGATGCGGCTAGGCCGATGCCGGCGGCATAGGCGATGGTGGGCGCGGGAATGTGGGCGCCAACGGGACCGTCCGCCATCTGGAAGAAGGGAATTTTCAGACGCGGAATGGGATGAGTGCGAAAGGGAGTGTCGCCGCTGAGGAGGTCGATTTTTTCGTCGAGCGTCATCTGGCTGACGAGTTGATTAACGCGGACGTCGTCGGCGGAGGCGTTTCCCTTGAACTGAGCCGAGGCGTTGAGGGTGGTCAGCTGGAACGCGCAAAGCAGAATGTTGCAGCAGCGAACGAACTTGGTTTTGCTGAACATGGAGGTTTCTCCTCGGCGAAATAGTACAGGGAAAATGGGCTGGCGATAACAGCAGGTTGGAAAGCTATAATTCCGGGTCGCTGTAATCGCGCGAGGCAGTCAGTCGCGGCGATCGTTTGCGATAATCAAGCGCGATAATTATCCGATATGGCCATTCCCGAAAATGACGCCGCAGGAGGTTCTTCAACAGTTGATGCGCGGGTGCGGATTGGGCACGTTCATCTGAAAGTTGCGGACCTGGCGCGAGCGCTGCGGTTTTATTCGGGCGTGCTCGGGTTTGAAATCACGCAGCGATACGGGGAAGGCGCGGTTTTTCTGGCGGCGGGCGGATATCACCATCACATTGGATTGAACACGTGGGAAAGTCTGGGCGGTTCGCCTCCGGCGGCGGGGACGACGGGGCTTTATCATACGGCGATTCTTTATCCGTCGCGCGCGGCGCTCGCGGTTGCGTTGCGGAGAGTGCTGGCAGCGAAGATTCCGTTGGAGGGAGCGGCGGATCACGGGGTCAGCGAGTCGATCTACTTGCGGGATCCCGATGACAACGGGGTGGAGTTGTATTGCGACAAACCGAAGGATAAGTGGCCGCGCGGGGCGGACGGCGAGTTGGCGATGTACACCCGGCGGCTCGACTTGCATGAACTGTTGCGCGAGGCTCCGGAGGGAACAGAGATGGAGAGCGGTCCGCGAGACCTGTAAATTTGTGTGCTAACCTGCCGTTGCCTTCCACCGGCGCCGAGGAGACAACGGAGAATGGTCGATCAGCTGGCGAGAAACGACGGCGCAAGGAACGATGGGAGCGATGCCCAGCACAGCAGCCTGACGCTGGTGATTGTTGCTTCTTCGCTGGGCACGATGATCGAATGGTATGACTTCTTTATTTTTGGGAGTCTGACCACGGTACTTTCCCTCAAGTTTTATCCTCCCGGCAACAACACATTCGCGCTGATCGCATATCTCGCTACTTTTGCGGTGGGCTTCGTGGTGCGGCCATTCGGCGCTTTGTTCTTTGGGAGGATCGGCGACCTGGTCGGGCGCAAGTACGCGTTCCTGGCGACTCTGACCATCATGGGCGGGGCGACATTCTCGATCGGATTGCTACCGACGTTTGCGACTGCCGGCTGGTTTTCTCCGATTACGTTGATTCTGATTCGCGTATTGCAGGGTTTGGCGCTAGGCGGCGAGTACGGCGGAGCGGCGGTTTATGTGGCCGAGCATGTGTCCGATAAGCGGCGTGGATTTTTTACGAGCTTCATTCAGGTGACGGCGATTCTGGGGCTGCTGATCTCGCTGCTGGTGATTCTGGCGACGCAAGAGACGATGTCACGCGAAGCGTTTAATGAATGGGGATGGCGGATTCCGTTTCTGGTGTCGCTGTTTCTGGTGAGCTTATCGCTGTATATACGGATGAAACTGCGAGAGTCTCCCATTTTTGTGCATATCAAGGCGTCGGGCAAAGCGTCGCTGCAACCGCTGAAGGATGCGTTTACCAAGTGGCCGAATGTGAAACAGATTTTGATTTGCCTGTTCGGGGTGACGGCGGGACAGGGTGTGGTGGCGTATACGGGAGAGTTCTATTCTCTTTTTTATATGCAGACGATTCTCAAGGTGAGCCCGCACACGGCGAATATCGTGATGGCGGCGGCGCTGGGCCTGGGGATTCCCCTGCTCATTTTTTTTGGGGCGCTCTCAGACAAGATCGGGCGCAAGAAAATCATGCTGACGGGATGCCTGCTGGCGGTCCTGACGTATGTTCCGATCTACCATGCGATGGAGCGCGCCGCGGGTAATAACGTGGTAACGGTGAAGTCGACGAGGAATCCGGTGACCCGGGCGATTAATCTAACGCCTATGACGACGGACGCGGCGGGGAATCTGGTGGCTGCGGCCGAGGCGCCACATCCAGATCGAGGCCGGTTGATTCTGCTGATCTTTCTCCAGATGATTTATGTGGGGATGGTTTACGGGCCGGTGGCCGCGTATCTGGTGGAGGCGTTTCCGGCGAAGATTCGTTACACGTCGTTGTCGCTGCCGTATCACATTGGCAACGGCATTTTCGGAGGATTGCTGCCTCTGATTGGGCTTTCTATCTGCGCAGCAACGGGGAAGATTTATGCGGGAATTTATTACCCGATGGCGGTGGCCGCATTGACTTTTGTTGTGGGCAGCATTGCATTGCGAGAGACGGGCGGCACGAAGATTTGGGATGAAGTCCAGGGTCCGCTGTCGATGCCGGGAGTGGGGCAGGAGACGTGACGGTTGCGGAGAATTGGAGATCGCTCAGGAAGCCCTTCAGCGGCTTAAACAGGCTGCGGAAAAACTCGGAGTACTCACGTTTCCGTGGAAGAGCGGCCCTTCAGGGCCGCGTAAAGCACATGGAATCAATCCGGGCTTCAGCCCCTGTGGTCGTCTTTAGCGTGTTAACGAAAGTTTTCCCCAGCCTGTTAAGGCCGCGTTTTACTTAGTGAGAGTTGCGGCGCAGTTGAAGCTGCGCCCGTTCAAAACAAAGTCCGAATCGAAATTTTCGCGAGGCCGATGGAGTCATTTTTCCCCCGAGACTCGCTCCTGCCCAGGTCTTGCGACAGATCGATCAGTTGGACGAGAGGGTTCGACTGCCAATCGTATAATTAGATAACGGCTTTTGAGGGCGGACGAACGAAGTACTGCGAACGCCGGGAGCATGGCTAGTGGTTCGTGGGGCGGTGAACATATGACGAAAACTCATCCACATTCGCTTCATCCGCTGGAGAAAATTCTCGAGAACCGTATCGCCATCATTGATGGGGCGATGGGAACAACGATCCGCACCTATGGCATGAAGGAAGCGGATATCCGCGGGGAGCGCTTCAAGAGTGCAAAGAAGGATCTTCTGAACAATGGCGATCTGTTCACGCTGACGCAGCCGGCGATGATTGGGGACATCCACCGGCGGTTTCTGGATGCGGGCGCGGACATACTGGAGACGAACACGTTCGGCGCAACAAGTATTACGCAGAGCGAGTTTTTTGTGGAGGATCCGCGGGAGCAGGGCGGGCGGAAGGATCCGGCGTTTTATCAGAAGATTATTGAGGATCCATTTCTCGGCGAGGTGGCTTGGGATATCAATGAGCAATCGGCGCGGCAGTGCCGTGAGTGGGCGGATCGGGTTGGGTCGGCGACGTCGCGGCAACGGTTTGTGGCTGGAGCAATAGGTCCTCTGACGGTATCGCTTTCGAACTCGCCCGATGCGGATGATCCGGGCTTCCGGGTGGTGACCTTTGATCAGGTGAAGATGGCGTATGCGCAGCAGGTGCGGGCGCTGATTGCGGGCGGAGTCGATCTGTTGTTGGTGGAGACGATTTTTGATTCGCTGAATGCGAAAGCGGCGCTGGTGGCGATCCGCGAAGTTTTCGATGAGGACGGCAAGAATCTGCCGGTAATGATTTCGGCGGCGGTCGGGCGTGGCGGCGAGACATTGATTTCGGCGCAGACGACTGAGGCGTTCTGGAATGCGGTGCAGCACGTGAAGCCATTCTCGGTTGGGCTGAACTGTTCGCTGGGGCCGGATCTGATGTATCCGTTTCTGGAAGAGCTTTCGGAGAAGGCGGATGTGGCGATCTCGTGCTATCCCAATGCGGGGTTGCCGAATCCGCTGGCGGCGACCGGTTTTGATTTGGGGCCGCAAGACATGGCGCGTTATCTGAAAGATTTCGCGCGCGGAGGGTTGATCAATATTGCCGGCGGCTGCTGCGGCAATACGCCCGAGCACATCGCGGCGATTGCGAAGGCGCTCGAGGGCCAACCTCCGCGAAAGTGGCGGAAGGCGCACGTGGAGGAGAGTTTCGCCCATCCGATTGCGAGCGGCGCGTGAGTGTGTCGGATAGCGTAAGCGCGGCGGAGTCGATCGAGACGAAACCTCTTCGTCTCTCGGGGTCGCAGCCCTTCACCCAACAGCCCGGCGTCTACATCATGATCGGGGAGCGAACCAACGTCGCTGGTTCGCCGAAGTTCGCCAAGCTCATCAAGAATGGAAAATATGAAGAAGCGGTAAGCATCGCTCGTCAACAGGTGGAGAATGGAGCGAATGTCCTCGACATATGCATGGACGAGGGCATGATCGATGGCGTGACGGCGATGACGCGCTTTCTGCAACTCCTGGGAAGCGAGCCGGAAGTCGCCAAGGTGCCGTTCATGGTGGACTCCTCGAAGTGGGAGGTCATTGAGGCGGGGCTGAAGTGCTTGCAGGGGAAGGGCATTGTCAATTCCATTTCGCTGAAAGAAGGCGAAGAGAAGTTTCGCCAGAACGCTGCCAAAGTTTTGAAGTATGGCGCGGCGGTCGTGGTGATGGCGTTTGACGAGCGGGGCCAGGCCGCGACGTATGAGGACAAGATTCGCGTTTGCGAGCGGGCCTACCGGATCCTGGTCGATGAGGTCGATTTTCCTCCAGAAGATATTATTTTCGATCCCAATATTCTGACGGTTGCCACCGGCATGGAAGAGCACAACAACTATGCGGTGGACTTTATCAACGCCACACGCTGGATCAAGGCGAACCTTCCGCATGCGAAGGTGAGCGGCGGCGTGTCGAATATTTCGTTCAGCTTCCGCGGCAATAACAAGGTACGCGAGGCGATGCATTCCGCGTTTCTTTATCACGCCATCGCGGCGGGGATGGACATGGGCATCGTGAACGCCGGCATGCTCGAAGTGTACGAGGAGATTGAGCCGGAGTTGAAAGTGCTTGTCGAAGATGTGCTGCTGAACCGGCGTCCCGACGCGACGGAACGTTTGGTGGAGCATGGCGAGGCGCTGAAGCACGAAGGCGCGGTGGTCAGCGAAAAGAAAGCGGAGGAATGGCGCCACGGCACGGTGGAAGAACGCCTTTCTCATGCGCTCGTGAAGGGGATCGATACCTACATTGAGATTGATGCTGAGGAAGCGCGCCTCAAGCTGGGGCGTCCTCTGCTGGTGATTGAAGGGCCGCTGATGGCGGGGATGAGCGTGGTGGGCGACCTGTTTGGATCGGGCAAGATGTTCCTGCCGCAGGTGGTCAAGTCTGCCCGCGTGATGAAGAAGGCGGTGGCGCATCTGACCCCGTTCATGGAGGCGGAGAAGGTTGCGATGGCTGCGTCGGGGCAGGTGGTGAAGGCGCAGGGAAAGATCGTGCTCGCGACGGTAAAGGGGGACGTCCACGACATTGGAAAGAATATCGTCGGCGTCGTCCTCGCATGTAATAACTATGAAGTTATTGACATGGGAGTTATGGTTCCATGCGAGAAGATTCTGGAACGGGCCAAGTCGGAGAAGGCGGACATGATCGGGCTGAGCGGGCTCATTACTCCGTCGCTCGATGAGATGGTGCACGTGGCGCGCGAGATGGAGCGGCAAGGGTTCAAATTGCCGCTGCTCATTGGCGGGGCGACGACCAGCCGGGCGCACACGGCGGTGAAGATTGCCCCGCATTACAGCGAACCGGTGGTGCATGTGCTGGATGCCAGCCGAGCCGTACCGGTGACGACGAGCCTGTTGAGCGATGAGGGCAAGCCGGCGTTCGTGGCGCAACATAGCGCCGATTATGAGGCACTACGCAAAGCTCATTCCGCGCCGCGATTGACAGTCATATCGATTGAAGCCGCGCGAGAGAGAAGGACTCCAATTGAGTGGCGGGCGGAGGATCTGGCCAAGCCTGAGTTTACCGGTGTGCGTGTGCTGGATAATTTTCCCTTGGCGACGTTGCGCCAGTTTATTGACTGGACGCCGTTCTTTCACACGTGGGGGCTGAAGGGCGTATATCCGCGAATTCTGGAACATGCGGGGCAGGGGTCGCAGGCGCGGCAGATTTTTGCGGAAGCAAACGTTCTGCTGGACGCGATTATTGAGAAGAAGTTAATCACGGCGCGCGGCGTGTATGGGTTTTTTCCGGCGAGCGCAGTGGGCGACGATGTGGAGTTGTACGCGGACAAGGGGCGCGGGGAAGTGTTGGAGCGCTTTCACTTCCTCAGGCAACAATCGAATAAGGAAGGGAGCGAGCCGTGCCGGTCGCTGTCCGACTTTATTGCGCCGAAGGCAACGGGATTGTCGGATTCGATTGGAGCTTTCGCAGTGACAAGCGGGATTGGGCTGAAAGAGCTATGCGACCGGTTTCGCTCGGAGAACGACGACTACAACGCGATTATGGCGGAGGCGATCGCCGATCGACTGGCTGAAGCTTTCGCAGAATGCCTGCACAAGCGGGTGCGGGACGAGTGGGGCTATGGCCGGGCGGAAGGTCTGAGCAACGCGGATCTGATCCAGGAAAAGTATCGGGGAATTCGGCCGGCGGCGGGATATCCGGCGTGCCCGGATCACACGGAGAAGGGAACGCTGTGGCGTTTGCTGGATGTGCAGGCGAATACGGGGATGCTGATCACGGAGTCGTTTGCGATGTGGCCGGGATCGAGCGTAAGTGGGCTTTATTTCGCGCATCCAGAATCGCGGTATTTCAGTCTCGGCAAGATCGACCGGGATCAGGTGGCCGACTATAGCCGGCGCAAGGGGATGAGCGTGGCCGAGATCGAGCGTTGGCTGGGGCAGAATTTGAATTACGATCCTTCGGAATAGCGGCGGCTGCGGCCGTACTGAGATTTCCCGTCTTCGAGTTCCGAACGTTATGGTGATTCGCGTACACTCTTTTTGACTTTCTCTTGGTCTTGCTGTCTTTTCTGGAGGGTTCGTTTGGCCAAATTCCCCAAGATCTCTGCTGCGCTTAAGAAGCGCGCTAGCCGCATTCGTGTGCTGCTGATGGACGTGGACGGCACCATGACGGATGGCAGCGTGACGCTGTTGTCCCAAACTGACGGGACGGCGCTGGAAATCAAGACATTCGATGCGCACGATGGGCAGGGATTGACGCTCGCGCGCACGGCGGGACTTCGCACGGGGTGCATCACGGGAAGAGAAAGTCCGGCGCTGCTGCGACGCGCGCAGGAAATGAAGATGGAGTTTGTTTATATGAAGCAGCCTTTGAAGATGCCGGCGTATGAGGAGATTCTGCGCAAGGCTGAAGCGTCGGATGGTGAAGTGGCGTTTGTGGGAGACGATCTGCCGGATATTCCGTTGCTGCGACGGGCGGGGCTGGCAGTTGCGGTGGGCGATGCGGTTCCGGAGGTGAAGGCCGCGGCGCACTACACGACGCGAGCCTTGGCGGGACACGGAGCCATTCGCGAGGCGGTGGAATTGATTCTTCGATCCAAAGGTATTTGGGAGGAGATGATCGACAAGGCTCGGGCTTGAAGATTCGATCTTGAGATTTTGATCCTTCGGATTTGAATAAGAACCACTAGGGGAAGTCGGGCATCTGGAGAACAATCTTTCCTCTTTTGTGCGGGGCGCCGGCGAGCATCTGGTGGGCGGTGCGAGCGTCGGCTAAAGGAAGCACGGTTCCGAGGGCGCAGGCGAGTTGGCCGCTCTCAAATAATTTCGAAAGCGTGTTCAGCCGATCAGTGGTGACGTCAACCAGGAAGAATGCGGAGCGAAGTCCGGCGGGTGGTGGCGGGTTGTCGGGAATTGGAGAGACGACCGAGACAAGGATTCCGCCGGGTTTCAACACGGCAAACGAGCGGCGCTGCGTTTCTCCGCCGACCAAGTCGAGGACGGCATCGACGGGAGTGACGACCTCTTCGAACTTTCTGGTCTTGTAGTTGATGACTTCGTCCGCGCCGAGAGTGCGAACATAGTCGAGATCGTTATGATTGGGCCCGGCGGTAGCGATGACTCGTAACTGAGACTGCTTCGCCAATTGCACCGCATACGCGCCAACGTTGCCCGCGGCTCCGTGGATGAGCACCGACTGGCCCGCCTTCAGTTGCGCGTAATCGAATAACATTTGCCAGGCGGTGACTGCGACCACCGGGACGGACGCGGATTCGGTTGGGCTCAAAGACTTCGCCTTGGGAGCGACCATTTGAGCTTTGGCCACCGCGTATTCCGCGTAGGCTCCGCAGAAGTCTTTGTTCGTTACACCGTAGACTTCATCGCCGCGCTTGAATTGCGTAACTCCTGATCCCACGGAATCGACGACACCGGCGAGATCAGAACCGAGAATGATCGGCAGCGAGAGATTCACGGCGCTTTTGTGCTCACGGATCAGGGCATCCCAGGGGCCGACACCCGCGGCCGCAACACGAACGAGTAGCTCGTCCGGCTTCGGGGTGGGACGTGGAATATCGTCGATGACGATGACTTCTGGTGGACCGAAGCGATGAATTCTCGCTGCTTTCATGCTTCCTCACGCGTTGTTAAGTGCCAACGTCCGGTCCGATCACAAGAAGTTGAGCAGAACGTCGATCGTTTCTTTCTGTCGTTCATGATCCAGTGGCCGGCACTGATGCGCTTTGCCAGTGAACGATGGAAGGGACCCGCCCGTGTTTGCCGCACACGCGGCGGGTCGTTTATTTGCCGGCTAGGTTTGTTAAGCGGCGATTTGTTTTGCGCGTTTCAAAAACGTCAACAGATCGGCATTGATCTGCTCGTGGTGGGTCGTGGGCATGCCGTGAGGATAGCCGGGATAAACTTTCAGTTCGGCGCCCTTCACAATCTTCGAAGACATCAAGGCAGACGCAGCGATCGGTACGATCTGATCGTCTTCGCCATGCATGACGAGCGTGGGCACGTCGAACTTCTTGAGGTCTTCCGTGAAGTCAGTCTCGGAGAAGGCTTTGATGCAGTCGTAACCGGCGTTCACGCCTCCCATCATTCCCTGAAGCCACCACTTGTCGCGGATGCCTTCGGAAATTACTGCACCGGGACGGTTGTAGCCGTAGAAGGGGAGGGTGATGTCGCGATAAAACTGGGGCCGATTTTCCGCGTAGGCCGCGCGTAGACCGTCGAAGACTGACAGTGGAGCGCCGGCGGGATTCTTGTCCGTTTTCACCATGAGCGGTGGGACGGCACTGATGAGGACGGCACTGGCGACGCGTTTCGTGCCGTGGCGGCCGATGTAGCGGGCAACTTCTCCTCCGCCGGTGGAGTGGCCGATGTGGATGGCATTTTTGAGGTCGAGCTTTTCGGTGAGGGTTGCGAGATCGTCGGCATAGGTGTCCATCTCGTTGCCATCCCAGGTTTGGGTGGAACGCCCGTGGCCGCGTCGGTCGTGCGCGATGACGCGATAGCCGCGCTGGCCGAAGAACATCATTTGCGAGTCCCAGTCGTCGGCCGTGAGCGGCCATCCGTGACTGAATACGATGGGCTGGCCGGTTCCCCAGTCTTTGTAGAAAATCTGTGCACCGTCTTTCACGGTAATGGTTGGCATTATTTTGTTCTCCTGACGAGGTTAATTTTTCGTTATTCTTTCGCCCGGTAGGCGTCAGCCCCGGAGTATAGGCGTTTTGAATCGTATATCGTCTGGCCTGTTATTGGCCAACGATAGATGGTTGAGGGTGATTTCGGCCATTTCGATTTGGCTTCTGTCAGGTTTCGTTTGCATCGCTCTACGCAGCCGATTGTTTTGAATCTTTCTCTGAAGCGGCGACTGAATCGGCGGCCAGCGCGATGATGTCGGCGACATCCTGCGGTCGTGACATGAACGGACAATGGCTCGAAGCGACGGAACGCACGGTGGCGTTCATTCGTTTAGCGAGGAACTGTTGTGCTGGCGGAGGGATCATCTGATCGTCGGTGCAGACGAGATACCACGATGGGATGGTCTTCCATGCCGGCACGCTTTCAGCTTCGGCAAAGGCTGCAATGCTCAGGGGTTTTTGGACAGCTGCCATCACTGCAGCTTCATCATTGGTGACATCGCCGCAGAACGATTTGTGGAATTTCTCCCGATTAATCCAGAGAAAATTGTTTTCGTCGGGCGCAATTGCGGTCGAACCAGGCGAAGGCGGTCCCTGCTTGCTGAGAGAGTCCAAACTTTCCCCTTGATCCAACCCGAAAGCCGTGATGTATACCAGAGCTTTCACCTGTGGCGTCGCAGTGGCTGCACCGGTGATGACTGCCCCGCCATAGGAATGGCCGACCAGAACCGTAGGTCCTTTTTGCGCCGATAACAGGCGGCGCGTAACGCCGATATCGTCGCTCAGCGAGGTGAGCGGGATTTGCGCCGCAGTGACTTTGTATCCTTTCGCTTGCAGCAGAAGAATGACTTTGCTCCAGCACGAGCCGTCGGCCCATGCACCATGTACCAACATCACGTTTACGTCTTTGCTCACATATCCTCCGGGTTGAGATTTGTGGAGATCTCGGTTTGTCGATCGTTAATGTCGCGAATGAGGCATCATCTCAGGGTAGTCTTTCTAAAGATGTGCGCTGCGGGTAAATCGATTCTGGATAAGCGGAAGTAGCGCAATTGAGTTTGATGTTCGGGGTTCGCAGCGCTCGTTCTCGCGTTCGTCTATTTTGCCTCATTCGCCGCACAGAAGTCGCAAGAAGCGGGATCATGCGGACCTGAGAATTTCGCAGAGTCGAGGGTAACTCGCGTGGAATCAGCGGATCTCGCTGAGCACGACGGACCGCAGTAACTCCGGAGGGTGCTTCGGGGTTGGGGGAAATTAATAACTATGTGAGATTTGCATGTTGTCGGTAGAATGATGTCGAAAATGGACAAGATTGTTATAAGTTCCGTGGAGGTTGCCGATACAACTGTTCCGGCCGAGCAACCCGCCCGTCCTGAGCCGAAGTTGCTTCCCGTGGTGCCTCGCTGGGCCAAGGTGTCGATGGCTCCGTTGATCTTGGTTCTGCCGATTCTTTGTTTAGTTGCGATCGTGTTGCGGACGGCGATGCGAAATCTGCCACCGCGCACGCGACATGGCTGGACAGCATTTCTCAACACACTTCTAGTTATCAGCGGGTTGTTCACTTCGGTTGCGACCGTCGCGGTAATGTCGTTTGCTCCTCTTCCGACGGTTGTTGCCACTGGTTTGAGCGAACTGGACGAGCGTTCCGATTTTCCTCATCTTCCGACCAGCGATGCGATGTCAGCCAAAGATGTGTCGCTGAGTCTGAAGCCGCTCGTAGCCATCATCTCGCCGGCACGTCGTTCGTGGCTAACACATCAGGAGATGCCGTCGGCGAGTTTTGGAGCTGGCACTTTACTGCGGGCGAACGCGGAGGGTTATTTGTTCTTAACAGCACGTCATGTTGTCGATGGTCCGGCCTTCAGCGTGGCGAGGAGTGCGACCAGCGCGCTGGTGGCGATGGCGTCGGGCACTTGGGCAACGGGAGAAGTAGTTGCCCGCCATAAGAATCTGGATCTCCTCTTGCTCTGGATACCGCGGGTGTCGGGTCACGGTTTGTTCGCACAGCCCATCGCGCAACTGGCGGCCACGTCCGAGGGGGAGAATGTATTCGTGATCGGGCATCCGGAAGGTCTCAGGTTCACGTTGAGTACGGGTATCATCTCGCGCATGGAGGGATCCACGATTCAGATGTCGGCGCCCGTTAGTCCTGGTAACAGCGGCGGACCGGTGTTCGACGACAAGGGGAGCCTGGTGGGGATTGTCACTTCCATGGTTGACAAGAACGGCGATCCGAATGCCGAGAACCTCAATTTCAGTGTTCGAGCGGAAGCGCTGCGGCAAGTATCCGAGTGGGATTTTGCGAAGGCGGGCAGAAAGTACCTGACCGACTATCTGGACAGCGATGTAGTTCGGGCAAAAGCGAGCCAGGTTTCAAGTCACTAAAAATACAGAGCGGGACGGAAGCGAAGAAGTATGGCCAATATCAATGTGACGGTTTACGACTCCACGGAGAACAAGCGGGTTCCCGTCGAACTACCCAACGATGCGCCCTGCAACAAAATAATCGCGGTGCTGGTACAAAAACTTCGTCTGCCTACCAACGGTCCGGATGGCGCTCCGTTGAGTTATAAGTTCCACCACAAGAATTCCGGGCGTCAGATTCAAGATACGCAAACCCTGGGAGACGCGCAGGTGCAGGAGGGCGACATTTTGCGGTTGCAGCCGGAGATCACTGCGGGATAGGGCTTTCCATGGTGCGCATTCTGGACGGAGATATCCGCGAAGACCGATTCAGCCGGCTACGGCTGATCCCGTGGTGGGATCAGGCGAAGATCGCGCGCTGCCGGCTCCTGGTGGTGGGCGCCGGCGCGTTGGGCAACGAAATTCTGAAGAACGCGGCCCTACTGGGATTTCGCAACGTCGTTGTGGTGGATTTAGATCGCATCGAGGAGTCGAATATCTCGCGCACCATTTTGTATCGCGATCAGGACATCGGGGAATACAAGGCAGAGGTTGCCGCAAAAGCTTACCGGTCGCTGCTTCCCGGGGCGCACGTGCAGGCATTGGTCGCGAACGTTGTCCAGGGATGCGGTCTCGGGCTGTTTGAGTGGAGCGATGTGATTTTGGCGGGTCTCGATAACCGCGAGGCGCGGTTGTGGATCAACCGGTCGGCGTGGAAGATGAACCGTCCGTGGATTGACGGCGCCATCGAAGGCATCAACGGTGTCGCCCGCGTATTTCTGCCCGGAGTGCCACCGTGTTACGAGTGCACGCTCGGGGAAGTCGACTGGGCTTTGCTGGAGAAGAGGATGTCGTGCAACCTTCTGGTGCATGAAGCGACGGTGGAGGGGAAGATTCCGACTACGCCCACCATCTCTTCGATTATTGCCGGCATTGAGGTTCAGGAGGCGGTGAAGCTGATTCACGGATTACCTTCGTTGGCGGGGAAGGGTTACATCTTCGAAGGCATGAACCATTCTTCTTATGTGGTCGAGTACACGGAGAATGCAGATTGCATGAGCCACTATGTGCTGCCGGAAATCGTCCACTTGCCCGAAAGCTCAGACGAATTGACGCTGCGAGATTTGCAGCGCAGGGCTCAGTCCGATCTGGGATCGACGAGTGTGACGATCGAGCTGAGCCGGGATGTAATCGAGAAATTTGTTTGCCCGGCATGTCACGAAGAAGAGGAGAGATTCGCGCCGGTGGGAAGCAT
>Ga0302320_10017470_pt1 | contig 14558 bp, 12 predicted proteins | sample Bog_T0_3_FD_202130 | JGI IMG/M metagenome (GOLD analysis project Ga0302320, IMG submission 202130) | Peat permafrost microbial communities from Stordalen Mire near Abisko, Sweden - Bog_T0_3 | ecosystem: Environmental > Terrestrial > Soil > Wetlands > Peat | place: Sweden: Abisko, Stordalen Mire...
ATCGGCGCTCATCCGGTCAACCGGATCGCGGAGCTACTGCCTCATAACTGGAAACCATTAACGGCGAATGCCTGAGGCCGTTTCGTAATAACCGTACCCCTTGGATGCGGTTCACCAGCCGCTTACGCAAAATCATCGAATCGCAGGACATCAGCCCATGCCGACTGCGCGTTTGAGCGCAGCAAGCCTCGCGGCGGGAAGCGGGATCTCCTTCCGATTCGCCTCCATCGATTTGATGTACCCCCGAATCATTTCAGCAGTGTTGTCCAGCGCGGCCGCTTCCGTTTCGCCATAGGTGGACATCCCGTGCAACTCCTTCACGAAAGTGACGAAGGTCGCGGAATCGTCGTCAAACTCCATGTCAACGGTTACGTGGTTCAGTCCGGGGCTCGATTCTCGCTTTACCATGATTTACGATACTCCGCGCCAGCCGATTTTTCGCGCCCGGAAAATCCCGCGCTCAGTTCGCCTGCGTAGCCCGCGCCACCCCAACCTCGCGCGCCTCAACCCCGCAATCGCTGGGCACCACAATCCACGCCGCCAGATACACCAGAAATCCGATCCCGCCGCTGCAGATCGCCAGACCCAGCCAGAGCACGCGCATCAGCACCACGTCCACATCGAAATAGCGCGCGAAGCCGGCGCAAACACCCGCAATTTTCTTTCTGCGCTTATCGAGCATCAAGACCCGCGGCGCTTCCATCATCGCCACGCCCGCGCCGACGGGCCCGACACCATGGCCGCACTGGGAACAGAACCTATCTTCCGCGCGAAGTTCGACGCCGCATTTCGTGCAATACATTGGATTCCTCTACCCCAAGGTACGCAACCGCCCGCGCAAATGTTCAAAAAGTGGCGATGGGGTTCAGCACCGACCCGGTAGCTCCAGGCACCGCCGCCGGGGAAGCCGTAACCAGAAAATCCCAGCGCTTGCGCTTCGCCGCCTCTTTGGCAATCTCCTCCAGATCGCAATTATCGAAAATCGGCATCCCCATCGCCACCAGCACCAGCTCGTGGATCGGCTGCGCGATGCCATCGATGCCGGAGGGCAGGACATCCTCCGCGGCGTCGCTGCCCAGAATCGCCACATCGCGCGTATGCAGCCATTTGGCGGACGTGATGTAGAGCCCGGCCAGACCATCCTTGATCGCCCACGGGCCCTTGGCGGCGCGTCTGGCGAAACGCCCGGTGCGGATAAACACCACATCGCCCGGACCCACTTTCACATGCGCCTGCTTCTCCCAGGCGTCCAGATCCTCCGGATAAATCCGCGTCCCCGGTTCGAGATAATCCACGCCTTTCAACCGCGGAATGTCCATCAAAACGCCGCGCGTGATAATGCCATTCTTGAAATTCAGAATGCTGTTTTTCGCCGCGCCGTTTTCGGTCACCTCATCCTCGGAGTAGCCGTTGTACATCTTGCCGTTATAGAGGAAATGGCACAGCGTATCCATATGTGTGTGGATGTAGCCGTGGTAGGAGATGAAGAACGTGTCCGCGGTCCCGCCGGTGCCAGTGGTGGACTGGCCCACTCCCACCCGGGTCATCTTGCGCAGGATGGGCTGCGGATTGTCGATCGCCGGCTCCAGATCGGCGGTGCGGGACATGGAAATCGACACGCCCTCCTTCACCGTGGCGAGCGCCTGCTTCCGCCTGGCCGGAGTGATCAGGTTGACCGCGCCCATCTGATCGTCCTTACCCCAGCGGCCCCAATTGGATAAGTCTTTCATGTACTGCTCGAAATCGGCGCGGGTGGCGTTGTGGTTGGAGGGCGTCTGCGCCTGGGATGCGATCGATATCGACGTTGCCGCCAGCGCTGCGGCGAAAAACACATATTTCCTGCGGATCTGCATGGTGACGGGATTTTATCAAAGATCTGGTGGATGAGCCGATAAGTGTTACATGAGCACCAGCGCCATCAGCGGATCCACTTCTTATGTGCAGCAGATACTGGCCAGCGCCGTCCAGACTGCGGCCAACCCAGCGTCAGCATCGGCATCGCCGGCCGACAGCACCAAACTCTCACCCTTCGCCCAACTGGTGAGCGCGCTGCAGCAACTTCAGCAATCGGACCCGACCCAATACACGCAGGCCACACAGAAAATCGCCGCCAACCTGCAGAGTGCCGCGCAAACCGCCCAATCCCAAGGTAATTCCGCCGCCGCCACCCAACTCACCCAACTCGCCAGCGATTTCACTGCCGCCTCCCAGACGGGTCAACTCCCCAACCTGCAGGATCTTGCGAAAGCGACGGGAGCGGGCGGGCATCATCATCATCACCACGCTGAAGCAAGCTCGGGCAGCACCACCGACAGTACGACCAATCCGCAAACGATTATTGCCAATACTCTATCCGCTGCCAGTGGTGTTCAGACGGGCGCATAGGTAACAGAGGGTACCCCAGCTTACCCGCCCTGCGTGAGGGTTCAGTAGACTGGTGGCTTCATGGGCTTTCGTGGCGTGGATTACCTTTTGATCGACTCGCAGTTCTCGGAACAGGAACTGATGGTCCGGGAGACGGCGCGGCGATTCACCGACGAACGCGTCATTCCTTTAATCCGCGATTGCTTCCGCGATGGGCGATTCCCTTCTGAGTTAATCGCCGAAATGGCCGAGCTTGGTTTTCTTGGGGCGAATTTTCATCTTTCGGCCGTCGAGTATGGGCTGTTGATGCAGGAGATCGAGCGCGGCGACTCGGGGATTCGCAGCTTTGTTTCAGTGCAGGGTTCGCTTGTCATGTATCCGATTTTGCAGTTTGGATCGGAGGCGCAGAAGAATCGTTGGTTGCCCGAACTTCAGTCCGGGCGCGCTATCGGGTGCTTCGGGCTTACGGAGCCGGATTTTGGATCGAACCCCGCGGGCATGCGGACACGCGCGGTTCGCGATGGGACGGATTGGATATTGAATGGCGAGAAGACCTGGATCACGAACGGCTCGATGGCCGATGTCGCGATCGTCTGGGCCAGGGCCGAGGATGGCATTCGCGGCTTTCTCGTCGAGCGGGGCACTCCCGGATTCACCACCTCCGATATTCATGGGAAATGGTCGATGCGGGCGTCCGTCACGTCCAGCCTTTCTTTCACGGATTGCCGCGTTCCGGATTCGGCTCTGCTTCCTGGCGCCAAGGGTCTGAAAGCTCCCCTGGCTTGTCTGTCGCAGGCTCGGTTCGGGATCGGATGGGGCGTTTTGGGAGCGGCTATGGATTGCTATGAGACGGCTCGCTCCTATACGGTCCTGCGCAAACAGTTCGACGATCGGCCGCTGGCGAGCCATCAATTAGTGCAGGAAAAGCTGGCCGGAATGATCACGGAAATCACGCAGGCGCAGCTTCTGGCCTTGCACTGCGCGCGTCTGAAAGATGCCGGTAAACTGGAGGCGGCGCACATTTCGATGCTCAAGCGGAGCAATGTCGCGATGGCGCTCGATTGCGCGCGGATCAGCCGCGATTTGATGGGTGCTAACGGAATCACCGACGAGTATCCTATAATGCGACATCTGTGCAATCTCGAAACGGTGAAAACCTATGAAGGCACCGACCACATCCATGCCCTTATCATCGGTGAGCGAGTCACCGGCATCGCCGCCTATAAGTAACTCCGCCCGGGTTCCCGCGATTCTGTTCGCGGCTACTATTCTGCTGAGCGCGTTCCTGCTGTTCCAGGTGCAGCCGCTCATCGCCAAATTGATCCTGCCGTGGTTCGGCGGATCGGCCGCCGTGTGGACCAGTTGCATGCTGTTCTTCCAGATGGCGCTGCTGGGCGGATACGCCTACGCGCACTGGCTCAACGGGCAGCGGGGTTCGCGCCAGGCTGTGATCCACATGAGCCTGCTGGCGCTGAGCTTACTCTCGCTGCCGATTCTGCCGAATCCGTGGTGGAAGCCCAACGGGCCGGAGGATCCTCTGCTGCGGATTCTGGGATTGTTGACGGCGACGGTGGGGCTGCCTTACTTTCTGCTTTCATCGACCAGCCCGCTGCTGCAGTCGTGGTACTCGCGCTCGAATGGCGGGGCCATGCCGTACCGGTTTTTCGCGCTGTCGAACGCCGGGTCGATGGCTGGGCTGCTGGCGTATCCGGTGCTTGTCGAGCCTTATCTGACGGCGGGCCAGCAGGCGTGGACTTGGACGATCGGCTACGGTGGGTTCGCATTGGTGTGTGCGACGGTGGCGTTCCTGACGCGCCGGGCGCATGCGGAATCGCCTGTGGCTGTCGCGGACCCCGGGCCTGCACCAGCGTGGTCTGAGCGGCTGCTCTGGATGGGCCTCGCAGCGTGTGCGTCGGCGCTGCTGCTTTCGGTGACCAATCACCTGACGCAGAATGTGGCGGCGATTCCGTTCCTGTGGGTCTTGCCGCTTAGCCTTTATCTGTTGAGCTTCATTCTCTGCTTCGACAGCGACCGCTGGTACCGGCGGCGGATCTTTGTGGTGCTGGGGGCACTGGCGCTGCCCGCGATGGCTTATGCGATTTCGGATGAGGGCGGTATTGCCGATCTGAAGCAGGCCGTCGCATTCTTCTGCGTGGCGCTGTTCGTGCTGTTCATGGTCTGCCACGGTGAACTGGCAAGGCGGCGTCCGGCGCCCGCTTATCTGACGTCGTTTTATCTGATGGTGGCGGTGGGCGGGGCGATCGGCGGGTTACTGATCGGATTTGCCGCGCCCTATCTGTTCAACGCGCTTTACGATCTGCCGGTGGTGTTGTCGTTGACGTCATTCGTTCTGCTGTATCTGATGTGGAAGGAGCACCTGCTGTGGCGGGTCAACGGCGACGATGCGAAACCGGCAAAATTCCTCGATGCGGCTTACGACCGTCCGGCGGTTACGGCGATGACCGGCATGCTGCTCGCGTACATCGCATGGCGGGTGGCGGTGGGGCGCTTTCTGGGCGCTCCGGCGTTCCTGAGTGCGTCCTATGATCCGATGGTGTTGCTGGCGATCACTGGGGTACTCTCGCTCTATCTGCTGTGGCGGACGTGGGGGACGATGGGGGTCAACCTGGTGATCTTCTCCGTGGCGGCGGGGCTGGCAGTGGGGATTACCGGTTTTCTGGTGCGCGATACATGGAAGAATCTTTCGAATTCGCGTTTGCTCGTGCGCAATTTTTATGGCGCGCTGGTGGTCTACGACACCGTGAATAACCAATCGATGGGCCCGATCCGCGTGCTGCGGCATGGAACCATCGACCATGGCGAGCAATTTCTCTGGCCGCAGAATTCGCGTATTGCTACTACCTATTACGCGGAGAAATCGGGTGTGGGGATTACCATCCGGAATTTGCAGTTACAGGGACCGATGAATGTTGGGTTGATCGGTCTGGGCGCGGGGACACTGACGACTTATGCGCGGGCTAACGACCATTATCGGGTCTACGATATCAATCCTTTGGTGCTGAAGATTGCGCAGACGCAGTTCTTGTTCCTGCGCGATTGCCTGGCGCCGCATGAGGTAGTGATGGGGGATGCGCGTTTGTCTCTCGAACGCGAGCCTTCGCAGAAGTTCGATGTGCTGGCGGTCGATGCGTTTTCGGGCGATGCGATCCCGGTGCATTTGCTGACTCGCGAGGCGTATCGGCTGTATTGGCGGCATTTGAAGCCAGATGGGGTTTTGGCGGTGCATGTTTCGAATCGCTATTTGTCGCTGGGGCCGGTGGTGGCTTTGGGGGCGGGGGAATCGGGCAAGATCGCTAAGATGGTGAGCTTTGAGACGCCGGACGATAATCCCCGGGAGGAGTCGGATTCGGATTGGGTTTTGGTTACTTCGCGGCCGGGATTCTTCGATCAGCCTGAACTTAAGGTGGCTCAAAGGATCGATCCGATTCCCGGCCTGCGCATGTGGACGGACGATTACAGCAATTTGTATCGGATATTGCGGTAAAAGCCGCGGAGGCCGATTACCAATCGGCCGCAGGTTGACAACCTGCCCCACGTGGCGAACTCGTCTGGTGTATCTAAAGTTTCTTTGCCATCGACCGGATATGCGGCTATCAGCCGCGTCTTCTCAAGACATGGCTTAGGAACGCGCCTGATAGCCGCATGTCCGAGGCAAAGGACGAGGAACTTCGGAAAACAGCGAGCTAGAACATTAGTTTTAAGCCGAACTGGATCTGTCTCGCCGGGTATGCGGTGGCAATCGTACCGAAAGCGGTGCTGTTGCTTTGCTGGTTTGGGAGCCCGAAGTTGGTCTTGTTGAGGATGTTGAAGAACTCACTGCGGAACTGCAGTTTCCACTGCTCCCGGATGGCGAAATTCTTGAATATGCCGAGGTCCCATTGATCGAGGCTGGGAGCGCGGAATGCATTGCGTCCCAGATTGCCAAAGGGGTTGTTAGGGGACGGCACGGTGAAGGAATAGCCGGCGAAGTAAGTCAACAAGCTTTGCGCGGTGGACTGGCTGGCAGCGCTGCCGGAGACATTAGGACGCAGGATGGGCTCGCCGCGATACTCGTTGCTCAGGCCGCTTACGTCGTTGATCGAGGACGGTGTGTAATACACGTTGATCGGCGTGCCTGTATTGGCCGTGTTGATCCCAGTGAGCTGCCATCCGCCGAACACTCCATCCAGCACGGGATTCATGTTGTCCCAGTACTGGCGGCCCTTGCCGACGGGAATGTTGTAAACCACGCTGGTGACATTGAGCAGCTTGACATCGAAGCTGGTAGGTCCGTACTCCGCGTGCAAATTGTAGATATTCTGCGGCGTGGCGCCGGTGTTGGTGGAGTAGTATTCGAGCGCCTGTTCGGAATCGCCGATGGCGTGGGACCAGGTGAAGGAGTTGAGGAAGTAGAGGCCCTGGCTGAAGCGGTGCTCGAAGCGCACGGACAAGCCATGGTAGTCGTTGTTACCGGCCGGATCTACCCAGGTGATGGCGCCGAAACTCGGATCCGGTACGCGGGCCTGTTCGCCGAGGCAGCCGGTGGTGACGGTTGCATTGCAAGTGGCTGTAAGCGCGTTGGGCGCGGCCTGATTATAGTCGGCGATGATGGGCAGCCGCAGACTGTGATTGCCGGTATAAGCCACTTCCACCACGGTGTTCTTCGCTACTTCGCGCTGCAGCGAAAGGACCCAATTCTGAACATAGGGCCACTTGGTGTTGGCGGGGATGTAGTCGTTGTTCGTATTGACGGGATTGAAGGTGCTCGCGAGGCCGGTACTAAAGCTGTTTTGCGTGGTAAGGAAGCCGGCCGGTACCGGGCCGCCCGCAGGAAACGACTGATTGAGGACTCCGACGATCGCGAGAGGTCCGTTGATGCCTTCCTGGGCGCTGCCGGGGCGGTTGAAAAAATCGTAGCTGATGCCGTAGCCGGCGCGGATGGAAGTCTTCGAGTCCCAGCTATAGGCGATGCCGATACGCGGTCCCCAGTCGGAATAATCCGGATTGACAAGGGCGCGATTGTAAAGGCTGCCGCTGCTGGCGCGGACAAGTGTGTTGGTGGCCGGATTGAAATTCGACCAGTAGTTATCGCGATCCCAGAGCGGCGTGGCGAACTCCCAGCGCAGGCCGATGTTGACGGTGAGTTTGGAACTTACCTTCCAATCGTCCTGAACGTAGAGGGAGTTGACGTGCTGGCGCAGATTGGTTGTGAGGTTGCTGCCGAGCTGAACCTGGTTGGGGAGACCGAAGTAGAAGTCGGCGAGGTTGTAGCTGGTGGAGTCGGAAACGGGGGTGCAGTTGCATTGGGCCGGGGTGGGCTTGCTGAATCCGCCCGTATAAACGTCCTCGCCATATAAGGGGTTAATGTCCAGGACCTCCGTGCGGATGGCGAGGAACTCATAGCCGGCCTTAATAGAATGCCGGCCTTTGACCAGCGAGTAATTCACCTTGGGGTTGAATGACGTGGGATTCTGGAACTGCGGATTACTGGTCTGCCGACCAATAGTCGACGGGCTGCTGAATCCGCCGATATATTGGGTGGGGAAACCACCTTCCAGGTTGCCGGGCAATCCCTGGATTCCAAATTGCGCGGCGATATTCGGTCCGCCCAGGTACGGCGGCTCCTTCCCGCCGAGCACGTGATCGAATCCAAAGCGCGCGTCGAGCAGAGAAGACGGCGAAAGCGCCCAGGTATAGCCGATGGCGGCCTGTTGCTGAATCGCGTGAATGAAACCGGCGCCATCGCCACCGGACGATCCGGGATCGTTGGGCCCCTGGTAGGTGATGTCTTTCCTCTGGCTGAAACGGAGGAACGACGACATGTTGCTGGCGATCTGATAATCCAGCCTGGCGTCGTATTTGTCGGCGTAGTCCTTGATGGGGAGGATTTCCGCAAGGTTGTTGGAACGATTGGTGAGCGGGTTCCCGCTATTGGGAGCGGCTAAACCGGCGAGCGCCGCGGCGGCGAAGGGATTGATGGTCGAAACGGGGATTTGCGCGCCGGCGGGATAGAGCGCCATGGTCAGCGGGTTGATGACCGTGACGTTGGCGGGCAGGATTCCGGCGCGGTCGTTGAGGTCGGGGACCGAGTAAGCGCTGAAGTAACCCTGCTTCTGGCGGTAGCCCTCGTAGTCGACGAAGAAGAAAAGTTTGTTCTTGATAATGGGGCCGCCGCCGGTTACGCCGAACTGGTTGCGGTGGAGGGTGGGAAGCGTGCTGGCGCGAAAGTAGCCGGTCGCGTTCAGATCGGTGTTACGGAAAAACTCGTAGAGGGTGCCGTGGAATTGATTGGTTCCGGAGCGCATGGCCGCGTTGACGATGCCGCCGCCGACGCGTCCATATTCCGCGCTGAAGTTGCTGGTGACGATGGAGAACTCGGCGACGGCGTCGGGCGAGGGCTGCACCACCTGGCTCGAATAATTCTGATTGCTGGTTCCGTAGGAGTTATTGTCGACTCCGTCCAGAAGGAAGTTGTTATAGGTGCTACGCATGCCGTTGACGTTGAAGGCACCTTCACGCGGAAGGCTGTTCGGTGTAAACGCGGTGGCAATGGGGGAAACGTGGACGTTGGTGGCGAGCAGCGCGAGGTCGGAATAGTGGCGGCCGTTGAGCGGCAATTCCACGATGGCCTGGGTTTGGATGACCTGGCCGTGTTCGCTCTTGTCGGTTTCAACCAAAGATGCGGCGCCGGATACTTCGACGGACTGCGAAACGTTGCCGACCTGCAGCGAGAGATCGACGCGCTGGCGAGCGCCCACCGCCACATCGACATCGGCGGCCGAGGTTTTGGCAAAACCGGCGGCTTCCACGGTGACGGTGTAGCGGCCTTCCTTTACGTTAAAGAAATCGTAATTGCCGTTCTCGTCGGTAGTGGCTTTGGCTTCGATCGCGGTGCCTTGATTGGTGAGTCTGACGGCGGCCTTAGCGATGGCTCCGCCGCTTGCATCCTTGATGGTTCCCAACACTTCGGCGGTGTCGTACTGCGCGAATGCCGTAGAGCCTGAGAGCAGACAGAGGAATAGTGGTGCGACTTTCGATAATGCTTTCATAAATTGAACCTCACCCCGTAGAGGGTTATGGTCGCAACCAGATGTTTCGGTCGATTGACAGCGAGGTGACGGGTGAGTGAACGCGGTTCAGGCCCGCCCCCATGGTTTTCATGCTTTCTCACGCGCTACACTGTCGGCAACATGAGATTTCTGATTGCGGGGGCCGGTGCTATCGGGGGTTACGTCGGGGCGAAGATGGCTCGCGCGGGCATTGATGTGACTCTCTTCGCACGTGGCGCTCACCTGGAGGCGATGCGCGAGCGGGGCCTGCGCGTGATCAGTCCGGACGGCGATTTCGAAGTTCATCCGCAGACCATTGCGAGCCTGGAGAACGCAGGCTCTTTCGATGTCATTATTCTTGGCGTGAAGGCTCATGGATTGACTCGGCTGGCTCCGCAGATTGCGCCGCTGATTGGCGAAAACACCACCGTGGTGGGGACGCAGAACGGCGTGCCGTGGTGGTATTTCCAGACGGGCGCGGGCGAGTTTACCGGGTTGCATCTGGAGTCGGTGGATCCGGGGGGCGTGGTTGGCGCGGCTATCGATCCGGCTCGTGTGGTGGCGTCGATCGTTTATCTGGGCACCGATATCATTGCGCCGGGGGTGATCCGGCACGACGAAGGAAATCGCATTTCTTTGGGCGAGCCCGATGGCAGCCGGACGGATCGATGCCGGGCGATTGCGGAGGCGTTTATTAAATCCGGGCTGCGGTGTCCGATCACGGCGCGCATTCGGCATGAGATCTGGGTGAAGATTCTGGGCAATGTGGCGTTCAATCCCATCAGCGCTCTGACGCGGGCGACTTTAGCCGGGATGGCGCGCGACCTGCCCGTCAACGCGGTGGTGCGCAGTATCATGGCGGAAGCCGAAGCGGTGGCGGCGAAGCTGGGTCTGGAACTTCCCATATCGATCGATCAGAGGATTGCCGGCGCCGAGAAGTTGGGCGAGCACAAGACTTCGATGCTGCAGGATCTGGAGGCGGGACGGCCTCTGGAGTTGGAGGCCATAGTGGGCGCGGTGGTGGAATTGGGAGACCGGCTGGGCGTTGCGATGCCGCATACGCGAACGGTTTACGCGTGCGCGCGATTGCTCGGCCAAACGGCAGGGAGACAGCAAACATGAACCGGTGGGTGCGGCTTGGCGCGGCGGTGACCGCGATGATCATGATCGGCAATCTGCAGTATGCGTGGACTCTGTTCGTGCAGCCAATCATGGCGGCGACGGGCTGGAAGTTATCGCAGGTGCAGTGGGGGTTCACGTTTTTCATTGCGGTGATGACGTGGACGATGCCGCTCTCGGGGTGGCTGATCGACCGTATGGGTCCGCGCGTATTCATGTCGATCGCGGGCGTACTGGTGGCGGTGGGTTGGGGCAGCCTGGGGCACATGCACAATCTGACGGCCTTCTACGCGGTTTATTCGCTGGCCGGGCTGGGTAATGCGTTTGTGTATTGCTGTTCCATCGCGGTGGCGCTGAAGTGGTTCCCGGACAAGCGCGGGTTGGCCTCAGGGCTGATTGCCGGGGGGTATGGATCGGGGGCGGCGCTTTTTATTCCGCTTTTTTCGCATTTGATTAAGGCCGACGGTTATTCCGCCACTTTTGTGTATACGGGCGTGGGTCTGGGCGCGATGATTCTGCTTGCCGGGCAATTTCTGCAGTATCCGCCGGTTGGGTTGAAGTTGTCATATGCCCCGGTGAAGCCTCGCGTGCGCCGCCACGGTGGAGAAGAGTTCAATTCATTGGAGATGCTGCGGACGCCGCAATTCTACGTGCTTTACGCCATGATGCTGATGGTGGGAATCGGCGGTTTGATGGCGAGTGCGCAGGTGGCTCCGATGGCGCGCAATTTTAAGATCGGGGCGACGGCGGTGGCCATTGTGCTCTCGTTGAATCCGATCGCAAATGGCGCGGCGCGGGTTTTCTGGGGCTGGGTCTCCGACCACATGGGCCGCGAGCGCACGATGATTTTTGTGTTCTTCCTGCAGGCGATTTTTTTGTTAGGCGTGGTGACGGTGGGACGCATGGGAGACGGGTGGTTCGTGGCTTCGATGGCTCTGGTGTTCTTTACCTGGGGGGAGATCTACGTGCTGTTTCCGGCGGTACTGGCGGATATGTTCGGGGCTCGCAATGCGGCTTCGAATTACAGTATTTTATACAGCACGAAGGGCTTGGCGTCGGTGCTGGGGGGTGGGATTGCGGCCCTGCTTTTTGAATCCACCGGGACGTGGAATTACGTGTTCTACGGGAGCGCGGCTCTGGCGCTTTGCTCCGCTGTGGCGGCGATTGGGTTGCGCAAGATGCCTTCACCGGGGAAGCGTGTCGAGGTTCCTGACGCTCCTTTGGTACGTACCTGAGATTTGGCGCGGTGGCCGATCCACCATGGTAGATTCACGGCACAGAGGAAGAAAAACCATTGGCCGCGCTCAACATTAAGGACCCTGAAGCTCATGAACTCGCCGCCGAACTCGCCCGCCGCACCAAACGCTCTCTGACTGAAGCTGTGAAGGAGTCCCTGCGCGACGGCCTGGCGCGCCAGCGCTCGGACCAAGCCGACTCGCCGCGCGTTGTCGAACGCGTCATGCGTATTGCGCAGCGCATTGCCTCACGTCCCGTCCTCGATCCGCGAACGCCTGACGAGATCATCGGCTACAACGAAATTGGCGTCCCGGAATGATTGTCGATTCATCCGCCATACTGGCGATTGCCTTCGCGGAGCCGGAAGCGGCGAGGTTTGCGGAAGCTATCGTTCGGGCTCCAGTACGTCACATTTCAAACGTCAACTGGCTGGAGACGATGATGGTGGCGGAGGGACGCTCGGGAACTCCCGGCAACTCGGGGTTCAGATGCTGCAACTGGATGCCGTACAACTGTACGAAGCTCAGGATGCCTGGCGGCGTTTCGGTAGAGGCCGGCAAATGGAAGGCCGGACATTGCTCTTCAAGGGATCGGACTTCGCGAAGACCGACATCAACCAGGCACCCTGGTAGCCGGCTCGGCCTGGTAGCCGAGGCTATGGCGCACTCGTTCGTGCCGTGTCGAGACTCAGTTCGACACCTGCCGTTACCTACACCACCGCCGCGGTATTCGCCAACTCGCCGATTTCCGGCACCCGGATCCGCACCACGTCTCCCGGCGCCAGCGCCACTTCCTCGGTCACGATAATCCCCGTCCCCGTACACAGCACCGAACCCGCCGGCACCGGATTCGAGCGCATCAGATACTCCACAATATCCTCAATTTTCCGATGCAATTTGGCCGTGGAAGTCGAACCCGAAAATCGCACATCATCCCCGCGCAGAATCTCGCAGGTCATCTGCAGATTGTATGGGTCTGTAAGCTCGTCGGTAGTCACCATCACCGGACCCAACGCGCAGCAAGCCGTATAAACCTTCGACTGAGGCAAATACAACGCATTCTCGCGCTCGATATCCCACGCCGACACATCGTTCGCCAGCGTGTACCCGACAATCCTGCCGCGCTTGCCCAGCACCGCCGCTAACTCCGGTTCAGGCGCCGTGAACTTCGAATCCGCGCGGATGCCGATCTGCTGCCCCGGTCCCACGCACACCCGCGCCGTACCCTTGAAAAAAATCTCCGGCCGCGCCTCGCGATACACATACGCGTACATGCCTTCACGCGTCCCCTTATCCAGTTCAAGCGTCTCGTTATCGCGAAACGCCGCGCTGGTTTCGTAGGTGCAGCCCGATGCCCACACTTCCGCGGGATAAAGCGGAATCAATGGAGTGGCCGCCACCGAGTGACGGCTCGCCAGCCGCGACGCCAGTTCCGGCAGCGAAATCATCTCCGCGTCGGCGCGATTGATGAGGTCGCAAATCGTGTGGGCAGGGATCGGCCGCGCCGAGTTCCCTTCGAATATGGCGGCGATTACATGGCCGTCGTGTTTGATCTGTCCTAGATGCATTTGATTAATATTTGCCGCATTTGATTAATATTTCAGGTAAACCGTCTTATAGTCGCTGTAGAAATCGAGCGCGGCCGGCCCCTGTTCCTTCGGCCCGAAACTCGAATCCTTGGTGCCGCCGAACGGTAGTTGGTATTCCACGCCGGCGCTTGGCAGATTGATCGTCAGCAGGCCCGCCTCCGCTCGATAAACATAATCCATCGCGCGCGAAAGATTCGTCGTCTGAATAGATGACGACAAACCGAACGGAATGCCGTTGGCGATGCGCATGGCGTCTTCGAAATCCTTCGCGCGCATCACCGCCAGCACGGGTCCGAAAATCTCTTCGCGCGCAATCGTGTGCTCGGGCAGCACATCGGCGAAAACGGTCGGCTCCACAAAGTACCCTTTGTCATAGGCCCCGCCGGTAAGCTGATTGCCCCCGCACTTCGGCTCGCCCGATTCTTTCCGCCCGATCGCAATATACTTCAGCACTGTATCGAGCTGTCCCTTGTCGACGCAAGGCCCGATGTCGATCCCCGGCTGCATCCCGTCGCCGACCTTCAGCTTCTTCGTGCGCTCCACCAAAGCCTCGACGAACCGATCGTAAATGCCGTCTTCGACAATGGCTCGGCTGGTGGCTGTGCACTTCTGCCCCGTGGAAAAGAACGCCGCGTTCACCACATTCTCCACGGCGGATTTGAAATCGGCATCGTCCAGCACGATAGTCGGATTCTTCCCGCCCATCTCCAACTGAATGCGCAAGCGCCGCTTGCTCGCCTCGGCGTGAATCCAGTTCCCGACATCGTTCGATCCCGTGAATGAGATCGCTTTCAGTGGTCCCGCCTTCACCAGTGCCGCGCCTAACTCCCCGCCCGACCCGGCAACGAAATTGACCACGCCCTTCGGGATGCCCGCCTCATGCAGAGCTTCCACAATGCGCCACGAGCATAGCGGAGACACCGAAGCCGGCTTCACCACAATGGTATTGCCGCAAATCAGCGCCGGCGCAATCTTCCACGCCGGAATGGCGATGGGAAAATTCCACGGCGTCACCAGACCCACCACGCCGATCGGTTTGCGCATCGCGAACACATGCACGCGCTCCCGCTCCGAAGGCACCATCACGCCATCGAGGCGCGAACCCTCGCCGCCGAAGTAGCGAAAAATATTGATGGCGCGCCGCACTTCGCCCTTCGCCTCGGGAAGCGTCTTGCCTTCCTCGCGCGTCATCTCCGCGCCCA
>Ga0302320_10017471_pt1 | contig 14558 bp, 9 predicted proteins | sample Bog_T0_3_FD_202130 | JGI IMG/M metagenome (GOLD analysis project Ga0302320, IMG submission 202130) | Peat permafrost microbial communities from Stordalen Mire near Abisko, Sweden - Bog_T0_3 | ecosystem: Environmental > Terrestrial > Soil > Wetlands > Peat | place: Sweden: Abisko, Stordalen Mire...
TGCCCCATAACAGCTTGACCCCGCTCCGCTCCTGCTCCGCCTTCAACACCCTGGCCACCGCGTCCAGATTCCGGTTCGTCTCGGCCAGCGATTTGCTCTCGGGCGCCACGTCGCGGTCGTGCCAGCAATAATACGGCGCCCCGAGTTTCGTAATGAACTCCATGGCCACCCGGGCGCGTTTCTGCGCGTTGCGCACCGTGTTGCTGCCGTCGTCCCAGGGCCGCTGCATCGTCCCCACCCCAAACGGATCGCTCCCCGTGCCGCGAAACGTGTGCCAGTACACCACCGCAAACCGCAAATGCTCGCGCATGCTCCTGCCCTCCACCAGCTCGATCGCATTGTAATGCTTGAACGCCAGCGGGTTTTTCGATTGGGGGCCTTCGTAGGAAATCCGGTCGATGTTTTTAAATGTGGGTGTCATAGGTTGATGGGGATAATGATATAGCAAGCAGGCGCGGTTACCGGAATGGATAAAACTACGCTTTGCATGGATGAATCTCCGCTTTCAAGGGCCAATTTGAACCCGGTAAAAACGTGCGGGACCACGACCCTGATTGGTGTCCCCAAAGGTCACCGGCAACGCCGGGGTGTTGGTGGCAAATAAAAGCTGCCAGCCGGTGAGATTGGTTGAAACCAGCAACGAATAATCCGGCCCGCGCGCGCCCGCAATCACCACGTTGATCCCGCCACGGGCCGACACGCTCGCGGACACCACCGGGGCAACGACTGGATTGACGGTGATCTTGAACGAGTTGGTCGCGCTCAAACCCGGCGTGCCATTGTCGGTCACCTGCACGGCGACCGCGTTGGTGGAGTTCCCCTGACTCAAGAGCGGACGCCAGGCAAACACCCCGTTGGAATTATTCAGCGTGGCATTCGTCGGACCGTTCAACAAGATGTAGGTGAGAATGGGCGGCGGGATGTTGGTATCCGCGGCCAGATTCGTAAGCGTGAGCGTCACGCCGGGATTGACGATCTGGTTGCCGGTGGCCACGGGGAAAAACGGCGGCGTATGGCCGGCCGACCGGCCGACAAACGTCGCGATGCTTAAGCCGGGCAGCGAATAAGTGAAGCTGGAATTGGTCAGTAACACCGGCGTCTGGCTGGCCAGCGCAAGACTGCTGGTGGTCAGCCACGGTGTCACACTGGAAACACCGGCCAGATTGGTGAAGTAGAATGTCTGGGCGACGGGGGTCGGGTTGGTATTGATCGCCACGACCGCAAATCCCGGAGACAGCGAATCCTGGTAGGCACTGATCTGCGCCGCACCGGTGTTGTTTGGCACGCCAATCCGGTAAAAGTCCGGCCGCACGAACCGGGAAAACTGCCCCAAGGCGTACATCCGGCCGGCGGGTACTCCGTTCGTATCGGTCAAGCCCGCGTTACCGGTGGCGTCGGGCATCAGCCACCAGTAATGCCAGGCGTTTACCTGGGCGGAGGTCAGAAAGGCATGAATACGTTCAGCGTAATACACCGCATTGGTGATGCTGCTGTCACTGCCGCCCAGCAGGGAGACTTCCGTTTCCCACCGCGCCTTGCCATAACTGTTGATCGCTGCCGGCAGGGTCTGGTCGCCAGCATCGTTGTTGGCGACATAGTCATGGTCGGCGACGATGGCGACGTCGTTGGAAGTGCTGTCACTCATGGCGATGGCGACAAGGTTGGATGGATCGGTCCAGTTCTGGCTTTCGGGCAGCATGATTTTGGTGGCGGCCGCATTGCTGGCGGCCAGCGCCTGGTAAAGGTAGGGCACAAAATCATGAATCTGTTGCGCGCTCCAATTGCACGATTCATAGCTGGTCACCTGGGCATCGGGCTCATTCTGGACGGAAATGGCATACAGGTTGACGCCGTAAGCGTTCTTGATATTGGCCACATAACCGGCCAGCTGGCGGGCGTAGGCCTGATAATTTGCGGCGTTCCCCACCATGCTGCCGCCATCAACATTGCCGTTGCTTTTGAAGCCGGCTGCGGGGCTCCAGGGTGTGCTCCACACCCGCGCGCCGCGCGCCTGCGCCAGCTGCATGATGCTGTTTTCCACGGTCGTGCCGCCGGGGGCAATGCGCGAGCGGAGCAGCGAAAGTCCGACGCCGGTGAAGGAAAAATTAGTGCCGTTGAAAGCCCGCCCGGTCCCGTTGTTGGTGGAAAAAAACATGTCCGCTTCCGCGGTGGTCCAGGTGCTTTGCCACGCCGAGGACGCGCCAAATCCGTCGATGCGCTGGTAGACCGCGCCGCCATCCACGGTGCAAGACCCGTTGGTGGGCGCGGGACCGACCGCCTGCACGATCAGGTCGTCGATATAATAGGAGGCGTTCGAACTGCCGGGCATCTCAAAGTAAAAAATGAGGCTGGTGAGCGAGTTGGAAATATTCAGGGTGAATTGGCCGGCCAGCTGCGTCCAGGCGCCCGCCGAAACGGTGCCTTCGGCGATGTCCGCGTAACCGGTTCCGCTGCCGTCAACTTGTTGGGCCGTGATCTGCATGGTCTGGCTGGCGCCGCTGACCAGCTGCAGCCACACGGAGACATTATAAGTCTGATTGGACGGAAGGACGCCCAAAAATGACTGGTCGGCACCGTTCCAGGTGGCCGTGCGGTTGGTGACCAAGCCGGCGTAAGCGCCGGAATGAACCTGATTGGTTTCGACGGAAATGGTCGGCGAGCCGAAGGCATACCAACCCGCCGTGGTGCCGGTTTCAAAACCGGGATTGGTGGCGAGATTTTGGGCGGTGGCGATCCCGGTCGGCAGCAGGAATAGGAGGAAAAACCCGATTAGCAGTCCGGGTAGTAATGGATTCGAACGGCGGGTAAGGGCAGTCGTTGGTAGGCGAATCAAGGAGCGCATGCGGGCCTTAAACCGTCGTAGTTAAAACGCGTCCCCGGTGGGGCTACCCTGGCCGGGGACGCGCTGAATTTCAATCAAATCCGCCTTGAAATAATATGCTTTGGCAGAGCTTTAATTGGACAACGGCGGATTAAAAAGTTCGAAAAACGCATTCGGAGCCGGCACGCCAAACTGCGACCCGTCCACCGTCGGCAAACAGCTGTTAGGGATCAAGACCCAGGTCTTGAGCCCCTGATTCGCGAGTCCGGGAAGGTCATCGCCGGTGGGCGAGCCACCGTAGCCATTATAATACTCGGGCAACATCCAAGGATCGGAAGTATTGGTGTTGCCCGGCAGCATCATGGCGGTGCCCAGCGCGTAACCACCGGCGGGCAGCGTCCAGTTCACCCAATAGGGCGTGTTGGCGGTCACCAACTGCACGCTGGCGGCCGACGACGAGTTGTTGGACCAGTAGCCATTGGGATCAAAAGTCGGGTCGGTGGTGAAGTTGTCGCTTTCCTGCGTGCCCGCCACGCCGGAAACGGAGATGGCAGCCCAGTCCTCGTATTCACCCTCGCCGGCGGTGGAGTTCGGCTGCAAACCAAAATAGGCGACCAGCGGATTGCCGAAGTCGCTCACGACGTTGGGGTCGGTAATGGTGAAGGCCTTCGGACTGGCGCCCGGCGCCGTCAAGGTGCCGCTGGTGGCGCTGTTGAAGGTGAGCGTCCAAGTGCCCACCGCGGTTGCATTGGTGATCGTCAGCTCGGTGTGCGAGGGGTTGTTATTGGGCAGGTTGGTTTTCCATTGCACCGAGGCGATGACCCCGCCGCCGCCCGGTCCCACGATCATCCAAAGCTCGTTGCTGGCCTGATAATCAATGAATTGATCGTTGTACATGCTGTTGCCGGCGCTGTTCACCGGAATGAGCATGATATGGGTCTGACCGATGTCAGCGGGGTAATCCAAGAGCGTGAAAGAATATTTGACGGGATAAGTGCCACCGACCCAGGACTGGCTTTGGTCCAGGGTGGCCAGTTCTTCCCGGTCATAGGTGTCCACCGCAGATCCGGCAAAGAGCCGCAGGCCGGGCACGGCCTTTTGAATGCCCAGGACCGGAGGCGGATTGGTGACCGGAGCCGAGGCTCCGACAAACTTGATGTTATCAATCCAAAAGGTCGAATTCCCGGTCAGGTTCAGACTGTAATATCCCGAGTCAATGCCAATGAGAAAACCCTGGATGCTAGTCAGATTTTGATCCGTGACGGCGTTGAGCGGAACGCTGACATGCACCCAGCCCGTGTTCGTGGCCAGCACGTCCACCGAGCCAAACCAGTCCTGACCATAACCGCTGGTGCGGTCGCCAAAGCGCAGGTGACCAAAAATGCCGGTGGTATTGCCGCCAGGACCGGTGCCGTTGCCGGTGTCGGAGGCCGAACCGGGGGCAAATTTCACATCGCACTCGAAATTGGTGTACGTCGTGGCGTCGATATTCAAGGCGAAATAATCGTTGCCCGAACCCTGGTCCCAAAGGACGAACTGGCTGCCGTTGCTCCAATTCAAGTTGATTTTCAGGGAGCCGGAGGCCGGATTATTGCTGACGTCGGTGGTGGCATCCCAGACCGCCGATTGAAACGCGCCGCCGAACCAGTTACCCCAGACATTGGTGATCTGGCCGGTGGAATAAACCTGCGCGCTGGAATAATAGTCATCGTTGACCGGATTGGATGGACTGACGCCATTGGGGGAGAAATCGTCCACCACGATGATGGACTGCGCGAAGGAGACGGCTGGCAGCATCAACCCGGTGGAACAGATCAAGGGCCAAAGGGCCTTTGTGCATTGTTTGATTTTCATACGAGTTTTTTGGTTGGTTATTGGTTACAGACCGGCGTTTGTTTGGCGCATCCTCCGGTTTTGGTGGTTGTGTTTCTCCGGTAATGAAAGCTCATTGGGTAAATCCATCACGCTGGTTATCCATGGTTATCCATGCCAGACGTTCGGGATGAGCATTTGGTTAATAAAAGTAACTTTGCTGACCGCCATTGCCGGTATATTGCCAGGCAATGGCGCTTTTGCCATGGGTGACGACATGCCCGTCGGCAAAACCCAAATTGATGGACGACAGGGAGTTGTTGGCAAAATGCGCCTCCGTGTTGGGAATGACGCTGAGGTTGGTCGACGATCCCAAGCCTTCGGCCAGGTCGCTGATGATCGGCTGCAACGCGGCGGTACTGTCGCTGATTTTCAGGGGCCAGGCCGGCTCCGTGGCGGGTGTGGCTTTTCCGCTGACATCCGTTAAGGGAAACAGGGTGCTGCCATTGCCACTGGAGCGCGGCACCCACCAGTCATGAAGCAGTTTGGCGTAGTCGCCATTCAGGGAACGTCCGCCATTGAGCGTGCTGGTAAAATACTGGTTCAGTTGCGGGACGGAGGAAATGGTGGTGTGGCTGGGGGAGCCATTTTGATAAAACCAGGCGTTGGCGGCATCCAGATCGGCCTGCCGGACGGGACAAAAAAACATGGGGACGTTCATGCCATAGCCGGCGAGGTTGGTAAGAAAATTGGTGGACACATCGGTGGGGTTGCCGCCGGAGCTGGTGGCGGCGAACGACGGCATTCGGCCTTGCGGATCATCGGAGGCATAGACGTTGGCCATGACCGCCCACTGTTTGTAATTGGAGGTGCAATTGATGACCTTGGCCCGGAATTTGGCGCTGGCCAGGGCCGGCAGCAACATGGCCGCCAGAATGGCGATAATGGCAATGACCACCAACAATTCAATCAGGGTGAAGGCGGTTTCGGGGTGGGACGGTTTGATCACTTTAACATCACTCATAAACTTCCTCCGGGTTTAAACCCTTGCAGGTTGAAGCGCGCGGGCCGGTCCGCACTGCGATACCGGCTTGGGGGCACCTGGTGAACCGACTTGAACACGCGGGAAAAATAGAACGGATCGTCATAGCCCAGGGCGGCGGCAACCTCCTTCACGCTCGCCGACGTGGTGTCCAGCAGTTCACGGGCATGGCGCATGCGGAGCCGGGTGAAATAATCCATGGGTGGACAACCCTTCAACTGTTTGAACAGCGCGAAAAAATGGGATGGCGAGACGTTCGCCTGCGCGGCCAGCGTGGACACCTGAAGCGGCTGGTTGACGTGTTCCTCCATATAGGCAATGCTGCGCTCCACTTTTTGCCGTGCCCCGCCGTCCCCGTTCCGGAAACTCGCCGGCGCCGCAGCCGCCCGCGCGACAGCGCCGCCGGGCCGGAGGGAGGGATTTCGCCCGCCGCCAATATCGCTCATTTGATCCGGCTTTATCATAATTAGTTCGGCATTAAAACAAATCATCTCGTTCAGGCGAATAGCGGGGCGCCAAAGCGCTTTTGCAGCACCAGGGCGATGATGCCGCGCAAGCGCGGCAACGGCGCCGGGCCGCTGGCGATCGTCCGGGTGCTGGCGTGGGTGAAGGAACGCCGGCGGATGACTTCGTGGATGATGGGTTCGACACGGTCCCAAACGCGGGTCACCTCGCCCACCACCACAATCAAATCCGGGGCCAGTCCCGTCACGAGCATGGCCAGGCCGGTGCCCAGGAATTGGGCCATGCGGTCGATGGCCTCACCCGCCTTGGGATTACCGTGTTCGGCGAGCCGGATCAAATCATCAAAATCCCTGGCGACCGACGGACTCATCGGGTTCGCGGCGGAACGGGTTGGCCGGGATTTAGCCACGCTTTCGTTGTAAGAGCGGACCGCCGCGGAATTGGAGGCAAAGACCTCCCAACAGCCATGATTGCCACAGGCGCAAAGGGGGCCGTTCTGATCGATGGAGATATGACCAAATTCGCCGGCCAAACCCGAGGGCCCGCGGACCAGCTGGCCGTTCAAGATCATGCCCACGCCGATGCCTTCGGACACTGCCACCGCGATCAGATTGCGTGAATTTTCGGCGTGCCTGCCGAACCAGAATTCGGCCAGGGCGCAGGCATTGGCCTCATTCTCGAGTTCCACGGACAGCCCGGTGGCCAGTTCCAGTTGCTGCTTCAAATCCTCGCGGTGCCAGCCCAGGTTGGGCGCGAACACAAACCGTTGCGACGCCAAATCCACGCGCCCGGGCAGGCTCACCCCCACGCCTTCGTAGGCCATTTCGGGGTGCTGCTTCATCAACTGGCGGATGCGCTGGCCCACCAAGCCCACAAAATCCTCGGGTGACGACGGCGTCGCCAGCGTTTCCTGGACCAAAAACTCGCCGGCGAGGTCAGCCAACGCCATGTTGGTGATGCCCGGGCGGACATTGATGCCAAAGATGCCCGCGCGCCGGGAATTCAAATGCAGCGCGGTCGGCCGGCGGCCGCGCGGCGCCTCGCTGGCGATGCCCTCGCTCACCCACCGTTCAGAAATCAATTCCTCCGCGATGGCCGACACCGTGCTGCGCTGCAAACCGGAGTGACGGGAGAGGTCCGCCCGGGAAACCGGCTGATGCCGGCGGATGAGATTCAGGACAATACGGCGATTGATGTCACGGGCGGTTTCACTCGTGGCAACGCGAAAATCATTGAGATCAATTTTACGCATTACGCGGCTAACGGGGATTTGTTTTGGTCTCGAACTATATAGCCACGATGAAAATCTGTCCAGCGATTTTTCTTAAAAAACTAATCGGCCTCGCGCAACACCGCTTGGAACGCCGGTTTTGGCCGGCCGGCCCGGTCAAACAGCAACGGATAATTTGCTCCATGGAAAGCATTTAGCCATGAATCACCATCCGTGACCCCCCAGAAGGTGACCCGCGAAATGTCGGCCCGGTGTTTCACGTAGACATGGAACAATTCGCCGTAACGCCGCGCCAGTTCCAGTTGCCTGGCCTCCGGCAATCCCTGGGCATACACATTCGCATCGGCCTCCGCCCTGGCGTTTTGGGCCACATCGGCGGTGTGGTTATGCTGCGTTTTCGGGAGCACATCCACATCGAGCTCGGTAATCATCACCTTCACCCCGAGCTGGGCAAACGCGGAAATGGTTTTGTCCAACTGCTTTGGCGTGGGCCAGTCCAGCTTGACATGATTCTGCAGGCCGACGCAATTGATGGTAATCCCCTCGGACTGAAGTTTTTTGATCAGGGCAATCGCGCCTGTCCGCTTCCGTTCATTTTCCAGCGAATAATCGTTGTAATGCAATTGGGCCTGCGGATCGGCTTCATGTGCAAACTGAAACGCCTTTTCGATGTAATCATCGCCGATGATTTTGCGCCAGGGCGAATTGCGGAGGGTTCCGTCATCATTAAGCGCCTCGTTGACGACGTCCCAGCCCTGGATGCGGCCTTTATAGCGGCCAACCACCGTAAAAATATGTTCCCGCATCCGCGCCAGCAGCAGTTCGCGGGAGGCCGGCCTCCCCTGCCCGTCTTCAAACACCCAGCGCGGGGTCTGGTAATGCCAGACGAGCGTGTGACCAATGATGTACATGTGGTTCGACTCGCCAAACTGCACATAACGGTCCGGACCGGTGAAATCATACTGACCCGGCAAGGGATGCACCGACTCCCATTTCAGGATATTTTCGGGGGTAATGGAATTGAATTGCGCCTGAATGATGGGCACGCCGCGCTGATCCGCGCCTTCAAACTGCGACCGGTTGATGGCGGCACCAATGAGAAAGTCATTTTTGAAGTCGTCCTTGAGGGACAGTGCGTTGGTTGGCATACACGATGACGGTTGGGCGGCATAACCGGCCAGGACCAATACCAGGGACAGCCCAACCAGCAAAGAAAGTGCTTTCATGATTACAGATTAGTTTGTTTGCCCGCCGAACTTTGTCCGGCGTTCCGCCAGTTCATCGGCCATTTGAATCGTGGCGCGCCTGCCCAAGGGATAGCAAATCAGCAAGACCGAGCAAATGGCAAAGAGGATGCCCACGACCAGGCCGCCGCAAACCCGGTAGCCGGCGACGGCGGATGGAGCATCGGGCAGCTTGGTGTCATAATGGAAACAGCCGGCCATGATCCATAAAAAAGACGCCGAGCCGAGGGCGAGCCCGGACTTCAAGCCAAACCCGATGCTGGCAAAGACCATGCCGGTGAATCGGCAGCCGGTCTTCCATTCGGAAAAATCCGCCACATCCGCATAAATGGCCCAAATCAAGGGAATGGTCGGCGCATAGACCACCGAACCGATCAGCGTCAGTGCCACCATACCGGTGGTGTTGGTGGGCGTTAGCAGGTAAAACGCCAGCGCGCACAGGGCGGAGAGCGAAAAGCCGGCCACGGCGACGGTTTTTTTGCCAAACTTTTTTGCCAGCGGCGGCGATAACAGGATCACGATGATCGTGATCCCCGTGCCCAGCATGTTAATGATACTGTTGAAAACGTCGGCCACGTTGGAATCCGCCAAATTGCCGCGATCGCCATGGACGACATAGCCGAGCGTCTCCATCAGGCCGCGGCCCTTGGGGGCATCGGCCCCGGCCACCAAACCCAGCTTTTGCAAGAAATCGAACATCGCTCCCCGGTCCGCATAATGATGGTAGTAATTGTACAGCGCCCCGCCGCGAAACGAGAGGATGGCAAAATGCACCACGGTCATGAGAAACATCACCTTCCACGGATTATTTTTCAGCAGGTTCAGGAAATCCTTCCTGGGCGAGGATATTTCCCTGGACACGGGTTGGATGCGCTCCTTGGTGGTGGCAAAGGTGATCAGGAACAGCCCCAGGCATAATGCCGCCCAAACCATCATGGTCAGCTGCCAGCCGTGCTGCCGGTCCGAACCGGCGGCGAATTTGGCGACTAGCGGCAACGTGCAGCCGCCCACAATGAACTGCGCGGCGTTGACGGCAATGAACCGGAACGAATTGAGTTTGGCGCGATCATCGATGTCGCCGGTCATCACGCCCCCGAGCGCCGCGTATGGCATGTTGTTCATCGAATAGATGGACATGAGCAGCGTGTTGGTGATGGCGGCGTAGGCAATCAACGCGGCCATGCTCCAGCCTTTCGGCGTCGTATAGGCCAGCACCATGATCACGGCCCATGGCACCGCGGTAAACAGAATCCACGGACGGAATTTTCCCCAGCGGGTTTTGGTACGGTCGGCGAGAATGCCGACAATTGGGTCGGCCACCGCGTCCCAGAGACGCGGCCACAAGAGGATGGCGGCGGCGGCGCTGGCGGTCAGTCCAAAGACATCCGTGTAAAAATTCGTCTGGAACAAGATCATGGTCATGAAGACAAAATTCGCCGCGGCGTCAGCGGCGCTATAACCGGCTTTCTCATAAAATGAGAGCTTTTGGCTTTGGTCGTTCATGTGATCCGGTTCAAACTCATGGTTGTAGTCCTCGTCCTGGCTGCGGGTTTTATTTCGTGACCGTTAAAATGACCTTTTGTATATCCTCGTCCTGCGAGGAATTGCCGACCATGATTTCGAATTCCCCCGGCTCCACGATGTATTGCAGGTGCAGATCGTAAAAGGCGAGTGAGTCCGGGGTGATTTCCAGCGCCACCGCCTGGGTTTCACCGGGTTCCAGCGAAAGCTTGTGAAAGCCCTTCAACTCCTTGACTGGCCGCGTCACCGAGCTGACGCAGTCGCGGATGTAGAGCTGCACCACTTCCGAGCCTCGCCGCCGGCCCGTGTTGGTCACATCCACGAGCACCCGGGTTCGGCCGCGACGGCTGATGACCTTTTGCTCGAGCCGCAGGTTCTTGAAGCGGAAGGTGGTATAGCTCAAACCAAAGCCGAAGGGATACAGGGGCGACACATCGTCGAACAAGTAGCCGCGCCGCGCCGACGGCTTAAAGTTGTAAAAGGCGGGCAAATGACCCGCCGACCGGGGCACAGAGATCGGCAGTTTGCCGCCCGGGTTATAGTCGCCAAACAGAACCTCGGCCACCGCCTGGCCACATTCCTGGCCCAAATACCAGCATTCCAGAATCGCCGGGACATTTTGCGCCGCGGAATTAATGGCGAGCGGGCTGCCATTGAAGAGCACCACCACGATGGGTTTGCCGGTCATGAGCAGCGCGTTGATGAGACCGTCCTGCCGGCCGGGCAAATCCAGCGTGGCGCGGTCGCCCAAATGGTTGCGCGACCATGCTTCGCGCGAGGTTTGTTCGTTACCGCCGAGGCATAACACGATGACATCCGCCGCCGCGGCGACCTGGACCGCCTCGGCAATGAGCTTGCGGTCATCCTCCACCCGGGGGGGCGTCACAAGGTCCTGGTTCCACGATCCGCCCACGGTAATCTTGCAACCTTCGGCGTAGGGAACCTTCACCCGGCCGCCGACTTTGGCCCGGATGCCCTCGAGCACGGAGTTGAAATGATTGGGTTTGCCACTGTAACCGCCCAGCAGTTCGCGGTCGGCATTCGGTCCGATCACCGCGATGGTGGCGAGCTTCCGGGGATTAAGCGGCAACAGATGGTTTTCATTCTTCAGCAGCGTGATAGTCTCTCGGGCGCCCTGGAGGGCCAGCTGCCGGTTGGCGTCCGAACCCACCACGCGCTCCGCCTCGCCGGGGTCGACATACGGATGCTCGAACAAGCCCAGCTTGAATTTCCAATAGAGCATGGGGGCCACGAGCTCGTCCAGGTCGGCCTCTTTCAGCACCTTCTTCCGGACGAGCTCCACCAGATGGAGATAGCAGTCCGGCTCCGGAAACTCGATATTGACGCCCGCCCGCACGGCCAGGACGCAGGATTCCGCCTTGTCGTGGGCCACAAAATGGCCATGGGTGTCGGGGCGATGGCCCAATTCCCAGATGGCGTAGTAGTCCGACACCACAAAGCCGGTGAAGCCCCATTCCTTCCGCAGGACGTCACGCAGCAGCCATTGGCTGGCGTGCGACGGCACCCCGTCAATTTCGTTATAACTAGCCATCACGCTGATGGCGCCCGCCTGGCGGATGGCCGCCTGGAACGGATACAAGAACGTTTCGCGCAACACGCGCAGGGAAACGTTCACCGGCCCGCAGTTCTGGCCGGATTCCGGCTGGCCGTGCGCGGCAAAATGCTTCAGGGTGGCGATGACATGCTTCCGGTCCTTGAAGGTTTTATCCCCTTGAAATCCGCGCACCGACGCCATCCCCAGCTGGGCCACCAGATAAGGATCTTCGCCAAAGGTTTCCTCCACCCTGCCCCAGCGCGGATCACGCGCCACGTCCACGACCGGCGTTAGTGCCTGATGCGCGCCGCGGGCGCGGGTCTCTTCCGCCGTCATCGCATAAAGTGCCTGGACGAGGCTCGGATTGAAAGTTGCCCCCAGGCCGATGGGCTGGGAAAAGCTGGTCGCCCCGATGGCCGCGTGACCGTGCAGGCATTCCTCATGAAAGAACACCGGGATACCGAGCCGCGAATGTTCGATGAAAAACTTCTGGATCGCATTGGTCAACTCCGCCGTCTCGCGCGGACTCTTGCCCACGCCGGCGTCGGTTGGCTTGCTGCCGGCGTCACTCGGGCGGGCGATCTGGCCGATGCCATGGCCGTGCCCGAAATGTTTTATGGCCTTGGCAAAATCAAAATCGCCGTTCTTGTCCTGCAATTTGGTGGATTTCTCCTGCCAGATGCACATCATCTGCGCGACTTTCTCCGGCAGGGACATGCGGGACAGCAGGTCGGCAACGCGCCGGGCGAGCGGGGCGGCAGGATTTTTGTAGGCGGGAATTTTAGCGGCGATTTTTTTCTTCATGCAACATTACCTCACGGGACGGGCAAAAAATTTCCAACACCATCCGCAATGCGGTTCCTGGTTTCAATGGCAAACCCATGGAGAATTCCATAACTGAAATGGGGCCGCCCTTCATTTCGGCAAGGCATCATATTCAAACCAGTCAAAATCCGCCGGCACACTGCTGGCGTTGCCGTTGCCGGTGGCAAACAGGCCGATGAAAACGCCGGTGAAATTAAAATGCGCCCCGTTCTGCCGCGTCAACACCTCGGTGGAAAGATCGCGCGTGGGTACGGTGCCCAGGCTGGTCTCGACCCCGTTGGCCGTCTGCGCAAAAAATTCGTAAATCAAAGGCAACGCCTTGACCGACAAAATCACGTCACCCGACGGAATCTCGTGGAACGAATCCAGTCCGCTCACCTGTCCATCCAGGACCTTGCGCAAGCCGGCCTGCCGTTTGCCATCGCGCAGCAGCAACACAATATCGCAATGATTCCGCTCATTGCCGCGCAGGGTCAACCCCGCCTCCTCGTTGGTCTGCGCCGGGGAAAAATCCAGTTTCGCCGCCACGTGACAATTCAGGTCCGTCTGGCGGCGGCCAATGAAGGTCGGCGCGCCCTCGTCATTCAAGGTCGCCGCCACCCCATTCAGCCGCAACCAGCCGGGACGTTCGGTGAGCGAATAGTTTTCCTCCACCGGATTGCGCACAAAGCACCATGACAGCGAGAAGTTGGTGCCATTGAAATCATCCCGCGCCGGTTCCACCGGCCAGGGATGCGGCGTCAGCTTGGGCGCCGGCATCCCGGCGGTGATGGGCTGGCCGTCGTTGACCAATGGCCAGCCTTGCTGCCACGTCACGGGAGCGAGGAAGGTTTCGCGTCCGAGGTGATGGTATTGTCCGCCCTGCGGACGGATCCCCAGGAACACCACCCACCAGCCGACGGGGGTTTCCACCAAATCACCGTGGCCGAGGGCCTGAAACGGATCTGCCGGCCGGTTGCGCGCGGTCAAAATCGGGTTATTCGGGTCGGGCTCGAACGGGCCCCACGGCGAATCGCTGCGCGCCACGGTCAGACGGTGGTCATAGCCCGTGCCGCCCTCGGAAATCATCAGGTAATATCGGTCATGGATATGATACAGATGCGGCCCTTCCGGCCAGATGCCGCCGGTGCCGCGCCAGAGTTCCTTCCGGTCGCCGGACAGCTGGCCAGTGGCCAGATCCAACAATTGTTGACCGGAATAACCGTGCGCCCCATCCACCTGTCGCGTGTAGTAAACATTGCCCTGATCAAAACACAGCGACGGGTCAATGCCGCCGTGGTCGAGCCATACCGGGTCCGACCAGGGGCCGGCCGCATTGGTTGCGGTCACATAAAAATTTCCGCCTTCACTCCCGACCTTGGTCGTGACCATGTAAAACGTGCCGTCATGATAACGCAACGTTGGCGCAAAGATGCCTCCGGAGGAATAAACCTGGTCGAGGTTCAACTGGCTTTTGCGCTTCAGCACATTAGCGATTTGCTGCCAGTGCACCAAATCCCGGCTGTGAAAAATCGGGACGCCAGGGAAATATTCAAACGAACTGTTGACCAGGTAATAATCGTCCCCCACGCGGCAAATACTTGGGTCGGGATGAAACCCGGGGATGATGGGATTGGTAAACGTGTCCGCGGCACCAAGGCCGGGTAACGCTCCGAGGCCCAGCAACAAAAACAGGATTAGAGCGTTTAAAGAAATGCTTTTGATCGGCATTGGGTGATATTTGTGGAACTGCTTTTCGGACACTAAATCGCATTTGCCGCCATCAGGGAATGGAAATTTTTCCGAATTCCATGGAGAATTCTCTGAATTCATTTTCACGAGGTGTTGGGCGGGGAAAGGCAGGCCAGCCGCTGCTTCAGGAAATCGCGCACCTCAAGGGCGGCTTCGCGTAACATTCCTGGCCTTCGACAAAGAAGGCGCGCACGGTGTCAAAAGGGATTTTGCCTTCCTGCTTTCGAAGTTGGTGCAGCGTTTCAAACACGGCCTTGTCGAGGTAGCGTTCGCGCAGGTCTTTGCCCTTGTTTTTCGCGGGCGTATCGCCG
>Ga0302320_10017472_pt1 | contig 14557 bp, 10 predicted proteins | sample Bog_T0_3_FD_202130 | JGI IMG/M metagenome (GOLD analysis project Ga0302320, IMG submission 202130) | Peat permafrost microbial communities from Stordalen Mire near Abisko, Sweden - Bog_T0_3 | ecosystem: Environmental > Terrestrial > Soil > Wetlands > Peat | place: Sweden: Abisko, Stordalen Mire...
TGCGCGGCATTCCCTGCCTGAACATCAGCGATTTTGGCACACGGCGGCGGCACAGCTTCCTGTGGCATGAGTACGTGGTGAAGGCGATGAGCGATATGCTCGGGCCGGGGTTTGCGGGGAGTTCCAACACCTACCTTGCCTACAAGCACGATCTCGAGGCGATCGGCACAAATGCTCATGAGCTGCCGATGGCCATGGCAGCTTTGGCAACGAACGAAAAGGATCTGCGGTCAGCGCAGTATCGATTCCTGGAGCTGTGGCAACAGAGCTACCAGGGCGAACTGCTGATTATGCTGCCGGACACGTTTGGTACAACGCAGTTTCTTGACGGCGCGCCGGACTGGGTAGCGAACTGGACGGGCCAGCGCATCGACAGCAAGGATCCGTGGATCGCGGGCGATGAATACATTCGTTGGCTGCAAGAGCGCGGGCGCGATCCGCGGCGCAAGCGGTTGATTGCATCGGACGCGCTGGATGTGGATCAGATTCTTGGGCTACACGCGTATTTTGGCGGAACGCTACGCAACGGCGCTTCGCCTGCGAGTTTTCAACGGGCAAGCGATTTTCTGGATGAGTCGCGATGGATTCCGGAGCCGCGGATTCGCTTCAGCGCAGGTTGGGGGACGTTCCTGACGAACGATTTTCGAGGCTGCAATCCACAGGGCGATGAGGGGTTCGATCCGATCAGCCTGGTGTGCAAGTTGAGCGAAGTAGATGGGCGGCCGACCGTGAAGCTCTCGGACAATTATTCGAAGGCGCTGGGAGATGCAGTGGAGATTGAGCGATACCGCACGGTTTTTGGCACGGCGGGAGTGGCGGACGTTCCGGTTCTTGCCTGATGCGCGGATCTTTGCGCGCGTGAGCAATAAAGGCGTTCTGCTAGTCTGCTGACTATGGCGGCGAGGTCTAGTTGGTATGCAAGCCAGTTGAGGCACGAACTTGCGGCGCGGGCACGGATGCATGCGCGCGGCCGCGCCCATGCGGAGAGCTACGGCAACTCGCCAGTGATTGTGTTTCCGCCTGAAGACGGACGGCACGGAAACTTCTTCGATGATGCGTATACGGCAATTACCGCACGCCGAGACTGGATGCGGCGCTTTGACAAAGTTCATACACAGGGAAGGCAGTCGCTACCGAAGCCGGTGATGGATCACCTGCGGCTGTGGCGCGAGCTGGACTCCTCCATGAGCTCGGATGCATTGCTGATGAATGTGTTTTGCGCGCCGGGCGTTGCGGAGTCTGCCGCGGTGCGCGGGGCGCTTGGCCTAGATGGCGACGGCGAGCCGGAGTTTGGCTGGAGGGCGCGCGTACCCTTGACCAACGGAAGATTCGATCGCACAGAGGTCGACATGCGCATGGGAAATCTGCTGGTAGAGGCGAAGCTTACGGAAAGCGACTTCCAGACGCGCGAGGCGCGGATTGTGGAGGCCTATCGCGACTTCGATGAGATCTTCGAGCGGGAACTGCTGCCACGCGTTGCGATGACTCAGGTGCGGCGCAAGGAGGCGGTCGAGTTTCCTGAAGCCTTCTCACAGGAGTACGAAAGCCTGATCGACCAGACGATGCCGAGCGGGCTGGTCGAGGAGTTGCAGGCGAATTCCGCATCGGTGATTGCGGCCGAGGAGTTCAATGCGACGCGCGAAGCCGAGGCCGGGTATCGAGGCTATCAGTTGATCCGCAATGTGCTGGCGGCGCATGCGACAGGATCGGGCTTCTGCGTGCTTCACGATGAGCGCAGGCCGGATTTGCGCGAGGATTGGTTTGCGGTAATGGCCGCGGTGAAGAGCGCGGCGATGCGGGTGCGGCTTAAGGTGATGACTTGGCAGGAACTGGCAGCTTTTCTTCCGGAGGAGTTACAGGAGTTTCTGGATTTGAAGTATGGGATCGTTGCGCCGGGGAAAGTGGCTTCGGCTTTGGATGGGGTTACGGAGCTCGAGTAAGTCTGTGCCCGCAATCGGGTGGAGAGTGCGCGGGCCGGAAGGCCCGCACTACAGCCGCCAGAAGAACGGCGCTACGTGAAGCGTTACAGCCCAAGGATTTTGCGGTTGGACTCGGTGTCCGCGCCGCTCCCAGCGAAGTCGTCGAAGGCGCGCTCGGTGACACGAATGATGTGGTTGCCGATGAAGGGAGCGCCTTCCGCTGCACCGGCCTCGGGATGCTTGATGCAGCATTCCCATTCGAGTACGGCCCACCCCGGATAGTCGTATTGCGCCATCTTGGTGAAGATCTGCTTGAAGTCGATCTGGCCATCGCCGAGTGAGCGGAAACGGCCGGGGCGATCTATCCAGTTTTGATAACCGCCGTACACTCCGGCGCGGCCGCTGGGATGGAATTCGGCGTCCTTGACGTGGAAGGCACGCACACGCTGGTGATAGATGTCGAGGAAGGCCAGGTAATCAAGCTGCTGCAGGATCATGTGGCTGGGGTCGTAGAGAATGTTGGCGCGGGGATGGTCAGAGACGGCGGCGAGAAAGCGCTCGAACGTGACGCCGTCATGCAGATCTTCGCCAGGGTGCAGCTCGAAGCATACGTCGACGCCGACCTCGTCAAATTGCTGCAGGATGGGGAGCCAGCGCGAGCCAAGCTCCTTGAAGGCTTCGTCGATGAGGCCTGCGGGACGCTGTGGCCAGGGATAAAAGAACGGCCATGTAAGGGCGCCGGAAAATGTGGCATGCGCGCTGAGGCCTAAGTTGCGGCTGGCCTTGGCGGCCCACATCAGTTGCTGTACGGCCCAGGCCTGACGCGCCTTGAGGTCGCCCGCGATTTCCGGCGGAGCAAAGCTGCCGAAGAGCACATCGTACGCGGGGTGGCTGGCAACGAGCTGGCCTTGAAGGTGCGTGGAGAGCTCCGTGATGGCGACACCTGCTCGGCTTGCGATGCCGAGTAGTTCATCGCAGTAGCCCTGGCTCTCGGCGGCTTTCTTGAGGTCGAAGAGGCGGGCATCCCAGGTGGGGATTTGAATGCCCACAAAGCCGAGCTTAGCGGCCCAGCCAGCCATGCCTTCGAGGGTGTTGAAGGGCGCAGCATCGCCGGCAAACTGCGCAAGAAAAATTCCGGGGCCTTGGATGGTCTTCATTCGATTTACTCCCAGTGAAACTCGTGCGACTTACTCTTTACTGTTCGACCCGAAAAAACACCATTGGACAAGACCCAAACAACCAATCCCGACTGCCACGCAGCCAAGGGACATTTCGACGCGGAAAGCTAAAGAGTGCATGTCGGACTCACCGGGCCATTTCGGCAACAAAAGCCATGTGCCAAGAAATACCACAAAGCAGTAGCACAAAAGGAGAACAGCGACCACTCCCAGAAGTCGACGAAAAAACATGGACCATTTCATTGCAATTAGATCCAACCCTCACTTAAAACGTGACCCAGGCCTGCTTATGGTTGCTCTCGATAACGCGGTCGATAAAGCGCATGCCGCGGACACCTGCGACGATACCGGGCAGAGTTGGCGGCAACGGGCTGGCGCTTCCCTGCTGCCAGGCAACGAGCGCGTCAGCGAATTCACTGTAGAGAACTGCGAAGGCCTCAAGATAGCCCTCGGGATGGCCGGGCGGAACGCGCATGACGGCGAGCGCATCGTGGCCGAGGTACGGTGTACCGGCATGATAAATTTCTTCAGGACCGTCGAGACGCTTGACGATGAGCCGGTTGGGGTCCTGCTGACGCCAGTCGATGGACGCGGTTTCGCCGTAGATGCGGATGCGCACTTCATTCAGATCGCCGGCGGCTACCTGCGAGCAAGCGAGGGTGCCAGTGGCGCCGTTGCTGAGGCGGACGAAGGCGTTGCAATCGTCATCGAGTCGGCGGCCTTCGACGACGGAACGGAGCGTGGCGTTGATCTCCGTGACCTGGAGGCCGGAGATGTATTCGAGCAGGTGGAAGGCGTGGGTGCCGATGTCGCCGATAGCGCCGCCTTGGCCGTTCTGCGCGGGGTCAGCCCGCCAGGCGGCCTGCTTGTGGCCGGTGTTTTCGATGGGCTTGCTCATCCAGCCTTGGAAATATTCGACGGCAACCTTGCGAATTTTGCCGAGATTGCCACTGGCGCAGAGATGACGCGCTTCGCGCACCAGTGCATAGCCGGCGTAGGTGTGGGTCAAGCCGTAGGGCAGGCCCGATTTTGCAACGATGGCCTCGAGCGCCTGGGCTTCAGCGTACGTTGCCGTCGCGGGCTTGTCGCTCATGACCGGGATGCCGGCCTCCAGCGCCGCCTGCGCGATGGGCAAGTGAAGATGATTGGGCGTAGTAATGACGACGAAGTCGATGGGGTCGGGACGCTTGAGTTCGGCCTCGATCATTTGGCGGTAGTCAGCATAAGCACGGGCGGGGTTGATCTTGAAGCGCTCGCCGGCTTCGCGGGACCGCTCAGCGGATTGCGAGAACGCGCCGGCCACCATCTCGATTTTTCCGTCCATTTCCGCAGCGAGCCGGTGAACGGGGCCGATGAATGCTCCGGGGCCTCCGCCGACCATGCCCATGCGCAGCTTTCGCGATGCAGCCATGTGAATTCCTCCGCGCTTTTGCGTTGATTGATAAAAGTAAAGCTCTTCGCAGGCCAGTCTACACCACGAACATTGCGGCGCGTCAGGGCTCTAAGGTGATGACGTTGCTGCTCTCGTTGCGGTCGATTATTTCATCTTATTTTCTGTCGACGCAGTAGTTGAAAACGGATGCAGAAGGCCCACTCCTCGAATGTTGATCGCGTTAGGACCGACGGCGATCCGAGTTCCTTCTTCCCAAAAAACTACTGGTTGACACCACTGGCCAGGAAACCGCCGTCGACCGCAATAATTTCTCCCGTAACGAAGGTGGCTGCGGCAGAGGCGAGGAAGATGGCAGGGCCGACAACCTCGCTCGGATTTCCGAAGCGATGCATGGGAGTCCGCAGCAGGAGTTCTTCGCCGCGCGGTGTGCCGTTGATCAGAGACATATTCAGCGGAGTGGGAAACACGCCAGGGGCGAGCGCGTTGACGTTGACGCCGTTTCCGGCGAGCTCAATCGCCAGAGTTTTGGTGAAGGAAACGACCGCGCTTTTGCTAGCGGCATAGGCCGCGACCTGGTAGAAGCCATAAAAGCCGGTGATGGAGGCGATGTTGACGATTCGGCCATAGCCCGCCTTGGCCATGGTGGCGCCAAAAATCTGGCAGGAGCGCACGGTTCCGGTCAGGTTGGTTTCCATGATGCGGGACCAGTCGGCATCCGAGACTTGAAGCGTGGGGATTTTCTGAGTGATGCCGGCGGCATTGACGAGGATATCGACTTTGCCGAAGATCTCGAGGACCTGACTGTGCAGGCTTTCGAGCGACACGCGATCGAGCACATCGCAAGGGACCCGCAAGGTACGGCGACCGAGCGCTTCAATTTCAGCGGCGGCGGCTTCCACCTGTTCGGCGCGACGTGAAGTGGGGACGACATCGGCGCCTGCGCGGGCCATGCCAAGGGCAATTTCGTGGCCGAGGCCGGTAGTTCCCCCAATTACAACGGCGACTCTGCCGGAGAGATCGAAAAGACTTTGACTCATGCTGGTTTCCTTATGCGAGCAACAGTACCAAGCTTGGGCGACGCGAAACGGGCCGGACATGGGCAACTACGTGCACCGAAGACAGTAACAGGCTAAACGATTGCGCCTGTGGGACGCGCACACTGACCGCGCACGGCTCGATGCGTTAAATTATCTGTGGCTATGAATACGATCGAGATTCCCGATTCTTCAAGACGGTGGGACTGCGTGAGCCTGGGTGAGGTGATGCTTCGCCTCGATCCCGGAGAGGGTCGCATCCACACCACACGGCAGTTCACAGTGTGGGAAGGCGGCGGCGAATACAACGTGGCGCGCGGGCTACGGCGCTGTTTTGGGCTGCGCACGGCCATTGCGACGGCGCTGGCCGAGAACCCAGTGGGCCGACTGGTAGAGGACTTTATTCTTCAAGGCGGCGTGGATACTTCGCTGCTGAAGTGGGTTCCTTACGACGGCGTTGGCCGGGCTGTGCGGAACGGCCTGAACTTTACCGAGCGCGGATTCGGCGTGCGCGCGGCGGCCGGATGCAGCGACCGCGGACATACGGCGATCAGCCAGGTGAAGTCGGGCGACTTTGACTGGGAGACGATTTTCGGGCCGAAGAATGGCTCGCGCTGGTTGCACACGGGTGGGATCTTCGCGGCGCTCTCGGCTTCGACCGCCGAGGTTGCCGTGGAAGCGATGGACGCGGCGCGGAAATATGGCACGCCGGTCTCCTACGACTTGAACTTTCGCGACTCGCTTTGGAAGGCGATCGGCGGCAAGGCGAAGGCGCAGGAAGTGAATCGCGAGATTGTGCGCAAGGTTGACATGCTGCTGGGCAACGAGGAAGATTTCTCCGCGATGCTCGGCGTGAAGATCAAGGGCGTGTCGGAAGACTTTGATGAGCTGCCGATTGAGAGCTACGCGGAGATGCTGCGCGAAGTGGCAAGCCTCTATCCGAACCTGAAGCTGATTGCGAGCACGTTGCGCTCAGTGCGCAGCGCTACCCAAAACGCGTGGGGCGCGATCGCACTCAACGAGGACAAGATTGTGCACGTGCCGCAGATTGAGATTGAGATCATGGATCGAGTGGGCGGTGGCGACAGCTTTGCCTCGGGAATTGTCTACGGGCTGCTTGCCGGCAAAGGGATCGACTACGCGGTGCGGTGCGGCGTGGCGCATGGAGCGCTGGCGATGACGACGCCCGGCGATACCAGCATGGCCACACTGCCGGAAGTGGAACGCATTATTAAAGGTGGATCGGCGCGCATTGCGCGTTAGATAAAGGATCGACATGTCAGAGACAACACAGGAAACGCTGGAGCGAGTTGGACTGATTCCGGTTCTGCGCGCGAAGAGTATCGACCAGGGACGCAAGGTAGTGGACGCGATGATCGCCGGCGGCGTCACCGTGGTCGAAGTCACGATGACAGTGCCAGGCGCAATCGACCTGATCAAGCAACTCAAGAAGGATTTCGGCGATGAATTGCTGCTGGGCTCGGGCACAGTAACCACGGCTGACCAGTGCCAGGCGACGATTGATGCGGGAGCGGAATTTGTGGTGAGTCCGAGTCTGCATCCCGCGGTGATCGCGACCACGAAGAAGAACGGCAAGGTTTCCTGCCCCGGCGCACTGACACCGACCGAGGCCATCACGGCATGGAATGAAGGTGCGGATTACGTGAAGATTTTTCCGTGCTCTGCGCTGGGCGGCGCTTCGTATTTGAAGTCGCTGCTGGCTCCGTTCCCACATTTGAAGATTATTCCCACAGGCGGCGTGACGCTGCAGACTGCCGAGAGCTTTCTGCGTGCCGGCGCACGAGCCTTGGGCGTCGGCGGCGACCTGGTGAACCTGGCGGCCGTGGAAGCGGGACATCCGGAGACAATCACCGAATCGGCCAGGGCCTATTTGAAGATTGTTGCGGATGTGCGTGGGAAGTAACTTCGCTTGAATTCGGCTGCCCTATTGCGAATGCGCAGCGAACGTGCTTTTTGTTTCTAGAATGCGGGCATCGACACGGTTGTTTCGAGTAAATACCTATGACAGACCTCAAGATTGAATCGATTGAGAAAAAAGACGGAGCATTCCGTCTCGACGGCCGTCACGCACTCGTTACCGGTGGGGCCAGCGGCATTGGCGAAGCTACCGTGCGCGAACTTGCTCGGGCTGGCGCGTTTGTTTGGATCGCGGACATCAATGTGACTGCCGCTGTGGAACTGGCCAAGGAAGTTGGCTCTGCGGAGGCCATCCTGCTGGATGTGACCAGCGAAGAGTCGATTGCCGCGGCTGGGACCAAGCTGGACCGGCTCGATATCCTCGTGAACAACGCCGGTATTGGGCACGTGGGGTCGATTGAGACAACGGAGCCGGAGGATTTTGACCGGCTGCTCAACGTGAACGTGCGCTCGGTCTACCTGGTTACGCGCGCTTTTCTGCCCATGCTGTTTGCGGCTCGCGAATATCACGGGGCAGTCGGCGCGATTGTGAACATCGGCTCCGTTTCAGGAATGGTTGGCATCAAGCAGCGCTTCGCGTACTGCATGAGCAAGGGCGCGGTGTTGTCGATGACGCGGCAGTTGGCCGTTGAATATCCGAAAACGCTGCGCGTGAATGCTGTGTGTCCGGGTACGGTGCAAACTCCGTTTGTGGAGGGTTACCTCGAAAAGTTTCACAAGCACAACAAGGAAGAGACGCGCGCAGAACTGCGGGCCAGGCAGCCAATTGGACGGCTGGGAACGCCGGAAGAGGTCGCGTCGCTTGTGCGATACCTGGCGTCAGACGAAGCGTCGTTTGTGACCGGATCGCTGGTGACCATTGACGGTGGGTGGACGGCCGCGTAACACAAAACTTTTCCCCAATGGAGGATTGAATGAAACTTGTTTCGTTTTCGAAAGCCGACGGCAAGGTGCGCCCCGGTTCCCTGCTGGAAGAAGCCAACACTGTTGTCGACCTGTCCGGGCTTGGCTTTGCCGACACCCTCGCTGTTGCCGAAGCGGGATTCACCGCTGTCGACAAGCCGGGTGCGTATCCTGGCTCGAAACTGAGCGAGGTTCGCCTGCATGCGCCGATTGCGAATCCGCCGCGCGTGTTTGCCATCGGGCTGAACTATCGCGATCACGCGATTGAATCGAAGATGGCGCTGCCGAAAGTTCCCGTGGTGTTTTTCAAGATGGTTCCGGCGATTGTTGGACCGGGCGTGGACATCGTGCTGCCGAAGAATTCGACGCAGCCTGATTACGAAGCCGAACTGGCGTTTGTGATCGGCAAGGGCGGTTACCGGATTCCAGCGTCGGCGTGGCGTGAACATGTTTATGGCTACACGATCATCAACGATGTGAGCGCGCGCGATGTGCAGCTTTCCACATCGCAGTGGTCGCTCGGCAAGAGCTTTCCGACGTTCTGCCCAATGGGGCCTGCGATTGTAAGCGCGGACGAGATTGCCGACCCGCACGAGCTCGGGATCAGTCTGTCGATCAACGGAGAGGTACTGCAGAATTCCAATACGCGGGAGCTGATTTTCAAGATTCCGGATCTGATTGAATACATCTCTTCGATTACGCCGCTGTTGCCGGGCGATGTTGTTTCCACGGGAACGCCGTCGGGCGTGGGCATGGGGCGCACACCGCAACGGTGGCTGAAACGGGGAGACGTTGTAACGGTGAGTATCGATGGGCTGGGGTCGCTGACGAATGCGGTGGTTGCGGAGTAGGATCGAAGGTCGTCGACTTCTGCGCAGAAAAGGCTCCGCGTTGCGGAGCCTTTTCTATTGTGCGATGCGTTCCGCCTCAGCGAGTTCTCCGGCTTCCGGATGCGACGCGAAGAAGGCATAAAGCGCGATGCCGACAAAGCAGACCGCGGGTACAAGATAGCCGTGCGAGACACCGAACATGTCGCACGTTTTTCCCATGATGGGAGTGATGACGCCTCCACCAACGATGGCCATGACAATGCACGCGCCGCCGGTCTTGGTTCGCGGCCCCAGGCCTTTCACGCCTAGAGCAAAGATGGTCGGGTACATCATTGACATGAAGAAGCTGTTCGAGATCAGGCAGTAAACTCCCATCCATCCTGGATTCAGAACTGCGACCGTCACGATGGCGGCGTTGATGACAGCGAAGATGCCGAGAAGCCGCGATGCATTTACGTAACGGAGCAGCCAGGTGGAGGTAAACCTGCCCACGGTGAAGGCCAGCAAGGTGGCTGTCAGCAGGTAGCCCGCGGCGCGCTCCTGCGTTTTGGTATAAGCCAGCACGTAGGGAATCTGGTAGCTCCACACGGCGACCTGAGCACCAACGTAGAGAAATTGGGCCACCACAGCGAAAACAAAATGCTTGCGTTTGATGAGCGGCGGCCCGTGATCTTCGGCGGCAGCCTCAGGCGAGTAGTCGAGGCCCATGTGCGGGAAGGGCGTGCGTGCAATCAGGACACCCCAGAACAGGACGAGTGCGCCGAGCACCACGTAGGGCACAATGACGCGCAACGTTTCAGAGCGGAGGTAATCTTGATAGGTTCCGGCCACCTGCATCGCGGCCACCTGGGCGCTGGAGAGTTGAACGCCGGAGAAGATGAAGCGGGAACCAACGAGCAGAGCGACGATACTGCCCACCGGGTTGAAGGCCTGGGAAAGATTCAGTCGCTGCTCCGACGTTTCTACGGAGCCGATCTGGACGATGAAGGAGCCGGCGGCGGTTTCAAGAAACGCAAGGCCACTGGCGATGATGAAGAGTGCCGTGAGGAAGAACCAATATTGATCGACGAGTGCCGCGGGCCAGAACAGGATGCAGCCTGCGCCGTAGAGTCCTAGGCCGATAAGGAAGCCTGCCTTGTAACCCCTGCTGCGCATGATCCATCCGGCGGGCAACGCCAGCAAGAAGTAGCCCATGTAAAACGCAGATTGAATGAGGCCGGCCTGAAGACGCGAAATCTCAAACGACTTCATGAACTGGCGAATGAGAATGTCGTTGAGGTTGTTGGGAATGGCCCAGAGGAAGAAAAGTGCGGTAACCAGGAAGAAGGGCAACATGCGGCCAGCGGGGACCAGACGTCCGCGCGAGCCGTGATTTTGGACTGCGGTGTGAGATGCGGATGGGACCGGTACGTTGAAAGCCAATTGACTCTCCATGGAGCGGAAAAACTGCGGTTTCGAAAGCGTTTTCGATTTGGACGGTTTTTGGCCGGAAAAAACGCTCGAACCTTTGTATCCAATCTGTGTGAGGGATGGCAAATCTTGAGAGTGGTCAGTTGTCAGTGATCTGTGATCAGTGGCTGGTTGGCAGTTGGTGCGGCGACGTGGGGGAGAAAGACTTTTGGCGCTGGCTACAGGACTTTCGCCAGCCACTTGCCGGTGTGGGAATGGAGATTGGCCGCGATTTCTTCGGGAGGGCCTTCGGCGACGATATGGCCGCCGCCTTCTCCGCCCTCGGGGCCGAGATCGATAACCCAGTCCGCTGACTTGATGACGTCGAGATTGTGCTCGATGACGATGAGCGAGCCTCCGCCATCGATGAGTTTGCGGAAGGCGGTGAGGAGCTTGGAGACGTCGTCAAAGTGAAGGCCGGTGGTGGGCTCGTCGAGGATGTAGAGGACGCGACTGGCCTGCGAGGGCTTGGCTGTGGCGTTGACGGCGCGCACCTGGGAGAGATGCGCCGCGAGCTTGACGCGCTGCGCTTCGCCGCCTGAGAGCGTGGTCGCGGATTGGCCGAGACGTAGATAGCCGAGACCAATTTCGTCAAGCACGGCTAGCTTTTCCGGCAGCTTGGTTTGGCCGGCGAAGAAGCGCAGTGCTTCCTTGACCGTCATCTGCAGCACGTCATGAATATTTTTGCCCTTGAAGCGGACATCGAGAATCCTGGCCTGGTAGCGCGTGCCATTGCAATCTTCGCAGGGGAGTTCGACGTCGGCGAGGAATTGCATTTCAACAGTGACCGTGCCGTCGCCCTCGCAGGTATTGCAGCGGCCGCCGGGCACGTTGAAGGAGAAGTGGCCGGGAGTGAGTGAGAGGCGTTTGGCGTCAGGCTGCGAGGCAAACAGCTCGCGCACCAAATCGAAGCCCTTGATATAGGTGATGGGATTGGATCGCGGCGTACGGCCGATTGGCGTCTGGTCAACGAGCACGACGTCATTCAGGCGCTCCACTCCAGTGAGCGACTTGAAAACTCCGGATGGGTCTGCTCCGTCGGTTTGCCCTAGAGCGCGCGCGACGGCGCGATAGAGCACCTGGTGAATGAGGGTGGACTTGCCGGAGCCGGAAACCCCAGTAATGGCGACGAGCAGGCCAAGCGGGATTTCCACGTCGAGTCCATGAAGGTTGTTGGCGTGTGCACCGCGCAGAACGAGCCGCTCCTTACCCGGCGCTCGACGGCGCGTGGGCACGGGGATGGAGATTTTTCCGGAGAGATAGCGGCCGGTGAGCGAGTTGGGATTGGCTTCGATTTCCGCAAGGACGCCCTCGGCCATGAGCTTGCCGCCATGCTCACCGGCGCCAGGCCCAAGGTCGAGCAGGTAGTCGGCGGCGCGCAGGATGTCGCTGTCGTGTTCGACCACGAGGATGGTGTTGCCGAGGTCACGCAATTCTTCAAGGATGTGGACGAGGCGGGCGGTATCGCGCGTGTGCAGGCCGATGGACGGCTCGTCGAGTACATACAGCGCACCGACCAAGCGCGAACCGAGGGAAGTCGCAAGTTGGATGCGCTGTGCTTCGCCGCCGGAGAGCGTCGAGGCAAGACGATCGAGCGTGAGGTACTCGAGGCCCACAGAATCGAGGAAGGTGAGGCGCTGGCGCACCTCGTGAAGAATGGGGCCGGCGATTTCTTCCTGCATGGGCGAGAGCTTGAGCTCGTCGAAGAACTGTCGAGCGTCGGCGATGGTGAGCGCCGACGCCTGGCAGATATTCTTCCCGTTCATGCGCACGGAACGAGCTTCAGCGCGCAGGCGCTGGCCGCGGCAATCAGGACACTCCGCGTACCCGCGATATTTGCTGAGCATGACGCGCACGTGGAGCTTGTATTTCTTCCGCTCCATTTGCGCGAAGAATCCAAAGATGCCGACGAAGCCGCCTTTGCCGTACAGGACGATTTCCTTCGCAGCTTCGGACATTTCCCGCCAGGGAACGTCGAGCGGCACGCCAAGATCGGCGGCCTGCTTGCGCAGGTCGGTGTACCAGGGGCGATACTTGGGTCGGTTCCAGGGATCGATGGCGCCATCGGCGAGAGTGAGGCTCTTGTCGGGGATAACGAGGTTGAGGTCGAAGTCCACCGTGTTGCCAAATCCCTGACAACGCGGACATGCGCCGAAAGGATTGTTGAAGCTGAACAGGCGCGGCTCTGGTTCGCTGCCGGGGCGGTGGCAGCTCTTGCACTCGAACGCGCCGGAGAAGCGGAGACGGCGAGGCTCGCCGTCCTGTTCATCACGAAGCGCTTCCTCAAAGATAATTTCGCCTGCCTCGCGGTAGGCGACTTCGACGGCGTCCACGATGCGGGAGCGATTCTCATCATTGACGACAATGCGATCAAGCAGGACGAAGACAGGCAGCGTGAAGTCAAGATCGAGCAAAGATTCGGGCGTGGAGAATTCGACGATCTGGCCCTGCTGCCAAAGTCGGTTGAATCCGCTCGTGCGCAGTTCGGTGAGGCGCGCCTTGAGAGTCTCCGTGTGCGGAGAGTCGCCCGCGGAGGCGGCCGCTTTGGCCTTGGCGGAAATTTTCGCAGCGCGCGCGGAGGGCTTTGCCGTCTTTGCGGCAGCAGCGGCCGCTTCTGGCGATGGAGAGGCGGTGATGACCGGGAACAGCACGTTGAGCCGAGTTCTCTCCCCCAAGGCGAGAACGCCTTCGGCAGCTTCATCGACGGAGTCGCGCTTGACCAGACCATCGCAGAACACGCAGTGGACGGTTCCGCAGCGGGCGTAGAGGAGGCGCAGGTAGTCGTAGATCTCTGTTGCGGTGGCGACGGTTGAACGCGGATTGCGCGTGGTGTTTTTCTGCTTGATGGCAATCGCTGGGGCAAGCCCGTCGATCTCATCCACATCCGGCTTCTCAATGCGTTCAAGAAACTGGCGCGCATAGGCTGAAAGCGACTCGACGTAGCGCCGCTGTCCCTCGGCGTAGATGGTGTCAAAGGCCAGGGAGCTCTTGCCCGAGCCCGAAACGCCGCTGACGACCGTCAGCTTTCCGTGCGGAACCTCGCAGGAGACATTTTTCAGATTGTGCGTCCGCGCATTGCGGATGATGATGGCATCGTTCAAAGGGAAAGCACCGGAGAAATGTGTAGACGGTATCTCTGAGCCCTCAGTGAGGCTCAGAGCACAACCGGCCATTCTTCATTATAGAGGGCGGCGAAAGGGAGAATCTGTTGGAAACGGGAGGGGCTGCGGCAGGGTCTGGCCGCGTGTCAATGAGTGGCTGGGATGCAGATCAGGAAACTTTGCGATTGCCGTGCCCCGGAAACATGTCAGCAAGCTGGCGATCGCCGTCGGCCTCGGCAAGGGATTGGCCCGGCTTGGAGGGCATCAAAAATGCGACGGATTCGCTAGGCAGCCAATGGACTCCGTGTCATCGACGGCAGTTCGGGATAGGCTACCTCAGCGATCAGGTCGACATCCGAACCGCGATTGAGGACGCCGGAAAGTCCCATGAGGACAACCGAAGCACAAGCGGGACATTGAATGGCGCTATTGCATACGCAGTTGCAATCCTGGCAAAGATAAGCAGACGCCAAGGGGATGTGCTGCATTGTGGCGAATGTCATAGTGGTTCACCTTTGGGGTTGGTGTACCGTTCCTGGAACTCAGGGTCCACAACCATCATTAGCGCCGATGATTCCGAAGCCCCACACTAAAGTGGATGCCAGAGTGGGGGGCGAAGTTGTTCTGTTTGCCGGTAATTTGGGGGTGCACTTAGGTTTGCGCGAACTACACTTCAGTAACAAATCTTCCCCTTACCCAGCTCAATCCAAAGGTCGCGAAACTAACCTGTCGTGCGCGGTTAAACTGGTGATTGAGGTATTTCGTGCGCGGTATTGCTTTGTTCGTGATGCTCTCCGGTGTGGCTTGCGGTG
>Ga0302320_10017473_pt1 | contig 14557 bp, 10 predicted proteins | sample Bog_T0_3_FD_202130 | JGI IMG/M metagenome (GOLD analysis project Ga0302320, IMG submission 202130) | Peat permafrost microbial communities from Stordalen Mire near Abisko, Sweden - Bog_T0_3 | ecosystem: Environmental > Terrestrial > Soil > Wetlands > Peat | place: Sweden: Abisko, Stordalen Mire...
AAAGTGAAGCATGTGATCATTTGCGGGCATTATGGTTGCGGGGGCATCAAAGCGGCTATGACAAAACACGATTTCAAACAGGTGCTGAATATGTGGCTGCGCAATATCAAAGATGTGTACAGGCTTCATCGTGATGAACTGGAATCAATCAGCGATGAAGAAAAACGCGCAGACCGTTTAACTGAATTGAATGTGAAGGAACAGGTGCTTCATCTTGCCAAAACATCCATCATTCAACGCGCATGGAAAAATGAGCAAAGGCCACAGTTGCATGGTTGGGTGTATGGTTTGAAAGACGGGCTTATTAAACCTGTTTTTCAGATGAGCTCCGACTCGCACATAGATCCTTTGTATGAGTATGATGATTTATGATGGATAAAATTTTTCTGATAAAACAAAGACCCTGAAAAAATTCAGGGTCTTTGTTTTGCTTAAACCAAATCATGCTCTATAAAACTATTTCGCTATCCAGATTTTCGTGCTTACAAGATCATTTCCTTTTGTTTCAGCGTACCAGTTCGTATAATTATATGTTTGTTCACTGCCGGGATATTGGTACCGATTATAGTTACCATATGTTTGAGTATATCCGGCCGCATTGGTTGAATCCATCGGCGTCTGTCCTCCTGTTCTTTTAAGCAGTGTCCACGCTTCCCACGGCTGGCGGAACATATCTATCCATTCCTGTGCATAAATCTGCTGCAACCCGTGCCCTGTAGGATCAGCAGCATCAAAAGCCACAATCGGATTGGCAAAAAAAGCGGTAAGATCGGGCAAACCAGTTGGCTTATTCACAACCCATACCTGGGAATTGATAGCCTGATTAGTCCAGAAATTGACAGAAGCAGTTGCGCCTGCCGTATATTCTGTTTGAGCAGTACCTGTATTAGCAGCCACACCAAGACCACGGGCATAAATTTCCGCTTTTATAAAATGTACTTCGGCCGTAGTCATAAATAATTCCGGGATGTTTACATCTCTTGCCCAGTAATAATTAAAATCAGCATATAGATTAACCGTGCCGTTATTGCCATTTTTATCAGCCCAGTCATTATCTCTTTGTGGGTTATAGGGATCTCCACCTTCTGGAGGAGTAGATGTGGTGGGGTTTTGCGGGAAAGGATTCCACAAGGTATCATTGTTCGGCTCGAAAAAGATCGTACACCGTGGGTCAAAGATGCCGCTGCCATCTTCTGCATTGGTGCTGCTCATTAAATGCCACATGGTGGTGCCCATGCGCAGGCGGCATTCTGTGCCAAAAGAGTATTGCCTTGCGCCTAAATCCATTTTAGGGATGTTTGTGCCGGGGTATAAGCCTACATTGGTGCCATCTGCATCTAACAAAGGTTTACTCAGCGCATCCGTTATCTGGGTGGTCGCATCAGCCTGGTCTTTGTCGTACATTGTAACGGCTATGCGCAACCGGAGAGAATTGGCAAACTCTATCCATTGAGGTATATTATTCAATAACACCAGATCATTGGTCCCCAGTGAGTATTGTTTTGGATCGGTCGCATTGAAATTATTTACTGCCCATTGAAGGTCTGCCAGACAGGCAAGATAGATGCTTTGTTGCGTATCATAGCTTGCAGTAAGCACCCCGGAGTTAGACGGCGAATAGGTAAGTGCCTTGCCTGCATTCGAATAAGGCATATCCCCATAGAAGTTTGAAAGCTTGATTGCCTGATAAGCTTTTAACACTTTCATCATCGCTTTGACATTGGTATAAATCGTAGTGTCGGGAGCAGCAGCAATCACGCTCATCATCGCAGCATAGTTGGAGAGGTTATGATAGAAATTGCTCCAGTCTGTATTCCCATCTCCGCCATATGGATAATCTGGTTTTGTATATACCATGCCTTGCTGGGTGATGGGGTAAGTCCAGCTATTATAGGTTACCTGATCACCGCCTTGCGCAAGATTAGAAACAAATGCAACATATAATTGCGGAACAGTTGCTACCGGTGAACCATTCCACGGAGTGTTGATAGTCTTGAAGTCTTTCGTGCATGATGCAAAAGCAATGGCAAGCAGAAGCGATGCGATTGCTGATAAATTTTTTCTTTTATAATAATAAATCATAAAAAATTATTTATTGGGTGTTGAATTGTATTTATTTTAAAAACCTGCTTTTACAGAAAAACCGAATGAACGAACACCGGGCAATTCTCCAAATTGGATACCCTGAATGTTTGTAGTTCCGGTCAGGCCCTCGGGATTAAGCCTGTCAGGCAATTTTGTAAATAAATAAAATAAGTCGCGCCCAATCAGGGAAAGAGCAAGGCTCTGGAAAATTTTGGTTTTGCTTACTACTGCAACAGGAAGCCTGTATGTTAAGCTGAGCTCGCGCAATTTGCCCCAGCTATTGGTAAATATGGAGTTGCTCCTCACAATTGGCTGATTATCCCAGGATTGATAATTGCCTGCGTATTTCCACCAGGAATTTACTACGGTAGTATTTGTTTTGCCGTCTGGCGTCACGCCGGGCAATATCACGCCCACATTTGCCGTAGTGCCATCCGGGAAAGTATAAGGCAATCCATGACCATCACGTTCTTTTGTAGTTTCGGGAGCTTCACCCTGGCCCATAATGGTAGCATAATCGCCCGACCATATCTGGCCACCGATACTGAAATCAGTCATGATATACAGGCTCAGGTTTTTATAGCTGAATGTGTTCCCGATCCCTCCGGTAATTTTTGGCGTGGCATTGCCGATTTTTACAAAAGCCGCAGAAGTGGCATACTGTGCGCCAAGAACAGGGCCATTCCCTGTGTTAGTGCCATCTCCATAAATCAGGTTCACGACTTTCTGCCCGTTCTGATAGAGATAATCATAGCCATATATGCTACCATAGTTATCACCTACTTTCACATTCATATTCACACCATCACCGCCAAACCAACTGCCAAGTGTTAGCTGGTTAACGCCTGCTGCTATAGATACCACTTTGTTGCTGTTATGCGCTCCGTTGATAGCGATATCCCATGAAAAATTCTTCTCCCTGACGATGCTCGCATTAATGATAAATTCAATCCCCCTGTTCCTTAATGCGCCTGTGTTGATGGTTAATGCATCTGCACCGGACGATGTAGCTATCGATACGGGCAAAATCTGGTTGTAAGAATAGATATTATAATAGGTGAAGTTGAAGTTTATCCTGTTGTTAAGAAATCCGAGATCGGTACCAATCTCAAAAGATCTTGCCTGTTGAGGCTGAATAGAGACGGAAGGCAAAGTGGAAGGCACTGATAAGCCCGTAGTATATCCATTTGTCGTCACAGGGCTGTAAGTAAATATGGTTTGGTAGGGGATATATCCGTTGGCGCTTGCAGCTTCTGCTATGCGCAACTTTCCATAGCTGAGCCAATTTTTGATTGCGTCTAACTTAAGCGCATCTGTGAACACAAAACTCAGACTGGCAGAAGGATAAAAGAAAGACCATTTGCTTGAAGGGAGCGTGGATGACCAGTCGTTCCTTCCGCTTACATCGAGAAAGAGATATTTTTTATACGATAGGTTTAATAACCCATAGACCGAATTGATTTCTGATTCCGACCTGTTCTCTGTGGGCATTGGGAATGGGTTTGTACCCGCATAATTGGTAATATTATACGTGAAAGGATAGTTGAAAGGGCCCGGGTTTTTTTGTGCCAGATCATACAGTTTGTTATGATAATAGCTCGCCCCGATACTAAAACTCGCGTCAAAATCTTTCACCAGATCTTCTTTGTGAGCGGTTAGCAACCCATCAATATTCTGGGTAGAGACGGTAGACAAGTCGTTTGCATACCCTCCCAAAAGGCCTGCTGCATCGATCGGTTTATCTTTTGTCTCAAATTGGTTCGTAAAATAATCTTCCCCCACATGACCGCTCGCATTGAGCCAGGGCAAAATGTCTGCTGTCAATTTGATAGATCCCAATAATTGATTATGGGTGAATTGGGTGTTATTATTATATGTGTTCCACCAATAATTCTCAACGCTTGAAGATGGATAAGGTGGATTATTGGTCACAAATGTATTCAGGGAACCATCAGGATTAAATGACAGGCCTTTTTCCAGTGCTTTATAATCTGCAGGCAAATGATAGGTGGTGATGTATCCCACGCCAGATGAGGTCAGGCCGTTGGCCGAAACAGGCCCATTATTCTCGCCATAGATATCGGGCGCATTTAGCCTGTTTATATTGGTATAACTGACACTGACTTCTGCCTTCACCTTTTTGCTTACATTCAGAGAAGACCCGATATTGAAAACGTTCTGCGTGTAATTGCTGTTATAGGTAATGGCATCGTTTGCAGTTCTTGTATAGGAAGCCCTCAGTGTTCCCACATCGCCGCCGCCTGAAAAGGAAACATTGTTTGTGGTTGTATGGCCGGTCTTATAAAAGTCTTTAAAAATATTGGGGTTGGCATTATAAGGGCGTGTTGTGCCGTCCCACCAAACCAATGGCTGACCCTGCATTTTCGGCCCCCAGGAAGCGCCATCACCGGGAAAACCGATATAATTATAAAATGGGCCTCCGCCAGGAATATTCTGATAAGTGCCGTACTGGTCGTTTTCAGTAAATTCTCTGTCAGCACCACTGCTATTCGTAACAAAGGGGGGGTTCGCAGAATACAAAGTAGTCGTCATGCCTGCACCGTATTCGTGTTGCAGTTTCATGAACCTGTAAGGGTCATTCCAGCGATCCGAAAGGCTGTAGTTCAGTCCCAGGCCTTTCTGTTTTGAGCCTTTTTTTGTTGTGATTAAAATGACTCCATTTGCGCCACGTGCTCCATACAATGCGGCAGCGGTTGGGCCTTTTAATATATTGTAGCTTTCCACATCATCGGCATTCACAGTGTTCAGGAAGGAACCATAATCCACAGCGCCACCTTCATTTGCCACATCTCTGGTTCCATTGGTGCCCAACAAAAAACTGGTCGATAAATTCTGGCCTCCCGGAAGTATTTGTTCATTATCTACCATTACGCCATCTACCACAATCAGCGGCTGGTTATTGCCCAGCAAACTGTTGTTGCCCCTGATCACAATGCGGCTGGAACTTCCTTCCACACCGTTTGGTATAGTAATGTTTAAACCTGCCGCTTTGCCCATCAGGCCCTGAGCGATGTTTGGGGGATCAGCTTTGATCACATCATTACCGGTAACTTTCTGGTTTGAATATCCCAGAGACTTTGCTTCTCTTTTGATGCCCAGCGCCGTGACCACCACTTCCGTCATGCTGTTATCCGATTTCTTCAGCGTAAGGGATATGGAAGAAGACACTCCAACTTTAATTTTTGTTTCAACATATCCTACAGAAGAAAAAACAAGGATATCTCCTTCATTGGCCTGAATGGTAAAATTTCCTTTGTCATCCGTAACGGTGCCTTTGGTTGTTCCTGCAATGGAGACAGTGACACCCTGTAAAGCTGTGCCATCTGCCGAAAGCACTGTTCCGGTAATGGGCCTGAACGCTTCTAAAGCATCATTTGTATTTTGCAACTGGCTGATTTCTTTTGCGCCATTCTTTTTTAAGATGATCTGTTTGCCGATCACTTCATAAGAAATATTGAGCGGGCTGAATATTTTTGTCAGCACATCCCCCAGCCTTTCGTCATTGGCAACTACCGTGATCTTTTGTTTGCCGGGGAGTATATTGCTGCTGTATGTGAAGCCCACCTCTGTATATGCAGCAATTGTTTTCAATACTGCGCGTATCTCCTTTGAAGGAAGGTTGAGCGACACTTTCTTGTCCAGTATCTCCTGCCCGTCTGCGTGGTTGGCAAACGTGTAACTGGTAAGGCTCACCGCGAGCAGGATGTTAAGCAGCGTTACTCTCATAATGAACAATAAAGCATGTTTTAGTTCTCCATTTTTGTTCATAACTTTAAACAGTTTTGTCGGTTAAAAAAAGTGGCAAAATGAAACCCTTGCTGATTCATTTCTGTTGACAGCTTAGGGGAATTTTCTCAAAGCGGCGGTGTTGCAGCATCGCCGTTTTTGTTTTTAGAATGCTATGTCATCATAAAAAATCGTTTGGCTTTTAATAGTAATTTTATTTGCAGGCATTGCCTTCCGCGAACACTTCATTATGTTCTATCCGGTAATTAGCGCCGACTGCTTCACAAATGATCTTTAGCTTTTCATCGAATGTTTCATCATTCAGCGAAGTGGTGATGACGCATTTAGAAAATATCTTTTCGTCGTAATTTATTTTGATGCCATAAGCTTCTTCAAGTGTGTTGAAAATCTTTGCTACCGGGGTTTCTTCAAAATTAAAATTGAATGCAGGCGCATCGGGCTTGCTGTTCGATTGCACAAAATCACGATCAACCTCAGGCTTCACAATGCTTTGCGTTTGTGCCATGTAGCGGATGCCCTCATTGGGCGTGAGTATATATTCAGCCCTGGCAATATTGCTTTTTTTATAAACAGAAACTTTTCCTGTTCTGACCAGCACGGTGATGTTGCCGGTATTTTTGTTGGTGCTTACATTAAAGCTGGTGCCAAGCACGCGCAGCACAATGTCGTGCGCATATACATAAAAAGGCCTGTTCGGGTCTTTGGCTACCTCAAAAAAGGCATCGCCATCAAGATAAATCTCTCTTTTATCTTTTTGAAGAAAAACAGCATGTTTAATAGAAGAGCCCGGTTTCAATGTGACTTTAGAACCATCCACCAGATAGACCACACGGTTTTCAGCAGTGCTGTTGGTATGCTGCAGGCTATTGTCCATTACCACACTTGCAATTTGCTGAGCGGGATTGCTGCTGCTTTTATGGTTGCTGAAAAGAAAATATAGAGAAGACGCAACCAGCAATAACCCCGCAACAGAAGCAGCAATAAAATAATTTCTTCTTTCTGAACTTTTTGCAGCTATCGGGATGACGTTTTGCGGAGCTGCAATATCTGCATGGATATTTTCCCAGATATCTTTTGAAAGCCTTTCTGTATTCAATGGCTTTTGCGCTTTGGCCAGATTCTGCGCTATCTGTTTTGCTTTTAGCAAATCTTCAACACGGTCCGGGTTTCTTTGCATCCAGGCATTCCAATAGGCGTTGCCGTGTTCATCGGGATTGGTTGCCCAATTGATGAATGCGTCATCTTCGAGAAATGAAAATATCTGCGCGTCAAAATTCTCCACAATAGTTAGTTAAGTTGCAAAAAAGCCTGCCTTTATAGCCAAGTGTAAGAACCTGAAAAATTATACTCAAATAAAACGGAATTTTTTTTCTAATCAGAAAAACAGATGGAAAACAGTTGCCAGTGCGGTGGTAAAGACCGGTGCTTTCATGTTTTTTTTGATCCGGCAAAGTGCCGTGTACATGAGGTTGCTCACCGATTGATAGTTCACGCCCATCAGTTCAGCGATCTGTTCGTTGCTGAGACCCTGATAGAAGCGAAGCTGTATCGCTTCCTGTTGTCTTTTACTAAGGACGGCAATGGACTTGCGCAGTATGTTTATTTGTGAGTCGGAGATTTCCTTATCAATGATGGCAGATTCTACCGGAGCTTCAATGCTTTCGTATGCGCCGCCAGCGCCAGGGAGATTTTCTGTAAAGGCTTGTCGGGAGTGGTGTATCTTATCAGCCCGGATGAGCTTGTACCGGAGCGCTTTGAATAAATAGAATTTCACGCAACCAGGTTCCGCCAGATTTTCACGGCTGTTCCACAATTCAATAAACAGGTCCTGGATATTATCTTTCAGCAGTTCTTCATCTGCACAGAGTTTTGATCCGTAAGCGATGAGTGATTTAATATGAGAATGGTAAAGCTCAGCGAAAGCATCTTTGTTGCCATTTTTAAACTGCAACCACAGCGCGGTATAGTCCTGGTTATCTCTTTCCATCAACAATGCGTTTCCTCATCAATGCAAAAATAATTTTGCCGGAAAATGAGTTTGATCAATCGTTAGAACAAATGGCTACAGCATATGGACAACAGCCCATTCTTATATGCTGCTTTCAGAATCAATTTTAAAGTTATAGAAATAAATCAGAAATAAAGGAGTTTATGTTTCGAATGGCTTTTTACGCAGCATGTTATCTGATACTCTTTTCCTGAATATATGCATGCCAGAAAATCATGGAAGCAATGGAGCGATGTGGTTTCCAGCTTTCAGATAATGTGAGTATTTCTTCTCCCGATATTTTTTGCGGCAGTTGTTTAATTTTCTTCAAACTGTTCATCATCGCAAGGTCGCCAACGGGAAATATATCTGTGCGCTGCAAAGCCATTAACAGGAACACATCCACCGTCCAGTCGCCAATGCCTTTTATTTTCTTCAATTCATTTCTTATCTCATCATCTGGCTTGCTCATAAGCTTCCTTATTGACAACTCACCACTCACCACTGCCATCGCCAGTTCCCTTGCGTAAATTATTTTCTGGCGGCTGAAATAGCATGCTTTCATTTCAGCATCTGTGAGCAACAGCAATTTTTCGGCAGTGATGCCTCCGATCTTTTCTTTGAGTTTATTCAGTGCTGCTTTGGCAGAGGCAAGCGAAACCTGTTGCTCGAGAATGATGTGTATGAGCGTTTCGAAGTCTGGCTTGCGTTGCCACATGGGCGGATAGCCATGCTGCACAAGTACCTGTTTCAGGTGTTTGTCTTTTTTTGCAAGCTGGTCGCAAAGAGAATGGAAATTTGCTTTATTGAATTGATCAGGCATTATCAATTACTCACTGATGATCACTCTCATTTCTTCTTATATTTTTCAAGTGCTTTTTTTGCCTCATCGCCCAATATCAACGTGCCACTGATGGCTGCGCGTTCCATCAATAATTTATCCCAGTGATCGGTGCCCTGCCAGAAATTCTTTTTCATTTCCTTCATCGCGGGCAGGGAGGAATGAACCAGCGCTTCAGCAAGCCGGTGGATAGACTCATCCATGCCGGTAATGTCCGGATGCAGTTCGGCATACAGTCCTTTTCTTCTTGCCCAGTCTGCATTGCGCCAGAGCGTGGCGTCAATCGCAAGCTGCGTGAAAGCAGAGAGGCCCAATTTCCTTTCAATGGGCGGACCCACCACGAAGGGGCCGATGCCGATCGTGAGCTCGCTCAGTTTAATCTCGGCGCCTTCCGCGGCAATGGCATAATCTGCGGCTGCCACCAAACCCACTCCGCCACCCACGCATTTGCTGTGTACCCGCGCAATGATGAGCTTGGAGCATTTGCGCATTTCATTGATCAGTATGGCAAAGCCGCTGAAAAACTCCAGGCCCTGTTCTTTGGTCTTTATTGCAAGCAGTTCATCGAAGGATGCGCCGGCACAAAAGGCATTGTCGCCAAGTGACCGCAGGATGATCACTTTGGTTTCGCTGTCGTTTCCGGCTGCATGAATCTCCGTTGCCAGCTCTTCCAGTATTTTGAATGGAAGGGAATTGCTTTGCGGGTGAAAGAACTCAATGGTGGTGATGTGATTGTGCGTTTCGGTTTTGACATACCCGTTTTGGATCTCGTGGAGCATAAAAAGGTTTATAGATGACAAATGTAAGGGTGTTCTTTTTTTGCTGTGAAAAAAACTAACATGTTTATTGTTCTTTTTTGTTTGCCAAAAAAGAACCCTGCCTGACCTGGTCAGGGAGGCCAGCGAAGACATTGCCTTTTCGCGTGGGAAGTTGGATTATGCTCTTGTGCAACTGCACACTCATTGGTGGCTGCCTGTTGAAGCAGAAAACAAAAACCCTCCGCTGTTGCGGAGGGCCGTCTTAAATATGGTACAACCCTATATATAGAAGGGGGGATTACTACCGGTTAGAATCTACAGGTTGTGTTGTCCAATTATGATCTACGAAAAACCGGCCGGTTTAGTTTAGGTTTTTTATTAAGTATTTTTTAAGATCTTTTTGCCAATGTCCCGAAAACCACTTTTCAGCCTCGCCGGGACGGATAGTGTTGCCATCGTAGTCTTCATTTCTTCTGTTCACGGCCATCAATTGCATCCAAGAACAGCTAATGCCCTGTTTCTTTGGTCTTGCAATAGCATAGGAACCCGAAAAGCGTCACGATAAAGGAAGCCCGGATTTACAGCACCCGACATTCAGGGGAAAAATATGGGTTAAAATAGGATAAGCCAGAGATAAGTCAGATATAAGCCAGAGTTAAGCCAGAGATAATCCAGTATTATATAAGACTGACTTATCTCTGGCTTAATTATAAATTATATAAGTTTTATCAGTATGTTTAACATAATTTTGGTTGAAACAGAATACGCTTCAGCTATACATTAGCCATAAAGGGAATGCATGATCATAATGGCATTCGCCAGCTTTTTTGTTGCATTTTACTGCTTGAAAGGCCCGGGCCTTGTCTTAGGAGAGTAAGAAGAAAAAACCCGGCCTTGCAGACCGGGTTTACAATGAGTTATTCGGAAGATCATTTTTTGGGATCGGGGAAGAGGCGCTGTTTTTCATCGTAGAGCTGGATTTTGCCATTTTTGACCAGCACATCGTCGGTGTAGTAGATGGAATCCGTTTTGCCTTGTTTATCGGTCATTTTTTCTGTGTACCAGAGCGTGACCCAGTTTGCGTCCTTATCGGGATAATAGAGCGTCATCCAGGAATCGAATTCCTTGGATACGGATGCTGAAGCGCCGCGCATGGCGCCAATGACGGCTTCGAGGCTGTCCCTGCTGCCACTGAAATGGAACTTGTCGGCGATGAATTCGGCGGTGTCGGCAAAATAGGCCACGCAGCCTTTCACATCGCCGGCAACATATTTTTTCAGGCAATTGAGCACCAACAGGGCATTGCTGTCATTACCGGGCCGCCAGTTGATTGAATACTTTGCTTTGAAGGGATAAGAGAGCGTGTCTTTGCGTACGGTGTTATCGGCCTCCGAGCCTGCTGTATTGGAGGTATTGGTGCAGCTTAAAAATACAAAGCAGGAGAAGATGAAAAGCAGCGCTGGTTTCATAAACATAGTTGTTGGTTCAGGATTTAAATATAAAGAAAAAATTGCTTTATTCCTCCCGCGCCGGAAGTGCAGTAAGGGCTGTGGTTGCTTTTTGCGTGCCAACGATTTTCTTAATACAGCAAAATAAAAAGCCCCGTAAGAATACGGGGCTCTGACCAATTTTAAAAACTACATTTTTATGAAAAAAACAAAAGATCCTCAACAGAGGCTCAGTCCGGGCGACAGATAAATAATGCCGGGAATTGCTAGTGTATTTTGTGGGCTATGTTTTTATTGTTCTTTTTTCCTGCCCGGGTAAACAGTTTCCCAAAAAATTAAAGCCCCTAAGAATAGGGGCTTTGTTTGAACCCTAATTGACCAATGAAAAAAAGAATTTCTTCGCATTCATTTTATGTTATACAGAGGTGGTCGCCACCAGCGTGACATTTGCTTTAGTCGGCTTACCGGGTTTAACCTTGAGGTTATGTACAGTTGCCTGAAGTTTGCGAGAGCTGTTTGAAATGTGTGCGGGGTGGCCATGATAAATGCACTCGTATTGCAATGTACGATGACAGCATCGCACATGTTTAGTTTGGGATCGTTTTGCTTGTTCATCATTTCAAGGATTTTGTTTAATAAAAATGGCGCAGCTAAATTAACTGAATAAACAATTCAAAAAATCCCCTATTAGTGGTATGCTTTTTTTGTGATGCGCATGCACAAGAGCGGGCAGCAGCAAGGGAAACGATGGTGGCTTTCCTGAGATTTTCGGCTAACATGACCTCAGCTTAAAAGCTGAAATAATATTGTCTGAAGCAGAATTTTCAGAATAGGGTTTGTGATTCTTTATATTTCCTTGGAAGAACGGATAGCTATTGTTGGCAAAAATAACTGTCAGAGATTTTTTTGATCCATATAAAAGAGAAAGCCCCACATAACGCGGAGCTTTTCTGGTTCATTTATTCAGTCATAGCTTCAATGCAGGATAATAGCGGGGAAAATGGGGATTTATTGTGTGATGAAGAATTTTTTTCTGATTAAATTACTTTCTTCCAAAGAATATTCGATAATAGTTTCAAAGTCACTGGTTCTGCGAGATAAGAAAACAAGTCTAATTGAACCATTGGGATATTCCAGATAACATTGATTGGAAGGTAAGTCATCAGAGTTAATCATAAAAGGAAAGCCGTTTTTTAATTTGCTTTCATGGAGATTCTTAATTGCCTCGTTGGCGGATTTTTCTAGCTGCTTTATTTTCATTGCAGTTGAATAAATTTAGATTATTAAACTTAATCATGAACTCCTATTCCCAGTATTTTAATGGTGATTGTGATTTAGAATACCGATATAAACCATCGAATCAATTCTTAATTAAAATATTTCATTGCTTCTCTGCCAACCCATTCTCCCATTTGAACAGGAACAGCATTTCCAATCAGCTTGTAAGAACTTCTTTTATTTTCAAAAATAAAATCATCAGGAAAACCTTGCAGTCTTGCATATTCACGAATTGAAAAAGGGCGCATTCCATATTTTGCATTCTTGTCTTTGACTAACCTTGTACTTAAATCTTTTGCATAATGCGCAACGCATGTTGGCGCAAATGCATTTGATATTTCAGGGTCAACAACAATCGGCAGGTCTCTGTATTTACCATTCATTCTTTTGATTACATAATCAGGCATTTCAACTTCAGGATTTCTTTCCAGAATATTTTTTAGTGAGGACCTGCTTATGATTTGCGTTGGTGCATTAATCGAAAATGGTTTTTTTGTTCCGATGAGAATAAGCCGTTTTCTTCTTTGGGGCAACCAATTAGATGCGTCAACCGGGCAAAAAACATTAACATAATAATCCGGCAGCTTTGTCATTGCTTCCATTACCACTTTAAATTTTTTCATGCCGGGAACATTTTCGACTATATACATTTCGGGTTTCTCAATTGCGATGTGCCGAAAGAAATGAAGAAACAAATCATCGCCAGTGCGTGCGCCATGAATGTCTGCAATGGATGAATATTTAGTACAGGGATATGTTCCAACAATAATGTCAGTTGCAGGTTGTTCCAATACTGTCATATCTTTTATGTCTGTAGTTAAAATTGAATGAGAAAAATAATGGCTATTCATTTTCATGCATTGCGTTGCAATAAAGTCAAGGTCGAGAGATTGAATAACGCGGATGCCGGCCTGCATGATACCAATCTCCATTCCACCGCATCCTGAAAAATATCCTTTGGCTGTTGGGATGTACATTAAGATGAAATGATTTTGAATTGTGATACAAAATTGTAAATAGAAATCGACAATGATGGTGCATTTTAAAACACACAATGTAAGCCTGCCAATTTACACTGCATTTGCTTTTAAGTCACGTTGCTAAAATTTTAGCAAGCAATTAAAATAGCTATCTTTAATGCAATAAGCAATTCATCCCATTTTTTATGAATGAAGATTGGACAAAAGAAGAGGTAAAACTTATAGTTGCCGATTATTTTGATATGTTTATTCTTGAACGAAATTCTGAGCATTATAATAAATCGGTTCACAGAAAAAACTTAGCACCTAAACTAAATAATAGAGATACTTCCATCGAATATAAACATCGAAATATTAGCGGTGTACTTGCAGAAATGGGGCAACCATATATAAAGGGGTACAAACCTTTATTCAATTATCAACAGCTTTTGGCCGATGAAGTTGTACGCGTATTGGACAATAATAAATCTATGCTTGAAAAAGCTTTTGAATCATTCGTGGCAGAAAAAGTAGAATTACCAATTAAGAAAATAAATTTTGAAAAAGTATTAGATAAGACTCTAACAAAATCAAAAAAAATCATTGAACGAGAACCTCTTTTCCTACCAACTAAACGAAATTATTTGGCACAAGAGCAAAACAATCGACAGTTGGGAGAGAAAGGAGAAGAATTTGTTGTTGATTATGAAAGATGGAGATTAGCAAGAGATGGAAAGCATAATCTTGCCGATAAAATAGAATGGGTATCAAAAAAGAAAGGCGATGGGATGGGTTACGATATTCTTTCAAAAAACAATAACGGTACTGATCGATTTATTGAAGTCAAAACAACAAAGCTTTGTAAAGAAACACCTATTTATTTATCCCGAAATGAATTGAGATTTGCCTCTTTAAAAGTCAAAGATTTTTTTCTTTATCGAGTTTTCAACTTCGATGAGAGCCCTCGAATTTCTATCAAACACGGGGAATATGAAAGTTTTTGTCAACTTCAACCACAAACATTCAGAGGATTTTTTTAGTATAGAAATACCTTATCAATAAATTCATTTGTACCTAGGCGGCAACACAATGCATCAACGGTGGTATGCTTTACAAAAAACAGTGCTGCATAAATAGTGCAGCACAAGATACCGCCGCTTTATTGACGGTAGGGGATTTCTCACCCCGCGCAGTCATACTTTATTTCAATGCAGCATGAGGCGGGGCTCGAAATGACGGAGCTGGCGTGCGACTGATGGTATGACCTTGGGAAGTGGGTGATCACGTAGCAAGTGCGATTCGTCTGCTTAGCCTTTATGGTTTATCCTTTTTCATCCTTTCTCCTGTAGCCGATCTTGCGGCAGGGGATTTCTCACCCCGCGCAGTCATACTTTATTTCAATGCAGCATGAGGCGGGGCTCGAAATGACGGAG
>Ga0302320_10017475_pt1 | contig 14556 bp, 11 predicted proteins | sample Bog_T0_3_FD_202130 | JGI IMG/M metagenome (GOLD analysis project Ga0302320, IMG submission 202130) | Peat permafrost microbial communities from Stordalen Mire near Abisko, Sweden - Bog_T0_3 | ecosystem: Environmental > Terrestrial > Soil > Wetlands > Peat | place: Sweden: Abisko, Stordalen Mire...
TGGCAATGCCATCTTTTGGCAAAGGCAACGGTTGATTACCGTGCCCGCGCTTTTGGAGGATGTCTTCGATGTCCGCAAAGAACGATGGCTGACAATCAGCGAACGCACGCAATGCGTCTGCTTTCGCGACGATGAGAAACGCGACCACGCACGCGCCGAGCGTCTTGTCGTCCCCCTGCAAGGTTTTTCGGATTGCGATTGGTTTGACGGTGCACAGACATTCCGGCAACTCTCCGAGTCCAGACTGTCTGGCGTTTTTCTTCGCCGTTACGGGAAATTCAGAATCCTCGATGTCCGGCGGCGACACTGCGGAAAGTGTTTTACGGAACGCCCTTTGCAATGAGGCATAGACGTCGCAGGCGAATGTGAGAGCGTCATCGCCACCATTGCATGACAGCCAGAAGCATTCTGCATGAATCAAGCGGTCTTGCAGATCCGTTCCTAGGTGGTTGAAGAGTTTGAAACCGAATTCACTCTGAATGCTGGTTCGCGCGTCGAGCAGTGAATCCGCGACAATATCTTTGTCCACCCCAGCAGTTGGTGTGTCCGCAAAACGTATATCCGGCAACACCATATGAATAACTTCCCGCATGAAGGCGTCTTCCGGCAATTCAATTTCGTTTTTATGCGCTTTGCCTTTCCCGTGCCCTGTCTCATCCCGTTTCTTTTTGATGTCGAAGATCCGGATGATGAAGTCTTGACGCTGGGCAGCGATGCGGCGCAAAGGATGCGAGGTATCGTTTTCCGCCATCAAAAGTGCGATGCTAAGAACCGTCCCCATCTCCGCTTTGCCGGAAAGGAAATCATCAAGTTTCCCCGCCAAAACCGGACGAAAATCATATTGCGGCAGGTTCAGTCCGACTTTCTCCGCCGCCTGCTTCAAGAGACCGGGATGCTCTGAGTGATTTGTAAGTCTGAGTTGGTTGACCGCAGTGTGAAATGGGCGTTTGGTACAAGCATAGAACAACGCCCATTCGAGCGCGGCGTGAATCTGTTCGATTGAACGGTGCTGTGTGTTTCGTTTTAAGCGCAGGTTAGAAACCAGGTTGGGATAGTGTCCCTGGTTTGCATCGTTATCATACGGTCCTTTATGTATTGCAGCCTGCTTGTCTTGTCTGGGATTGGACAAACTCTGCTTCCAGATCATCAGCCAATCGCTCAGGATATTATCCTGTTCAAGCAAGCGGCTGAACGCGTTTTCAAGAACCAGAGAGAAACCGTTGCCGAATGGGTCGGCAATGCGGACCTCGCCATCGCTTTTCTGTATGGCGATAGGGCAGTCGAGATAATACTGTTCGGGTTCATGGGCAATGGTGATTTGTTGAACCGCCGGCAAGGGCGTTTCGTCGCCAAAAGCCGTTGAACGCTTTTTCATTGCCCGCAACGCAAAGATGACGTCACGGGGTGTTGGCGGTCTGTTCCTGTGGTCGTCATCGTAACGAATTGTCCGAAAGAACCGCTCCTCATTCTCTTTCTTTTTCAACGGATGCTTGTCATCCAGCAGATGATGAAACGGAAGAATTTTTCCCGTGGCGAGTTCGCGAAAGAAGAGCGCGGTGCTAAAGTCCGACGGCTTTTCCCGCTTGTTTTCCAAGTGGTCGCGCTTCTGCTTGATGATTTCGTTGTATTCGTCAATGAACGCTTTGTCTCGAAGGCGCAGAAGAACGCATCGCACGAGGTCAACAGGAATGCATGTTTCCCGTGCCAGCGCCTCCGGTTCCCGGGCGCCGCCCGCATGGATAACTTTCAGGATGACGCGCTCGAACGGATTAAGACCGTCTCGGTCTTCCGACCTTTTCGGCAAAGTCACACGATAGGCGTTCACCGGCCATGTGAGATTGCGCGGTTTGCCGACGATTTCCCCGAAGGGCTTCGGTATGCCGTAATCAAGTAGTTTCAGCGGCATAGCAACATCCTCCCTTCCGTTCGGCAAAGATCTAAGAAGTCAACCAAACCCGGAATGAACTCCATAGCGAGGTCGCTTTGTAGCAATTCCGAATCTCCAGCCACCACCAGCAGCTTTTTCTGACGGCTCATGGAGACATTCAGGCGGTTGTAAAGGCAAAGGTGTCCGAAGAGGCTTCGCGCCTGTTTCTCGGCTTCATCGGGGCGCGATTTCCAGTTTTGTGGCATTGTTCTGACCATGGACAGAAAAACGACGTCGAACTCCATGCCCTGAAACGAATCAACCGTGCCGATGCGAAGTTTCCTGTCGTCACCCGTGATTTTGCCGAGTTGCTTTTTGATAAGTTCGGCTTGCGCCTTGTAAAACGAAATCACACCGAAAGAGAGGCTTTCACCTTCTTCGGACTCCATCCACTCTTGCAACTGTCGCGCAATGGCGGCTGCCTCGGCGGGACGCGTCCAACTGGTTCCGCTCCGCTGGTGCTTGCCTTTCGCGGCTGGAACATCCAGCCAAATGGCGGGTTTGTTTTCTGTGTCGGGCAAGTTGTGCGCGAAATCGCTTTCAGGTCTTCCTGAATCGAATTTTTCCGATGGGTCAAACCGTTCGTAAAAATTACGGCTGATGAAATCGCCCAGAAGCGGATGCATGCGGTATTGCTTGTCGAGTGTGACGCGGCGGGGGATATCGTCTCGGTGCTCCAACGCCTTCAGCCGTTCGGAGAAAAGATACTGGAACATGGACTTTTTGAGCCAGTCGGATTCCTCCTCCCCCGTCTCTCCCTCTTCCATCTGGCGGGCGACTTCGTCATCAATAATGTGCGGCAACTGGCGGTGGTCGCCAACAAGGATGATTCGCTTACCTTGCGCCATCGGAATCATCAGGTCGCGGGGCGAGACGCGGGGCGCCTCATCCACAATCACGAATTCGTATTCCATTTTCTGGTCGGCGTTGTCTCCCGTAATACCCTTTTGTTTTTGCATTTGTTTGTTGACGCTCTGCTGACAGGTGGCGGCGAACGCGAAACTATAATCCGACACCGCGTCAATCATCCCGTAGGGATTGCTTTCGAGTTCAGCCAGAAACTCCGCCAGCGCGACAGATCTCGCATCCTTGGCGGAGAAACCTGCAAACTTGATTTTCTCGATTGCCTCCTCAGCCAGCGCGATGATTTCAGCGCTCCGCTTTTCCACACGGAACACGGGCGGGGCAGTGAAACGAATGAGGAGTTTCTTTTTCAGCGCCGCCAAATTTTTCAGGAATGGAGGAATGCCGTCCTCATTGCGCCACAGACTTGCCGTGTCCAGCAAGTCGCGTTCGTTTTTTTCAAGGACATCTTTTAAATCGTCCAGCGCATCGGTCGCTCGCTCCGGCCCGTCGTCAGCAAAACCTTCCGGTCGGGTGCGCAAACGGCGCACGGCATCGAGCAACGGATCGGATTCAGCGTTGAGATATTCTTCGAGTGAAAGTTTTTTCGCGAGATTTGCGGCGCAGCGCGAAGAATCTTCACCGACAATGGTGCTGCCGAGGTCGGCGATTTTCTTCGCTAAATTCGCCGCCAGCGTCCGCGTCGGCGCCTTAAGGTATTGCAGACAGAGGTTTTTGATTTCCGTTTCCCGCTCGATTTCTGCGATTTGCGGATTTTTGGTGCGAATTTCTGCGGCAATCTTGGCGCACCAGTCTTCGAGATTTGTTTGAAAAGCATTGAAATCATCTTCATCAGCGCCAGAGCGTTTGCCGAACTTGGGAACGGGAATGCCGTTGAGCGAGAGGCGGTCAATCATGTTCTCGACAGCATCATGCTGAAATCCGGTCAGCAGAATCATCCCCCTGATATTCGCGCCGCGCTTGTCCGCTAGCTCATTCAGGCGTTCGAGAATCGCGGCGATGACTGTGGTCTTGCCGGTGCCGGGCGGACCTTGGATGAGCGCGATGTCGGGCGTGTTCAGCGCGACTTCGATCGCCTTTTCCTGCATGATAGTCGGCTGATTCCGGAAAACTTTGTTACGAACGAAAGCAGTGAGTGGTTTGATTTTGTGCGGCGGACGGGTTGGCGCGATTTTGCCCTTTTCCTCAATCAAGAGCCCAAGTTGCGGATTAGCGGAGCGACCTTCGAGAATCGCCTTGCGCGCTGACATCCGTCGCTTGATTTGCGCAATTTCGCCCGCCAGCGAAAGAATGAGCATTCCGGATGGAGGAAGATTCTCCGTTCCAATCGTGAGCAGCCTTGAAGCCGCGTCAAAATCGGAAACTTCAAAATACGGTTTCGCATCTTTTCGCTCTTTCTTATATTTTCCAGACAATCCCTCGTTTTCCGCATCTTGTTCAATGCCGCTCATGAATTTTGCGAACGTCAAATCTGGACTCTTTAGATAATCCGGTAAAACATCGACAACCTCAACCTCCTCGACGCCGTTTGCCGCGAGCGCGTTCAATGCGGAATCTGACGCCTGTGAGATACGAACCGAAACCGTCCCGTCGCGGTTCGGGTTCATGTCGCAATACTGCAATGCGCCGATTTCCCGGGCATGTTTGAGCAGGAGTTCGCCCTCGAGGTCGCCGAATTCGTCCCATTTTTTCAAATAACTTCCGTCATCCTTGGTGAGTGCGGACATCTGCGCCTTGGCGAGAATTTGAATCTGCCCCGCCTTCGTCCAGTCCACGAATTTCAGTTTTCCTTTGGCGAGGCGTAATGCGCGGTCTGGTTCGTTTCTATTTTTGGTCAGGCGCGTGGCAATAAAAACGGACTTCCCGTCCGGAAGTCGGGTTTCTGTGGCGACAAAGCGAATGTCGTCGCCCGTGACGCAGAACGAGTTCTTGCGGGTTGGCTCGGTTTTTGGGGAGGAGGCTTCCAGAATTGACTGAGATGTTTCTCCATCCGATTCTTCCACCTCTTCTGCATCACTGCTCTGCTCTGGTTCCTCTTCGGGGTTTTTTCCCTGTTCCGATTTCAACGCGTCATCAATCGACGGACCGGCGGTAAGGAAAAAGAACGCTTGATCACCATGAACAATGCAACAATGGCGTTCGAGAGCCTCATAGAGATATTTCCCCGTGAGTTTCTGATGGACGATTTTCTTAACAGCTTGTTCAACATACTCATCCACACCAATTTCAACATCACCTATCTCCAGACATTCACCTGAGAAGAACGCGATTAGCAATTCGATGCTCCCGTCGGTTGCCGGGTTCGCAAGTTGCGCAAGCATGGCGCGGCCGCTGGCAAGTTCGTTGCCGAGGCGACGGATGTCCGCGTCAACGGTCGGTTTGATGAAAATGACGGAACCCTTGAGGCGGATTTCAAATTCGCCAGGGCGAGTCGGGCAAACGGAGACCGACATAACGGGTTGCTCCTTCAACTTCGCAATGGTGGCATCCGTGGTCTTGACTCGGATGTTTATGATTTCAGCGGGAATGTCTTCGAATTTCATTTTGCCGCCTCAACAAAGTCAAAGGTTAAACCATCAGGGAACGGGCGCGTTCCCCGCACGGGCATCGCGGTCTTCCTGGCGAAGTCCAAGACCGCCTCGTATTCCGTGTCATCGTTATGCTCGAATGAGAACGACTTGAAGATCCGGTGCGGGAGGGCGAATTCCTTGACATCTGCGGGAATCAAAACCTTCCAGCGGTTGGTTTTTGCAGAGGCGAAGGCCGGACGCGATGTGTGGCAATACGGACACTTTTCGTAGTTGTCCGCAAAATAACTCATCATGCAATTCGGACAAGGTAACGATTGGTCGAAGGCCTTGGCTAATTCCAACGCCCAAAACGCCATCGCTGGACGGCGATGCGGTTGTGTCCTTCCAGCGCCAAAGGTCTCTTGGAAAAGGCGGCGAAGTCCCGGCGTTGAAACCAGTTCGCGGGGCAGACCTGGAACGGCGGCATTGGTATCGTCGTCATCGTCATCAATGAACGGCAAATAGCCGGCGTATGCCTGTTCGTCCAAATCGGCGGGCGCACCATCCGCGTCCGGTTCGGCATCCCAGCCGCCTTCGTCATTATCAGGTTCCAGCACGTTTTTTCCGATGAACGGATGACAGAGCGCGAGCGTCCCGAAAGCCATCACTGCAAACGCCCAGCAATCTGTGCGCGGACGGGATTTGTCGCGTCCCTGAACGATTTCCGGCGCGCCGTAAGGTGACGTATAGACTGCGTTGCCGCCTTCGCTCCTTTCAAAGCGCAGGTTGTCGGCATCAATCAGCCAGACTTCTCGGGAATCGCCATCGCCGACGAACACATTCTTTGGTGAAATGTCGCCATAGACCAGTCCCGTGCTGTGGATGCGGGCGAGGATGGATGCGCATTTCGAGAGCGCAAACAGGCGGCGGCGGGTCGAACCGGTATTGGCATAATGCAAAAGCCGCAGAGCCTCGTCTTTGTCAGGTATTTTCGCCAGCCATTGAGGAAGTGTTTGCTTGCCAAGTTCACCTTTTGTATTGCCGTTCAAATCGAAAACACTGAAGGGCTTCATACTGTTCAAGAGGCGCATCACATAGCCCGGTTCGTCGCGCAGGATGGCGAGCGGCAGGGAAATCGGAATGCGCGGCGGCAATGGCAGGAGGCGGATGTTCTGGAAACGGTCGCGCAGATTGGCGTTCTTATCCAGATTGCCAGATGCGTCGAGTGGTTGTTTGATAGCCAAGTCACCATCCGTAGTGCGAAAGACCACGCCTTGACCGCCACGGGCGAGCTCATCAGCGGGGTAATGAAAGTTGCCGTATTCATCGGCGAGCGGCTTCGGGGACGTTTTGGCAGCCGTCTTGTCAGGTTTACTCATCCGCTACCTCCTCCCGGAAAAGGCAGGCGATAGTCTTGTCGTCACTGTGCTTGGGCGTCGGCCAGTTTCCCAGCACCTCGCGGGTGCGACGAGCTGCCGACACCGAGGAAAGGTCGCGATGCGCGCCGGCGAATTCCTTGACGAAGCCATCCGAGTCCTTCAAATCATCAGCCACACCGTCGGTGCAGAGGACGATTGACTTGCAATCATCTTCCGGAATGGAAAACCATCGCCAGTCTTTCTCAGTCACATTCGGCGAAAGCGCGGCAGTGATATTTGAAAAACCTTCCTTTTTGTCGTCGGACAATGACACGACCGAACCATCGGTTTTCACTGCGGCGGCCAGGCCGTCGCCGAGCATTCCCATGCGAAACACTCCGTCGTCCATGCGAAACGCGAATAAACAGGTTGCGGCGCAATCGCGAGACTCAAGCGGGGCAATGAAGGAAAGCCATTTCCTTTTGATTCGGTCAGACAGGAAGGCGTGTCCTATTCCGATTTTGCTGTAGCAGTCGTGGACGGCGCAGGTCACCGCAAGGCAGGCGGCCTCGCTCCCGAAATCGGAAAACGGCTTTGAGCCGAGACCGTCAGAGACGATGATGCCATCGCCCCAAACACGATGGAACGCCGCCCACGCATCCTGATTCGGTTTGCCTGTGGCGACATGGCCGGGACCGATGACACTCGCTCCGAAACTTTTCCAGACGGTCATGTCGCACCCCTTTCCAGCCAACCGTCCAGTGCGGCAAACAAATCTTCGGCAGCGAACACATCCGCACCTTTCAGATGTGGATTGGCATCAGCGCCGATCTTAATGACGCGGAGCGTGTGCTGTTGAATGCCTTCCTTCCAGCGTTTCAACGCTTTCGCGTCATCCTGCGACCAGAACCCATCTGTGATGAACAGAACTTTGCCATCGGGTTGCTCTCCGAGAAGAGTAATTAACGCCTCCGCGTTCGCCGCCCTTTCGCAAACCAGCATTTCCGGTGGGAATTCTTTGTCCGGAATCCACTCGACAACCCGCGCCTCTTTGCTCCACATGACCAGTTTCAAATCTGCGGATCCGTATCCGAGGCGGAAGTATTGCTCCGTCGCCCGCGCCACACCACGCGCAATCAGGTGTTTTCCTCCCTCTGACATGCTGCCGGAAGCGTCGCAAACAATCCAAAGTGGATGTTCTTTATCCATGATTTTCCTCCACGGTCGTCGCACTGGGAGAGAATGGCCTGAACCAGAAGCGCAGATTCTGGTGTTGATCCACGAAAAACGCCCGATGGGGAAGGTCCGCCCCTTTTAGCTTTTCAAATCCCCCGGAAGCAAGGGCTCCAGCGTGATCCTCGTTGAGGCAAAAACCGATCCTGAGTTGGAATGAAGGAAGTAACTCTTTGCAGGAGGAGGCGATGCGTCCCCAGTTGTCGGCAAAAGCGACCGTCCAGCAGCCCTGTTGCGGAGACTCTTCAAGCCATTTCCGCAAGGCCGAAGCCTGAGCAGATGATTTAGAGGACAACATACCCCCTGATTGGAAGGCCCTCGCGTAATCCAGCCCATCAATCAGCAGAAGTCGATGCCCGGTCGCTTGATTCGGAGACGATTGCTCGGCTTCGGCAGTCCAATCCTCGGGTAAAATCGTGCAACGGACATTAGAGGGGCATATCGCGGTGATGTTCGCTCTTTCCTCCTCGTGACGAGAGCTAATAAACAGGACTTCAACAGCGTCGGCCTGTGCCGCGAAACTACGCACAACCGCATGCAATAGACCCATCTGGATCGCTGGATCTGGACCGACGCACAAGAGATTGGAACCGTGCCTCTTAGCGAGCGGGCATGGCATGGCAGCAGCCTCGTAGTCCAGTCGGAGGCCGATAATCAATGTGGGGCGTGGTTCGGTTTGAACCAAATGCGCCAAGCCCCTCGATGCAGGGATCGGCGGAAGGTGCGAGCCGTCGAATATTTTCGTTTCGCTAGAAATCCCACGAGCAAAAGCTGCATCGATGATTTCTTCAAGATGGTCGGAGCAGGTGTCGTCGTCCGCTCTTGGGACACGGAATAGAATGTTGCCGTCTTTCGATCCACTCGTATTGTTGATGATGGCTTCAGGGGGGCTTTTCAGCATTGACCCCGCCCAATTCGTTGCGCTCAGGATCGCAGCGGAATCTTCCTCACCGCAGGCGAGGCACAATCGCAGGCCGATTTGACTGCTCAATTGGCTCATCGACTGCGTCTGGATGCCCTTCAGCGTTTGGGTCGCCAAGAGAACATGCAACCCGTATGCGCGCCCCTGTCGCAGAAGCTTCGTCAGCAGTCGTTCGGCAGGTTCGGCCACCTGTCGCCCCTCGGAAAAAAGCACCTGAAACTCGTCGATTATCAGCAGCCAACGACACATCGGAACGGTCGAACGCTCGGAAAAAGCGATTAGGTCCCGCACCCCGATCTTCTTGAATTCCGACGCACGGCGGTCTATTTCGGCGGCAAGATGTTCCAACACCGTTACGCCGTATTCGGGGTCGCTCTCAGTCGCAACGAGGGCCGCGTGAGGTAAAGCCGGACGAGCATAAACACTCAATTCGGTGCCTTGTTTATAATCAAGCAGAAAGACTCTGAATTGCTCGGGAGAATAGCGGTGGCAGAGGCTGTGCATGAGAACGTGCAACAGGTTCGATTTGCCACTTCCTGAACGGCCAGCAAGCAGGGCATGATGTTCCGTCCCCACTCCCCCAATTTCAAAATGGACTGGCGTTCCATCGGGCTGCCAGCCGATGGGCGCACGGAGACCCGATGCACTCGAACCGCTCCATAGTGCAGCATCTTTCCAAAGGTCTCCAATCGGTTTTGTCCAGAGGCTTTGGCCTTCGTAACGATTCACGACGGCGAGGATAACGCGCTCCAGTTTTTCCTTGTTCGGTATGGGCTCTGGGCGCTCCTCAATGTTCAGGCATTTTAGTGCGGGGAACGCGGTGGAAGGGATCGTTCTCAAATCCTGCAAAAAGGGTTCCGTTGCTTCGCGGAACTGCGTGTAACGCCGATTATCCTGATTCCCGTCGTGCATCACTAGAACGGGCAAGAGACCACAGCGTGGTCCATGCTCCACCAGCCGACCGAGGTAATGTAGGCTCTTCTCCGTCAATTGGTCCGGAACGTCAAAAAGCAGAAGCATCCGGTATTTCAGGGGCGTATCCGGATGTTCCTTGTTGTATTTGGCCCAATGCATTTCCGGCTCCTTGAAACGAGCTTGGAGAATGTCTTCGAGAGCGCCGGCTTCGATTTCCAGGGCTCGCTCGATCTTGTCGGCACGCGTCAATACCCGCCCGTTCACTATTGGCCCTGGCACCTTCAGCAGCGGACGCAGCAAACCAAGTGATTGACCCAGATGTCGTGGATCACACGCAAGAATGCGGATTCCACCGCATGGCAAAGCGGTGATCAGGCGAAGCGCCAGCGCCTCCAGCTTCTTCATGCCATCCGCAGCACCGACAGGAAGCCAAAGGGCTTTTTGGATTGGGAAGGCCGTCAATCTTGGAATCGAACCAGTCCACGTTTCCCAAGAAAGGCGCAGTCTTCCCAGCGCCAGTGCGTCCGGAGGCAGGCCATCCGGAGCAACGGAATCGGATTGGATCTCATCCAAACGTGGTTGACGGCGACGGACGCGCCGGCACAGGTCATCCAGCACTTCAAGGCCCTTTCGCCAGCGTTGCTGAAAGTCCCGGTTGCTCCCGGCTTCCCGGGCGGAGCGTGCAACGGAAAGCGCCGTTCTTGTCGTGCGGTTTGCCTCCATGACCGATTTGATGCGTTTTCTCTCTTGAAGTTCCGCTGCATTGAGTTCATTCGCGGCGTCTGCAATCTTCTGCTGGAGGTAGATGGCCTCCTCAAGAGCCTGTATCTGCTTCTCCAGCGAGCCGAGTTCGCGTTCGATCCCTCGCAGTTCGTGTTCGAGAACCGATTGTCTTTGGTTGGCGGCATCGAGGGCCTTGATGATGTCCTGTTGACGCATACCAACCTTGGAAATCTCTCGCGCCAACTCGTCGCGGCGGGCTGATTCCACATCCCCGAAGAGCAGCTTTACCAGTTGGATAATTAGATGGCGATTGCTGATCTGGGCATTCAGACTGCTGTGCTGTTGTCTGAAACCATCCAGGAGGGACGTAGACTCGGCAGATGCTTGTCGGAGGCCGTCAAGCTCTGATTGCGGAGAGGAATGAGAGGTTCGTAGGCAGGAGCGTTTTGACTCCAGAGAGGTTAGATATTGCTTCAGGCTATCCCTGCTGCTAGTGGCGTTTGGAATTGCGGATAGTTCTCTCTGATATTTTTCCCGCGCTTTTTGCAGGGACTTTAGTGCATCGCTTGGACGAAGCGCCTCGGCCTGTTCCTGCGCAAGGGCTTGGTCTTTTCGAACCGCATCTGCCTTTAGTGCCAGCAAATCAGCAGATTGCTGGGCTGCAATTGCATCAAGATCCGACACCGCCGCAGAAAGCCTCTCGGCCATCGATAATTGCAGCGGTTTTCGATTGGTGTTCATCGAGATTCGAGTCCCCCAATGGATCGTGCTTCTACGATCACGCGATCTGCCGCGTTCATGGAGGATTTAACCTCTTCACAAAGCGACGCCAGTCCGTTAGCCTCCGACAACATCGGATCAAAGACATCCGCAATGAACGAATCACCAAAGCGATCTTGGACCGTTTCTCCCATCCGGTCGCGGGTTGACGTCAGAAGTGCGGCGATGTCCTGAAAGTCGTTCATTCTGAATCCAATGGAATTTGAAGCAGGTGCGATCGCGAAGACACTGCCGTATCCAACAGCGCGCGTAGCCCGTTCGTATCCTCATCTCCGACCAGACTGAGGAGCTTGGAGCAGGTTTCCGGGGGAATGACATAGGATGTGGCGTAACCCGGCATCGAGTGCCGGATTTTACGGTTGAACTCCATCCACGATGCATCGCTGATCCGGACTGGGCGCTTACATTGGGCCATGTCCAACAGGGCGTCAGAAAGCTCGTCAACTTTGGACATGGCACCATCACCCACCGCCTTCTCAAGCTCGGCTGCCAGAGATAAGGCAGTGGCAATCTTTTCGCTTGGGAGTATGGATAACGCAATCATACGGAGGGGTACTTCCTGGAATCGGCATTCTGTTCACTCTTTGTTGATAAGGCTGTGACGGCTTGCCAGCAGGCCTTATCGACCTCCTCCTTGCGCGGAAGCATGCCGACAAGAGGGGAGCCTGCTTCTCTCAGGGCCGCCCGCAGATCTTCCTCTTCATGGGGCAAGAGGTCTTTCACATCGCGTGAACAGATGGTCAGTGAGGCTGCGGCTTCCTTGTGGCCGAATGCTTGAGTCACCATGTGATCTTTTTCGCGGTAGATGTATGCCGCTCGACCACATTTCACCTCGCCAGCGACGGATTCGCCAACGCCAGCGGACCTGCCTTCCCCCCTTCCGAGAACCATGGGCACCCTAAGGTCTTTGAGGACGAAATCCGTCTTAGTGAAACTGCCGTTCAGAAGATCAGATCGCTGTTGAGTGACGACCTCCTTGGCAAGCGGACTCATAGCGCGGATTACTAGTTGCTCGGCCACTTCGCCGGCCAAGTTCTTCCGCATCTGCAATTGGACCGCGTGCCGTTCAACAGGCCCATTGCAGGCGACCAGCTTTTCATGGTACCCCGAAATTTTGGAGCGAAAGCCTGGGTCTCGTTCCGAGAGATACTGGACAAAATGCCCAAGCGTCTCCGATGAAATATTAAGGCGTTTATTGAGATGGGCGGGTGTGACCACGGCTTTTATCTCCGGCGACCAGCGTAGCCAGCCCGCAAAAGACGCCGCCCCAGGTGTTTGAGCCAGATATTCATCAAGCGCGGCCCCGGCGTTGCCGATGCGCAACCGAGCGCGGCCTGCCAACTCGTTCACAGAGTGCAATCGAGCACTGCTCGCGGAATGATAGGACGCCTCCTGCCCCTGGATAATTGAAGCGGCCCGGCGGCCCAAGTCGAGACGCTGCTGCATACGCATTCGTTGTGCTTTTGCCTGCTCAAAAGCTCCCGATGCCTGATCAAGCGCCTGGTCCGCCGCAGCTACTTGCGTTTCAGCAGCAGCAACATCGCTCTCCTCTGCGGAACAATCCGGAGAGTCACCATTCTCATCGGCTCCTTGGGATTGGCAGGCTCCAAGAGCGGAATTCGCGGCAGCCCGTTCTAAGTTGGCGTCGGTAAGGCGCGCGCGGGCAGCATCCAGGGCCTTAGCCGCTTGTCCTTCCATCCCAAGGGCGGTTTCAAGCAACTGAGAACTTTTTTGCTCCTCTACCTCGGCTTCTTCCCGTTTCTCCGCGATTCGGGCAGCAAGTTGCTGGCAGGACAAGGCGAAGGACTCGCTTGCGCGAACGACCCCAGCAAGCGCCTCGTCCAAATTCTCGACTTGTCCAATTGAAACTTGCGTCATATCGTTAGCTTTGCAGGTAGTCTCGGAGTTTCGCCGCCAGTGCCCGCAGTTGGGGGATTTGCTCCGTGGCGTTCGCTTCAAATGCAACCTGTTGGCGAAGTAATTCTTGAAACTGCTCCTCGAATTGTGCCCGCTTCGCATCCTGCCAGGTCTCGCCCAAGGCGCCGAACCGTTGATTCAATTGGGCAGTCGCTTCGTTGATCTGGTCGATAAATGATTGCAGCGAATGGGCGAACGTCTCCAGTTCATCAGGGTCTCCGATTGCTTGGTTCATATGATTTCGGTGAGTTTTTTGCAAGGTTGTGGATTGGTTTACCAGTAGCCCTCGTCTTCTGCCGTGTCTGGACCGGCTTCGGGGGATTTTGCCGCCGTCTTTTTACTAGGGCCGTCCAGCAGAACATTGCTGTCCGACGGAATGATGTTTGGGTTCTGGGAGTGGGTGCGCGAGACGACGGACATGGTCACTCTCTTGAAAAACTCTTGCACACTCTCTGCCTGGTCTGCTTGAAACAACTCGTGGCCCGTCCCGGCGATGAACCTGCCCAACATGGCCGTGTCTGCTTCGGCACCGATTGCCATGGCCATCCGGTCACACTTCGAAGAACGACCAAGCGTGATGAATTCGGCCAGGGCGTTTTCCCAGATGTCCGTAGGTTTGCCATCCGAAACCAGGACGACCGTCGGTCGCCATGCGCGGGAAGGTGTTTTCTCTCTGTCCTCAATAAACTTTTTCGCAAGCGCTAGAGCGGAACCCAGAGGAGTCTCTCCGTCGGGGGTTAGATCGGTCCAGTTCACATTTCCCGCCTTCGTTGGGGCCAGTTGCAGCCGTGTATCAGCACCAAAGGTGATGATGGAGACCAAATACTCGGTTCCCATGGTTTCCTCTTTCGTCAGTGTGACAAGCATCTTCCTGACTGCCTCATTGAGGAGTTGGATCCGGGTGATCCCGCCTTCGACGATCTCCCAATTTTTTCCGTCTTTGAAGACCGTTTTTCCGGTCCGGTTGAACGAACCAGCCACGACCTCGCCCATGCTGGCGCTGACATCCAGCAGCAGGATGACCGGAAGCGGCTTGGCCTTGCTCGTTGTAAATGCGGAAGGGTCGAATGTGGGCTTGTTCATCGGTTTACGATTGGTTGATTGTTCGTTCATTTTCTTACCAGTAGGCCTCCTCGCTTGCCGATCCGAATGGTGGTGCTGATGGCGAACTGGGTTTTCCTACCGCAGAGGCTCCTTCCACAGCGGTTAAGTTGATCCCGCCTGGAATCTCGTTCGGGGTTTTGGAAGATACCCTCATGCCTACCGACATTGTCACGCGGCGGAAAAAATTCATGGAGTTGGCCGGCATTCGCCGCCCGATAGAGCGGATGGGGCGTTCCGGCGATAAACGCGGACAGGACGGATTCGTCCACGTCGGAACCAATTCCCATGGACATCCTGTCGCAT
>Ga0302320_10017476_pt1 | contig 14556 bp, 11 predicted proteins | sample Bog_T0_3_FD_202130 | JGI IMG/M metagenome (GOLD analysis project Ga0302320, IMG submission 202130) | Peat permafrost microbial communities from Stordalen Mire near Abisko, Sweden - Bog_T0_3 | ecosystem: Environmental > Terrestrial > Soil > Wetlands > Peat | place: Sweden: Abisko, Stordalen Mire...
CGATGGTGTCCATCCATCAAAGCCGCGTCGGCCTCCGCGGCACACTATATACCGCAACGGAATCTGCGATCAATGGGCGGAAGGGTTCCACGAGATCCAACGCCAGGGCAGGCCGACCCGGACGCGTTGAATGAAGGGCGCCAATGGTCGGTTCCAAACTCGCAAGGCGCAGGGCAGCCACGCACTCATTGGTAATCATCGAGTAGGCGAACGAAAGCACACTGTTCACCGGGTCTGGTGGCGGTCGGCGCTGGCGACCGTTGGCATTGAATGTTGCGGCGATCTTCTGCACCCCCTGCTTGAACATGCCGGCGAAATTGGCGAAATAGATGGCGGCGGCATTGCCTTCATGGCCCCGCAGTTCATCCATCGACGTGGCCTTGGTTGCCGCCTCGACGCTGGCCTGAAGATCGGCGGCGACGCCCGATGGCAGAATTGCGTGGTTGCGCATGAGCAAGGTTCGCTGGTTGGCAATTTTGGCAACGGTCACGGCACGCGCCAATTCCAAAGCCTTTTCGGGTTTGTCCAATATGCGGATTTGAGCGGAGCGGACCGCGGCGCTCGTCGGACCCATGGGGTCCATCATTGCCACAAGGCGCCCAGCAGCAGTAAGAAAGGCCACGGGCACTTCCTGATCCGCGAAAACAATGAGGGCTTGGGTCGAAATCTGGACGCCACCGAGTACCGCCAGTGATTCCACATTCGCCAGCGGCAGGTCGCGTACCAATTCGCCCTCCTTATCGGTGATTCGCACCGATTGTCCCCGCACGCCCACACGGATGGCATCGCGCTGCAGCACCACGTGAATGCCGTCATCACGCGGCGGCCAGAGTTTGCGCGGCGTGAGTTGCTCGTCGGCGGCCTGACCATTTACGGTGAGGGCGGTCAAACGCTGATGGTTGATTTCGTCCGGCAGGCAGATGGGTTGAAGGGAACAGCGTGGGCAACGCGGGTCATTGATGAGCGGCGGAGGACGTTGTCCCTGTGCGTCCCGTTTGGCAGCATCCAACTCCGCGAGCGCTTCACGCTTCAATGCCTCGTCAACGACGATGCGTAATTTGAGACGCTCGGCGGCATAATAGAAATATGCTTCGGAAACCGTGTATCCGGCTTCCTCAAGGAGTATTGCCTGAAGCCCGATCTGAACGCGATCAGTGGGCCACGGCTCCGGCCCAGGAAGCAGGCGAGGTTGCTCCATCATGTCATCAGTCGGCTCAGCGATTTCCCCGGATCGTTTCGGCTTTCCCTTACGGTATTCGACGGGGATTGCCGTGGTGCCCTGGATTTCGGCAAGGTCGAGCTTGGCGGTCAGACCCAGCCGGTCGCTGGTGAGCGCAAGACTTCGCACCGAGAGGGGACGTTCAGGATCGGATTCAGGGATCTCTTCAAGTTTCTCAACAGCCTTCTTGCCATTGCGGGGCTTCTTGCCGTTCGCGTCAATGGCCGGCGGCGCCTCGCTCGGACGATCCACCCGGTGGTGGACACCGATGCCATGCTCCGTGTCAGCGCTGGGCAAGAACACGCCCTCGACCGTCATATAGTAGAAGAGACGGGGGCAGTAAGCGTGCTCCGCGACACCGCGGCATGGCCAAAGAGATTCATCCATCTTGATTTGATCGGCCGTATTGCCGGGTAGCTTGCTTTGGTGGGGATGGTCACAACACCGACGCGGACCGCTGCGGCGATATTCTCGGACGCTTTGTGTCGTCCGCGAACAGACTTTGCCTCGCACGCAAGCCCCAATGTCCGCAAGGTCATCATGGGCCACGCCTTCCGCGGCATGGACAAGTTCCACCCCCACCTTCAACAGCAGCCGGAGTTCAGGTATGGCGTGAAAGCCTGAAGATGCGAATGACGTAGGGCGTTAAAAGCAGGCTTGCCATTTGGCGCTTTGCAAATAGACTGGGGTCATGATCGATCAGAGGACAGTTCCGAATTACACGATTGCCGAAGCATCGCGATGCTTGGGAATTCCCGCAGCCACTTTGCGCAATTGGTTCAAGGGACAAACCAAGGGCGGCAGGAATTACGAGCCATTCCTGAAAATGTCCGATCCCAGCCGCCTGAGCTTTTTTGAGATGATGCAGGCCGATGCACTTTTCCTAATGAGCAACGGAAACCAGACGACTCTCCGCACTTTCCGCGATCAACTCAAGCAATTTGACCTCATGGAACTGGTTCGGAAGAACAATCTCTTCCACGACCGGCACTCAATCTACCGGCAGTTTGAGGAGCACTTCGTATCTTTGCGCGAGAAGGGACAGGTATACGGTAAAGTTCTGATCGAACCATATTTGAAGCGCGTGCGCTATGACGCCAAGGATGTCGCCTATCGCATATATCCTTTCCTGAGCCGGCCCACGCTGGCCGACGAGGGATTGCCAAGACTTCTGAACATCGTGATCGACCCCAATATCTGCTACGGGGCGGTCTTTCACGAGAAAATCGGAGCGCCGGTCGCCATCATCGGCAAGCGTTTTGACCTCGGGGACGATGAGGAGTTGCTGGCAAAGGATTATGACACCACCAAAGAGTTCATCCGCGAAGCGCTCCGCGCGCGCAACTTGATCTATGTCCACCAGGAGGCAGCTTAGGATTTTCGTGGACCGTTGCTTGGGTGGCAGGTGGCTGAAGGAGCGCTTCCAGAGCGCTGGTTTTGACGCCGACATTGTGTTGCACGATGAAGTCTTCGGGCGCGACGAGGATGATCTGGTATGGGCCCAATGGGCGGCAAAGGAGAAGCGGATTGTGCTGACGCGCGATTTGTTCCGCAGCGAATTTCAAAGGCGTGTCCTGCGGGAATATCCGGGACTTATCGTCATTCTGCCGGCCATGAACACGGCGGACACGCTCGATTTCCTGATTCGTTCGTGGCCGCGCGTCGTCCACTTGGCGACTCAGGGGTTGAGCGGCTGCTACAAATTCAACGCGGCAACAGGAAGACTGGCCAAACGCTGGCGCAATTGAGCGCGGCGTCGGCTCTTTCGAATGCACGCAATTTGCGTTGATAATCGCGCAAATTGCGTCGACGAGTTTCAGTTCAAAATCTTGGTCGCGAAGGAGCAAAGGAAGAAGCTGGCCGATTCTGGTTGACTCGTTTCATATTTGCATTCAATCATACGCGGAATGCGTTTCTCTCCAATCCTGGATGAATCTTGGATGGGCTCAACAATCCGAGCGTTAATCCCTTCGAATTCGACGGGTTATCGGGAGGCTATTCATCATGCTCGGGGTCAGCAAGGCCTCGCATATCGAAGGTTCTTCTTTAATTCTGCAAGGCAAATCGTCTTGGCTTCCTCTCAGCCAGCGTTGTACATTGTCATAGAAATATCAAGAACATTCTATGACAACGTTCATTTTGATGTGACACTTCCGACTTTCCCTGGACTTCGCACTTTATATATTATGTTTAATCGTGAAATGGGGAGAGATCAAACCTCCGGCAACGCACGCTCTAACTTCTGAAGCAGAAACCCCTGCCGCGGCAATTCGTAATCCTTCTTGTGGTGGATGAAAAGCAGGAACACTTTCTGCGCGTCCTTGTGGACGGCGTAGTAAATCCGCCAGCCCGCAGAGGCTCCCAGGTTGTGACAGGAGTCCTTGCACCGCGTCTTGAAGATCGGAAGCGCCAGCTGCGACAGGTCCATGACCCGGTTCACCGGATTGAAGATGAGGTTTGCTGAACTCACACCATGTCCGCCGGCTGAACGCACAAATAGATGCGTACCGCCATTGCCTGATCCAGCTCTCCCAGGCTCGGCAACCGCAACATGCTGCGCCTCCCGGCCCGGCGTTCAGCACGGCCAGCACTTCCGAGAGCATCTGGCGGTCCACGGGTCCCACGACCCGCAACCGCTGGCCATCCCGCAGCACAATCTCGATCCGCCCACCGGTGCGGGCCGGCAATTGAGCCGCCACCGTCACCGGCACAAACGTCGGCACCGCCGACGACGGCTGCCGCACACCGTGTGCATCCGCTGCCGGCCGGTCTTGTCCTTGTGCCCCTTGGCGACCTTCTTCGCCAGACCGATGGCCTGCGTGTCCTCGCGCGTGAATGAGAACTCGGTCGTGTCGTGCAGGACGAGTACCAGCCCCTCGACGGCTATGAATCGCTCGCGTGGCGCCTGAAAATGCGCGGCAAGAATCTCCGCTTCGCTCACGCAGTCGTTGTCGAGGAAGCGGTACGCCGCCTTGGTGGCAGCCCAATCGCCGCACGCCAGTGGGATCGTTCGGCCAATGTCTTTGGACAACTGCCCCCTCAACATCCCAAACCGCTTGCCCAGTCGTTCATCGGCGAACTCACAGCCCGCCAGTTCCTGGTCGATCCATATTCTCATGCGCTCGGCTCCGTCCGAAAGGAATGAGATGCCGTCCGTGGCATTCCCATGCTCTCAAACATCGGCAAGATAAGCAATTGCACGACAATGGGACGATACGTCTAACCGCAGCACGAACCACAAAGATGTGGGTAATTGAAAGGTTCACGGAACGGCCACCAAAGATGTGGGTAATTGAAAGCTCGGCCGGACGGACACGATGTTTGATACGTTCGAGTAGGCCAAGGCGCAAGTGACTCGCTGGCGGTTGGGGTACAACCTCTGGAAACCGCTTTGCTCTTTGGACTACTGGACCACGGCGACGAATGAGCCCGCGTGCGTTCTGCTACTTCGCTGGCATTGTTGATATGCTGTCGACGGTCACACTGACTTCCTCAAGAACTTCCTTGCCAGGCCGCCACAATTTGATTGCACCCGTCTCTGTAAATATCATATAGCCCTCCTTAATTGGAAGGATAGCAGTCGGCTTAACATCACGGAAGGTGCAAACGTGCTTCGGTTCACCAGGAAGCTTCCAAATGCTCAGTTGTGCTCCCAATAAAAACACGAAATCGCCATTCGCTACGACATGATCGTAATCGATGTCCGCTCGAACGACTTGATTTGATTCGCCAGACTTCATTTTCCACGACTCAACGCCATTTATGGAATCGGACCAGATACTTCCGTCACCCGATATTGAAAAGCCAGCAATACCAGGATCGTCGGGGCCAATTCGCCAGACTTCACGGAGTGTATCCTGATCACCAACTTGCAGCAATACTAATTCACTTGGATGACCCCCCGCCACAATGAGAGAGTCCTTGTTAAGCCACGTGATGGCTCCGACTGCGCCATGGGCAATTACCGGTTGATTTGGGCTCCAATTTTCACCCCCATCGCGAGTTATTTGTATTCCGCCATCACGGCACATTGCACCAACCTTGCTAGAAAGAAACGACACAGTTACGACCTTAACATATGTCATTTCTTTTATTCCACTCTTGGCGTCAACAACAAAACCTTTCGTGACTGGCATGACTCCCTTGCCATCGACTGGCCTTGAATCTTCAATAACCACCACAAATAGTCTGCTTGATGCACCACCCGCCACCATAGCATAACCTCGAATCGGGAGACGCCCGACCAGGTGCCACGCCTTTAGCGGGTCCTCTGAAACAAACACACCATCACCTGCGATGACCGAATATGACCCGTCAGACAATTTCGCAACTGGGGAACTCATGCCATAATTCCAACGGACCTTTCCAAAGGAAAATGTGGTACCCGCTGGAGCAGGATCCGCCAGTAGCTTGCTTGCTCCCAGAGCAGATGCGAGCAGCACACCTAATATTAGCCTCTTGCGATACATCTATACCTCAACTTAATAGTAGGTCGTTCAATGGCCCGGCTGTGTAGCCGCCATTCGCTCCTTGAGCCGTTTGATTATCCAAAGCGTCTGGTCACGCGGAGTCTTTAGTTCTGCCTTAGCGCTCGCTTCAGCCATTACTTCGGCAGATACTTGTCTTCCCGCGCGAACCGCTAAATTCAACATTTCACTAGTTTCACTGGCACTTGGATGAATTCCATCCGAAATATCAGCCTTTTTTTGTTGACTCTGATCAATAATCGCATTGTCGACACGAATCGCAATGGGTTTGATAAGACTTCCGTGGGCGTCTACGTCAAAAAACCTCCCGTCGTTGGTAATAATAATTCGTGCTCCAGCCTGCGCAGGAGCGATCATATACGGCCACCCGACTTCAGTTTTTCCTACGAGTTTCCCTGTCTCAAGAGTGTGTACACTGATCGAGTCTGTACCCCCGACCCACACATCTCCATCGATAAGCCAGATATTGGAATCACCTCCTTCAAGGTCTGTGCCGAACAACCGTTTCGAAGTTCCTGTCGTTGGGTCGAATGAATATACGGAACCTCCACACAAACCAAGAATCGCATTCTGCCCTTGGCGCACGAATGCAATGGGTGTCTCTGGAGCCACCTTTTTCCAAATCGCTTGAAGTGGGCCTTTGCCACTATCTAGACAATACCCGACAGATCCCTTATCGCCAATTGCAACGACCGTACTGTCATCCGTCCATTGAATTCGACGGATGGCCTCGTCGTGCCATAGGACGACTGGCTCGCTCCACGTCTTGCCGCCATCCCGTGTGAGCACAATCTGTCCCTGGTCTGAAAAACATCCCTTTGCCGCCGTGGCGAAGCTGCAGGTTCCCGGGAAGCCATTGGGAATTTCTCGGATGGTCTGGGGGATCCCATCTGGAACCAAGACCTGAAGAAGGTGGCGTTGCGGCTTTTGCAAATCTGGGGTTGTAAGAAGATAAAGTTGACTCGCCGCGCCACCAACCACTTCGGAGTTGGGGGAATCGAATGCTTGGGTGGCCTTCCAAATGTTGGGGCTCACACCCTTTGCGGTGTAGCAGCCATGGGTAGTCACAAGAACCCACCCTTCTTTCGTGGTCAGCAAACCACAAAAGTTTCCGCTAAATTGCCCTGTTGCCTCATCTGCAAAGCAGGTGCTCGTGGCCACAAGAGCAAATATGCCGACGACATTTGAACGACAAATCATAACTTCATCCTTTTCCAAGACTTTCAGAATCCAGGGTTGCAACGGGTAAATCCCTCATGTCCGGCCATGCCCGGATCCTTCGGTTTGTAATACAGGTCTTCAGTTTTTAAAAGATGGTTAAGCACCTCCGGATTCTGCAGCTCGCCAGTATGCACAACGCTTGGCACTGTAAAGGATTGAAATGTACCTCCTAGAGTATGACCGTCGACCTGACTAGTAATCGGGACGATGCAATCGCTCGTTGCTGCATCGGGAGTACCCGCCACCCCAGATGGTCCAGCATCGGGAATGGCTAGCGTATTAATCCAATAGGCGATACCGTCGTTTCCAAGACTACCCCTATTTGCTCCCGGCGCGGCAACCCCAATGATCGGGCACCATGAGACGCTTGGATGTTGTGTCATCAATACCGAGGTGAGAAGGCTCTTCGAGCTCGTTGAAAGATCGTTAGCTGCACAGCCGTCCCCGGACCCGATACCACCACCAGTGGGATAGATGGCCACCAAAATGTACTCATAATAAACATTTGTGACAACCCAATTTCCAACTGGTGACCCCTGAAACGGCGATCCGACTGTAATAAGACGACGACAGTCTCCTAGATTAAAATTATCTGACCGCTTATTATATATTTGCCCGATTCCGTTTCCTAAGTTCGTCCCAGTCTGCCGCCAAGTAATTTTGGGAACTGGAATTGGTGTCATCAGACTGGTCAGCGGAAGAATTGGTGTAAACCAAGATGGCGGTGTACCGATGCCACAAACTAGCATACGATCTCGATCAGGAACGGCTGCAGGGATATCACTCAAATACCATTTCGCGACGACACCCCCCATGCTGTGACCGAACCAATCGCAGCGTGTTGCAGCAATTCGTTGACTGCGCCACATCATCCGCTCGTTATAAAAGGCCAATTGTACTTTGGGAACCACACTATCGTATCCGCTTGTTGTAAAGTTGTCCCACTCCGTTACAGCCCTCGCATGGACAGCACCTTCCAGTTGTGCGTGCTGCACCATATAGCTAACTACATCACTCTTGGATACGACACCGTGTGATATCAAAAGCGATGGCCTCTCCAAGCTGAATGTAAATGCCTTGCTCCAACTGTCGGTGCGGACAACAACTTCTATTACATGACTACTCTCATGAAAGCCAAACAGATAATTGTTCGGCGGCCGATAGAATACGATTTTCGGTGAACCTGCATTGCACTTTGCCCAAACCCTACTGGCTGCCGCGCCCGTCGGTTGATCACGCGCGGGCAAGTCCGGAAAATTCTTCGCGTTGCTTAAGCCGGGGTTAGCGACTAGTCCAGGCGCGTAGTGTTGGATCGTGCCAATTAGTTTGGACTTGTTTTGATAAAATAAATCCTCCTTGCCTTCGTTCAGCTCGAAAGTTACAGCGCCGCTTCCGCTAAAATTATGGAGTCGGAATACGAGAACACTGGCGCCGTCAGTCAAGGCACCTGTTCGGTAGAACTTGTCATCTACCGGTCCAGTGGGCTCGATGTCGATGTTTGAAGCGATATTTGGTTTGAATGCTTGGGCATCAATGATTTCGATGAACGGCTGTGTCCATTCACCGGCTTCTACAGAGTTACTTGCGACCAAAATACCATCGGCCGCACATCTGTTGGGATGCGCTGCGTACAGTGCGAGAAGAGCCAGCGGCCATAGGAGCAGCCACCGCGACGCAACTAGAAATTTCATATATGTTTCTCCTTTTGGTTAGGTGAAATCGGAAGTGGTTTGGCCTGATCAACGACCATCTTGATCAGATCACGATTCATTTCAGGATACATCTCTTCGGATTGGTGATCCCATTTCAGGGCCTTTTCTATATCTCGCGGAGTTCTAATATCAAGTTCACGCTCCAATTGTTCCCACTTTGAATATGTCCCGAGTCGGTATAATGCAGTTGCTGTATTAGCTTTGGCAGAGAGCGAATTGAAATTATGACTACTTAGATATCGTGACAGTTCCGCGTACGCGGGGCGAGAGCAATTAGCAAAGGCCCGAGAGTTATTCGGCATTAAGGCGTCCATTGACGCCAGGCACTCACTGACCAGCTTCATTGATTGATCTAGATCGAGATTGGCATTTCGAAAGCTGTGTTGCAATTGATCGGTCGCCCCACCCACGTAGTCTGCCGGATGTTCTTCAAATGAATCAAGAAATACCGCATTTAGATTCGTATTGAAAGAGTAGTTGCGGTCAATATGAACCGTTATCATTTGAGGCCCATGGATAAGGAATCTTGTATACACGCCACCCCACTGCTGCTCCACGCGTGCTCGCGCCAATTCGTTCCAATCTTCAAATCCGCGACAGTCTCCCAGCGGGCGGTTTTCTGGATGCTCACGGACCGAAAGCAGATAGTCCCGAAGCCTCTCGTTTCCAGCATGCCCATTTTCGTTCACATTATAAATGGAAAGGCAAAACAACCCTTCGGGAATCCTAAGCGAAAGATTGATTCCTGGGCCCGTTCTGTTGGGCGATGTGACTTCGCCATGATCATCCCACTCTGATTGCCGGCGGTCGATACCCCATGTTGTCAACCCCTTTTCTACGCGCGATTGCAGGTAAGGCATCGGCAGTTCCAATGCTCGCGGATCCTGCGTGTGATTTGCTGAGATCCAATACCGAAGCGAATCGCCTTTGATGGCACCAAAACCAAGGCTTACATCATATTGAACTTTAGCTGCCTCTGCTCCCCAGATTAGGTCAAACGGAGCAACTGCTGCTGCATGCGCCATCCAATACTTTCCGTATCGGCCAAGCCATAAGCCTTGCGTAGACCAGTCGGGTGTCAGGTATTCGATCGTCGCCAAGTTTTTCGGAGCGTTCGTTACCGAATTCGAAACGTGTTCAAGGAGACGGCGTATATCCGCTTCGCTTGGCACGGACGCACCGGCGGGCATTGAAATGACTGTTCTGCTCATGTCCAACGGGAGAGAGGCCATGTCTTTCGCGGGCTGCGGAGTTTTCAATTGCCCATCGCCATATGTGCCAATGACAACATCATGCACATCATTATTGATGGGCAGCATACGGATAACGTAAGCCTTGGTGGCCTTGACTTGTTGGACCTTGCCGGTATGAACGTCGTAGGACTCGCAGCCCTGTTGGCGGTAGCCAATCCAAAGTTTTCCGGTGCCGGGTTCTTCGGCCAAGCAGGTGATGTAATCTTCAGCGAGGAAGGCGCCAAGGGGAAGGTGAAGACTCAGTGGGGACGGAGGTGCTGTATGAATATTCGAAGCGGGTTGCGTTGCGCTCGTTTTGGTCCAAGGCATTTGCGTTGTGGGCGTGGGTTGGGTGGTGGGTGTTGCTGATGGAGAGCCCGCCCAAGGGAGTTTCGCAGTGCCTGTGGGTTGCGTAGTTCTTATCGCTGGCTGGGTGCCCGCCCAAGGGAGAGTGGCGCCGGCATTGGGAGTAACACCCGCTTCTGCCCAGCCTTTGGGTGGCCCGTCGACGAGCCCTTTGGCTTTGTCGGCCCAGTCCTTGCCGCGAGCGTAATGAAAAGTGACGGCGCGGTCGGTGGACCAGGCCAGCCCGGTGGTCGTAGCGGCGTAGATCGTGCCGTCTTGTGCCACGAGCAGGTCGTTGATGAGATTGGTGGGGAGTCCTTCACCCGCAGCATCGGTGGGCATGGCGTCGGGGCCTTTGACGGTTCGCCATTTTTGGTAGTTGTCGGCGGCCTTGGCCACTGCGATGCCGTCGCATTGGGTACCGACGTAAATGTCGCCATCCTTGTCAAAGGCGATGGCGTTGGCCTGGTCGGAGGGAAGACCTTCGGCCCTGGTGTAGTAGGTCCAATCGTCCTTCTTCTCGCTGTATCGGGCTAGGCCGGCGCTGGAAGCCATCCACACGTCGCCATCGGTGGGGCAAACCAACATCGCAAAGATCCTCTCCCCCAGGGGGCCGGAGAGTGTATCAGGTCTGCTCAGCCCTCCAACGACTTCATAGTTCTGCCACTTCTGGCCGTTGAAGACGCTCACGCCATGATTCAGATGACCGACCCAAATTCTCCCCAACCGGTCGCACGCCATGGCATAGGCGTAGTCGTCTCCCAACCCATCACTGGTCGTGTATCTACGCCAGCGCTGTTCGGCAGGCGCTGATCCTTCATATTTCCAAATACCTTCGCCTTCTGTTCCGACCCAGATTCCATCCGCCTTGTCCTGCGCCAAGCTCATCACAAAGGGCTTTTCGCTAAAGGGCGTTGCTGAAGTGGATTTCCAGGGCAAACCCGCTGGCACCTTCACGCCCGCAGCCGGATTTGATGCGGATTGAGTTCCAGCGGGGGCCGACTGGCCGAACGAAGGTAGTGATGCTTGGGGGACTATGGGTTTCCCGCCTGCGGGATTTTGCGGTTGGGCCGGCTGCGTTGCCTTGGGCTGTTCTCCCCACACCGGCGTTGCCGCCGTGGCCGGTGTCTTGGGAGGCGTTTGCGCGGTCGCAGTAACCGTACCCTGCAACCAAACGCCAATCCCGACCCCCGCTGCGGCAGCCAGCAGCGCGAGGTTTGCGATCCGGAATTGTCTTCGCGTCGGGGTCATTGACTATTTTCCTACACTCGTGATCCACTGGTTGGCACGACCGATCGTTCCGTCCTGCGCCTTGATGGCACGGGCAATCCACATGTTGGCGGCCTGTTTCTCTTCCGGGGTTCCGGCTGCTGTCAACGCCTGCTTGAAGAATTCCGCAGCCTGATCTCCGTGATCCCCCAGCAGTAACAGCGATCCCCGCTTGATCAGTGCTCGATAGCCCGTCCCCATCGTCGCCTGCGCCTGCATCCCGTAAGCCAGACCATCGACTGTGATTCCCGCCAGCACCGTGCTCTTGAAGGTTTGGCCAGCCGTCGGCACGGCCGCCCCCTGCTCTTCTTCCTTGTGGAAAAGGTCCACTTGCGCCCGATTGCTCGCGTTGACCGCCTGAATCTCCCGATCCAGCGTCTTGAGCGCATCGGCGGTGTGTTCCATGGTGGCATAGTTGAAAAGCACCTTCGCCTCGGCCAGCGCCTCGGCGTGTTTCTGGCTGGCGCTCAGCGCATTAATCCGCTGGTTGAGGGAGGATTCGACCAGAGCGTTGTTGTCCGGGTTGGCCAGCATGATGCTCTGGGTGACGGTCAAGACCTGGGCATAGGACTTCTTGTTCGCCATCGGCGTCACAATTTCCGTGAGGATCCTATTGCCATCGGTCCATCCAGCGGCCATGTTGGCTTTCACGAGATCAGCCGCTTCATCGGCGCGTCCCGTCTCAGCCAGCGACACCGCCTTCCAATGTCGCATGCTCCGGAGGAACGGTTCATCCATCGTCGTGCGCGAAACGGAAACTTGCTCAATGAGCTTGCCGTCCAGGTAACCAGAAATTTGCGAGCCGCTGATCTGTACTTTGATGTCATACCAGCGATTCGTTTCAATGGTTCCTGGAAAATGCGCTCCCACCCCACTCTGGTCCACGGCCATGCTGTTGAATTCCACACCGTTTGCGGTGTTGCCCCAGCCGCCGAGATTCCACCAGAGCTTGTCGTGGTCCTTGTGGCCAAAGACGATCAGAAAGCCCTCTTTGCCGCTGATCTTCCTCGCCTGGAGCGTGATGGTGCAATCCGTCCATGACCCCTCCGCGAGGTAGCTGACAAAGGTGCCGCTCGCCGTGGGACGATAGGCATCACCCGCAACGGCCCAGTTACCGCTTTCGGGTTTCCATCCCTTCGCCCCCAACTCCGGGAAATTAGACTCATAAAGAACGGAGCCGTCGCTACTCTCAACCCGAATGTCGCGATATTCCGACTGCGTGTCGTAAACGGCCAATCCGATGCCGCCGACGATGCTGCTGCTGCTCGGCTCATTGTCGATACGATTTAACGCGGCCGTGGTTGCGTCAATCAGATCGATGGCCGGCTGATAGGCTTTGCAGTCCTTCACCAGCCGCGGCATGATGTTCCTGGCGGCAAATGCCTCACCCAGCACGGCCGCTACCTGCCGCGGGTTTTCCTGGACCCATTTCTTTAGGGTATCCACCGCCTGCTGCGTGGACTGAGGCGTCTTGGCGCCGACCTGCTTGTCCAACTGCGTCAGCCTGGCGTCAATAGCAGCCTTATAAGGATCCGAGGGCACAGGAGGCGGAGCGGGTGGCTTGGCGGCCGCTGGAGCGCCCCGTTGCGCATTACCCGCGGGCTGGCCATTGCGGCCTCCCTGGGCGCCCGGAGCGCCGGGAGCAGGTTTTGCAGGTGCAGCAGCCTGTTGTGCCGCGGGGTCACCAGCCACTTCGGTCCCGTTATCAGGAGCCTGGCTATGACTACCGCCGCCTCCAGAAATCAAAAATACCAGACCGCCACCCATCACCATGGCGACCACGACGACACCCGCGATCACCAGGGTTTTTTGAAGCTCGGTCATCGGAGCGGCGCGACCGCCACCCGACCGAATTGAATTGCCAGGCGATTCTTTCGAAACCACGTTTCACCTCAAAGAAACCCGTAGGATCGACAACGAGCGACCGTTCTCACCATGCCGAAACCTGTTTTGGGTGGATGGCACCACCCCAGCGAACATCGCCATGGCCAGCAGGGGCAATGGAGCCAATCCCGCGTGTTCTTGCGTCGAATTGTTGGCATATCCCATAGGACACCTACCGTGGTGATGGCGACCCACTCAGCCGCCGACGTTAGGAAATTTATCGCGCATGAAGTCGCCCGTCAAGAGATTTTCCGATAATTTTGTTCTTTTTTACAAAATAAACATTTTCTTAACCGTAGGTTTTTTGTGCGAAACGCCAATTTTACAGTCAACTTCCCAACCATATGAAACTGGTATGAAAGGGCCTTTGCGAACATACCTTCCGCTACCTGTACGCAATGCGTCTTGCGATCCTGCGCGCCATGCCAAAAAAACTCCGCCGCCCGCAAAAATAAAATGCCGCGCCGGGCCCGGTGTGGGGGGTTGCGGTGGTTACATTGCGATCAACCTCCGATACTCAGTCGCATGCACGATAATACCCAACATGAAATATGTGTATTGACATGGCGACATGTTAATATATTATGTGCCTTATCATAGGGCGTTCGTCCCAGTCGCTTTCCCGCTGCACTATTAGCAATGACGGTGTACAGCCGTATTTTATTTGGACGGTATCATCCACTGGTTGGATAGCTGTGCGAAATGAAGCTGGTAGTATAACGACTCATCGGCATTTCACAAAAATTGAGTCGAGTCGTGTGATCGACATTTGGTCGTGCAGATGTCAAACGGATCATTCCGAAGATGGCTGCATCGAGAATCTGAGTTGTCCAAATAATGAAGTAGTTTCTTTGACTTTGTCGGGATTGAAAGGACTGAAGACGCTCGATTGTGAGGGGAATGGATTGGTGTCACTCGATGTTAGTGATTGTACATCTCTATCCGCCCTGAATTGCCACCGTAACCCTCTAAAGGAAATTACGATAGGGATCACTCAAATTAAAACCCTCGCCGCTCAACTTCCAAATACGGTCTACGGTGTGCTGAAGGTTAGATTGTCGCTGGGTTACCTAACCCAACTTTCGCACTTCGTCTGATTTCCGCGTGATTTTTCAGATTTTTTCCGCGTTCCCGCGTCGCCAATGCGGTTTTGTTCTGCAAAACCCGTGCGGTGGAAACCAACCCCC
>Ga0302320_10017477_pt1 | contig 14555 bp, 13 predicted proteins | sample Bog_T0_3_FD_202130 | JGI IMG/M metagenome (GOLD analysis project Ga0302320, IMG submission 202130) | Peat permafrost microbial communities from Stordalen Mire near Abisko, Sweden - Bog_T0_3 | ecosystem: Environmental > Terrestrial > Soil > Wetlands > Peat | place: Sweden: Abisko, Stordalen Mire...
CTTGAAAGGATTGGAGTTATTTGATTCGAATGAGGCTTTCTGATTCGGAGAGCCTGCCGTGAAGCTGAGAACCATGTTGCAGAACGTGCCCGACCCGCGCGGCAAGCAAGGGCAGGACTACTTTCTATGGTCGATTTTGGGGCTGATCGTGGTGTCGCTTTTGTGTGGACGACGCGGAATGTTGGCGGCGTTTCATTTGGGGCGCAGCCTGAACAAACGCCAGCGCCTGGCGCTTGGCTTCACAAAAGGCGTGACGCCCTGTCATGCGACGCTCACCGAAACCCTGCGCGCCATCGACGGGCGCGCACTGGCGCAGGCGCTGGGCGCCGTGTGTTTCGCCGAAGGCGAGGACCAGGACCAGCGTCACATCGCCATCGACGGCAAGACGATGCGCGCCAGCAAGGACGGCGACGGCCATGCGACGCATGTGTTGTCGGCGTTTTGCGCGGGTCTGCAATCCATTCTCGGCAACGAGGCCTCGCGCGGCAAGGGCATGGAGATTCCCGATGCATTGAAGCTTCTGGACCAGCTCGATTTGAAGGACAAAATCGTCACCGGCGATGCGATGTTCTGTCAAAAATCGATCGTAGCGAAGATCGCCGAGAAAGGCGGCGGCTACGTGTTTCCGGTAAAAGACAATCAGAAGAACCTACGGGAGAATATCGCAACGGCTTTCAACGAGCCGGTTTTTCCCCCTCGTCTCGTTTGAGGGCGCTGTCGAAAAGGCGCATGGGCGCATCGAACGGCGTTCGATCGACGTGCTTCCAGCAAACGCCGCCGGCATCGAGAACGATTGGTCGAGCGTGAAACACATCTGCCGCGTCACGCGCTTTCGGCAAGGTAAGAAGAACGGCCAATGGAACGAGCCCGAGAAGGAAGTCGTTTATCTGATCGCCCGTTTTCCGAATGGCGAGGCCTCGCCCGAAGCGCTCTTGTCCGCCAATCGCGGCCATTGGGGCATAGAGATCATGCATCGAAACAAGGACGTCATCCTCGGAGAGGACGGCTACACAAATCGAAGCGACGAAGCGCCGCGAAACATCTTTTCCCTTATTGGCTTCGCGCTCAAAATATTGAAATCCGTCTCGCCCTCTCCAACCCGAGCAATCGAACAGTTCCAGGACGACAGGAACAAGGCCTTGCGCTTGTTCGCCGCGTGATCCCAGACTTTACTGAATCGCCTTGTCATTTCTTCAGCATTTGGAATAAGCGTGTTACGATAATCGTGGTGGGTTACTTCGCCACGGGCCTCAATCGCGAGTACGTCCGGCGGCAGGCCCTCGATGAACACAAACATTATTTTCTCCTTCCAAGAACTTAGGAGCGCCAACCGGTGCTGCGCGATCTTCGGTTCTTCTTTGGTAGGTGTGCCCAGATCCGCACGCAGATCTCCGCTACGAAAGTGCACGGGCCCCTAGAAGTGTTCTCTCGTCCATATTCACGCCGCTCCGGCGGGTCGAGGAAAAGAAAATTGCGCCGGAACGCATCGACGGGATATTCCGGCCGGTTCGTCATAAAGTGCGTCGAAGACCGCGAGGAGGAGGGGTTCGGAAAACCGAATCCAGTGTCGTCAGCGATGAAGGCCACTAAGAAGGGGCGCTCAACGCTGAGCGCCCCTCCGGCAATTTTCGTTTCCACGCCGAGACTTTCATGCACATTTGACTTCGAACGGTTCAGTCAGGGCGTCGATGCTCCGTTTCTGAACGAAGGTCAGCGCACGGTCGGCGAGTCGATTAGGCGCTTGAGCGCATCCATCGATTTGCCGAACTTTTTCCAATCCCCATGCTGCATCGCGTACTGAGCGTCGTCGAACTGCTTTTTCGCGTTGCCGGATACTGGCGGTTCGGTTGTCGCCGTCTGGCTCGCAAGCGGCGCTGACTCCACCGGAGAGGCGACGGATTGAACCGTGAGCGTCTTCTTTGCCGCAGCTTCTGTTTGCGGCGTCCCGAACAGGGCGGATAGCGCCGCATCGAGCGTCGGCTCCATCACGACCTTGTCGCCCGCGACCGCGATTACTCGCTTGAGTTGCGGAAAGTTGGCGCCCTGTGCGGTCAGATACAGCGGCACGACGTACAGAAAGGAATTCTCGATCGGGGTGACGATCTGCTTGCCTCGGATGACTCGCGAACCGTTTTGGTTCCAAAGAGTCAGCTGTTGAGAGATTGTCGTGTTCTGATCGATCATCGCCTCGATTTGGTTTGGCCCGTAGACGAGCTTCTCTTTCGGAAGTTGGTAGAAGAGCATCTTTCCGTACTGCGGGAAGTCGGACCGTGCCGCCATCCAGGAAATCATGTTGTCCCGATTTTGTGGCGTAAAGGGAGTCATGAGCATGTATTCGAGCTGATCGCTGCCGGGAAGCTTCGCGAGGATGTAATAAGGCTCCATCGCCTGAACTTCGCCGGCATATTTTTCCTTGGGAGCGGCCCACAGATCCTCGCGGTTGTAGAAAACCTGAGGGTCCGTCATGTGGAAGGTTCGGTACTGGTCGGCTTGGATCGAGAAGAGATTTTCTGGATAGCGCAGATGCTTCTTCAGATCGGCGGAGAGATCGACGAGGTCGCTGAACACATCAGGAAACGCTTGCCGATAGGCAGCCAAGATCGGATCTTTGGGGTCCATGACGAAGAAGCGCACGCTGCCGTCGTACATGTCCACGACGACCTTCACGGAGTTGCGTATGTAGTTCAAACCGTCGAAGGAGGCCAAGGAATGAGACTCGGTTCCTCGGGGTTCCTGGGTGCTAGAACCATTCGAAAATCCGCCGTCGACGTTTTGTTCGAACGACGTTTGATAGGTCCACGTGCGTTCCGGAGTGGCGTAAGGATAGCGACTGGACGTCGTATAGGCGTCCTGGATCCAATACAGCTTACCTTTGCTCAACACGGCGTAGGGATCATTGTCCAATTGCAGGAAGGGAGCGATTTGCGCGACGCGCTCGTGAACGTTGCGGTGAATCTGAATTCTGCTATCCGCGGTGAGATAGGAAGTCAGAAGAAGGTTGATGTCGGCCTTGGTCCATGCGAACAGAAGCCGTTTCCATATGCCGTCCAATGGGATACCGCCCGTGCCGGTGTAGCTCTTGTAGACGTTGTCGTTGCCCTTCGGATAGTCGAATTCTTTGACGCTCGTCGAAACGATCCGATATCCCGGCATCGCTTGCCCATAGTAAATTTCCGGCTGGGTGACTTTCAAGCCGTAGTTGGATTGCGCCGGCACGTCCTCGAGCAGATATTGGGGAAATCCATCCCCAACGGTCTTCGAAACGAAGTTCATGACGGCGCCGTTGCCATGCGTAAATTGCAGATATTGGTTGACCCAAGTCTGCGCTTTCGCGGGGAGTTCCGGCGAGAGTTCACGCGCCGACAACATCACCTGATGATACCCGTCCGCCAACTGATAGCGGTCGGTATCCACGTTGTAGAACTGATAATAGAGTCGGATTGCTTGGGTCTGGCGGTAGGTTTGAAGCAGCGGCCTGGAGTCCCAAAGCCGGACGTTTTGAATCGTGTCCTCGTTTCGTGCGATCACGTCACGCGTCAGGTCCGCCAAGGCGGGGTAGGATGTTTCCTGAATTGCATCCAGATCGTAAGATTGTCGCGTATAGTCAATTGAATGCTTTAGATAGGGGGTTTCGAGCGCGAGTTCATTGGGTTGCACGATAAATGTTTGAACGCACCAGGGCGTCACCACCATTCCGATGAGCCACAGCGCCACGTAGCCGCCAGCGCCCGCCGCGAATGTTTTCAGATTTGGTCGAACGAAATTCAGAGCGAGCAGGAGGCAAGCCACGACAGAGGCTGCGACCATCACCCACAGCGCCAACCGTGTCACGTGATCGGCCGTAAAGCCGGCTCCGTAGACGACGCCCTGTGTCGAATATAGCAGTTCGAAGTGACTGAGGTAAAAGCCCCATCCCCAGGCGGCCACCAAAATGAAGAGAAGCCCGGAGAGATGCCGTGACGCATTGTCGCTCGCCGCGATTTTCCCGCTGTCTTTCACCAGGACAGCACCGAAAAACAGATAGGTCATCAGGACGAGCATGAGCGCCAAAGCGGACAGCAGCGTCACGCTCGTCTGCAGCAGTTCGTAAAAAGGCAGACGAAACACGTAAAACCCGACATCGGTTCCAAAGAGCGGATCGGAAACGCCAAATGTTCCGCCGAAGCGAAAGCGAATGAAGCTATCCCATTCGGCATAGTAGGCGGCGCCAAAGAGCAGTGCGGCCGCAGCGCTCGCCAAGGCGATATCCACCATCATCAGGCGTGGCGAGAAAGCCAGTCCGCCTCGCGCCTCCACATTGCCTCTCGACCAGACACCGGTCGCTCCAGCTTGGCCGGATATGCTGTAATCGCCGCTTGTTTTGGCGGCATGACGCAGGTTGAGCCAGAGGAAGAGAAACGTGATCAGAAACGCCGCTAAAAACATCCCCCAGCGAACCGATAAAAGCGTCCAGAAGATGTTGGCGTAATCGAGTTGCCGCATCCACAACCATTTCTCGACGTAGCCTGGAAAAATCGCCAGCGCCAAAACAAGGATCACTGCCGCTGCGAGCATGAATCGCAGCGGATGCCTGATGGCGAGATGCTTTTTGATCTCGTTGATTGCTTCGCCCAGGTTTGGGCGGAGATGTGTGGTGCCGTTTCGCGTGGGAAACATCGTTCCAAACCTTCCTTATGCCAAACCCTTTGCCGGAGCCTTGTCGTCATCGCCGGTTGGGCGATCTCGAAAGCTGGAGAGTCAGCACGACGACATTAGGGAGCAGGTAGGTGAAAGCGATAGCGGCGGAATCTACTCACCTGGATCGGCGAACGAGGGCTTCTGGTGCGCAAAGAAACATCATCGCACAGGCGACCAGGCGGTTTCGGCGCCGGCACCCGTGCTTTTGCGAACGCGCGCATGCGAACCGCCCCGCAATGGTTTCCTGCGTGAGTAGTATCCGAAGCTATCATCGTGAACCGGCGTCTGAGTAGTGTGCCGCGGGCGCCTCGAAAGGACCGGCCGGTGCAAATCGGCGGCTTTTCATAAGTCGCAATGTGGCTGTTCTCTCAAGTGATGGAGGAAATCATGCGAACGTAATTCGTCCCATTTCTCGCCGTGGCGAGCCTATTTGCCGCAGTCGGCTTCGCTGTCGCCGCTCCAAGCGCAATTACAGATCCCGTGAATGTGCGAGCGGGTCCAGGACCGAAGTGGCCCGTGATTGGGGTGATCGAGGCGGACACGGAAATCAACGTGCAAAATTGCGGGCAAGGCTGGAAGCGCGCCTGGTGCCAGGTGCAATTTGAAGACAAGATTGGCTTTGTGCATGCGTCGGCATTGGCCCCTATCGGCAATACCGTCATGGTTGACCCACTCGTTACGACGGATACGACGAACGTGCGCTCGGGACCAGGCGCCAGGTGGGGAGTGATTTCGACGATTCCGCCGTCCACACAGGTCAATGTCTCGTCTTGCTCGAAGGGCTGGAGAGGCAGCTGGTGTGTTGTTCGTGTCGACGGCAAGACAGCCTATGTCAATCGGTTGGCCCTGGCGAGAGAAGGCGCGCCTTTCCAGCAATGATGTCGGTGCCTGGGAAACGTGTCGGTTTGAGCAGTTTGCCTGCGTGGCGAGGTTCTGGCGTCCGTCGCGAGCGTCGGCGACCGGCGACTTCGCATGCAACTGCGGAAATGGTTTGCATGACGCGCCCCGCCAGCGCTCATGGCCCCGGAGCACGTATAGCTGAGTAGTTTCCGAGGCTGTCTTCACACGAACAATGCGGGCTATCGTTTTGTCGGCCGACTAAGGCGCTTGGGGCTTTCGGGCTCGTTTCCGCGCCCGAGTGGATCAGCGAAAGTCTCGCGCGGAGCAGTTTCTTCCCGAAGGAGCGTCAAATGACAAAAGACAACACGGTCGTCGCCGTTTTCGCCGATCATCAGGCGGCGGAACGAGCCGTAAAAAAACTCGCCGAAGCCGGCATCGACATCAAGCAGCTGAGTGTCGTCGGCAGGGGATATCACGTCGACGAGAAGATCGTCGGCTTCTACAACACCGGAGATCGAGTCAAGTTCTGGGGCAAGCAAGGCGTTTTTTGGGGCACCCTGTGGGGCTGGCTCGGCGGGCTATTTCTGTTCGTGCCGGTCGTCGGTCACGTGGTCGTGCTTGGCTACCTGGCCGTCATCGCCGTTTCCGCGATAGAGGGCGCGGTCGTGGTCGGCGGTGTCAGCGCGTTGAGCGCCGCTCTCTATAGCATCGGCATCCCGAAAGACAGCGTGATTGCATATGAAGGGGTTTTGAAGAGCGACCACTATCTCGTCATGGCGCATGGGTCGGCAGAAGAGTCGGCGCGCGCCAGAACCGTTCTCGAAAGCCTCCGGCCTGCAAGGCTTGACGTGCATGAGGGCGAGAAATCGATCGAACCCGCCGCACAGCCGGTCTACGCCTAGGACTTGCCGGCGTGACGCCGAAACCGTCGACGATGTTCGCTTGGGTGCAGGCGGCCCGTCCAAAGGCGAATTCAGCCGTCGTGATCGGACCCGCGCTTCAATAGAGCCGTGGAGCGGGGCAAAAGACCGCGAATTGTGGGTGCCGAGGCGCGAGTACCTCCCTGCGAATTTCGCATGCCCGGCGTTTCGCGCCTCGTGAATGATCCGTGGCGCGAATTCCATGATGGGCGCGCGGGGCGGCGCTTTACTACAATTGAATGGTTTCCGGCCCAACATGCGCCTGCGGCCTCTCCCAATGGTCGCGTGGTCCGTGCGGGGTTGAACTGAGCGCACCGCAGATTTTCAAGAAGAGCCATCAAGCGTCGGCATGCGGGATTGCCGAAGCTTCCTGAACCAAACCGTCTATCGGCCCAAGCTTCTCTTGGTGGATGAACATCGCAGGACCTCAAAATGTCACTTCAGCGCATGTCGAAGGCCGCATCGCAGCCGGGCCGGTTTCAGGTCGAACCGCTCGCGCGACCAAATTCCGGCTCGACGCCTCCGACGAACTTGATGGGGCCACTGCCGGAATATCTGATCGATGCTTTCCAGCGCAATGTTCTTTTCCTCGATATTCTGCGCCGGCGCGGCGACGAAGAGATCGAGATCACCTCGAGACCGATGGCGACCGTGCTCCACTACGAGCATGAGTTGGTGATGAGTGGACGTTCATTGCCACGGCCGATGAACTATTCGCTCTTGCGAATCCTGCCGCCGAACGGGGTCGCGATTGACCCGCGTAAAAGACCGGTCGTGGTGGTGGATCCACGGGCAGGTGAAGGGCCGGGCATTGGGGGCTTCAAGACGGAGAGCGAGATCGGCGACGCGCTGCGCGCCGGCCATCCCGTTTACTTCATTGGCTTCGGATCGGCGCCCGCGCCCGGTCAGCAATTTCTGGACGTCGTCGAAGGACAGGTGAAGTTTTTCGAACGGGTGGTCGAACTCCATCCGAATGCGCCACGACCCTTCGCCATTGGCAATTGCCAGGCAGGTTACCAGACGCTGATGGTGGCCATGTTGCGCCCCGATTTGTTCGGGCCTTGTCTGGTCGTCGGCTCGCCTATGTCCTACTGGCAGGGCGTGCACGGGAAGAATCCGATGCGCTATCTCGGCGGTCTTCTCGGCGGCAGCTGGCTCACCGCCTTGACCAGCGACCTCGGAGACGGAATCTTCGATGGGGCCTGGCTGGTTTTGAACTTCGACGTTCTGGGCCCGGCAAACTGGCTTTGGGGCAAACAATATCAAGTCTACACCGAGGTCGACACGGACGGGCAGCGCTACCTCGAGTTCGAGAAGTGGTGGGGCGATTTCATTCAGCTGAACGGCGACGAGCTGCAGTACCTGGTGGACAACCTTTTCATCGGCGATAAATTGACCCGCAACCAGTTGCATTCGCATGATGGCGTGACGTTCGACGTTCGCAACGTCACCTCCCCAATCATTGTGTTCACCTCGACGGGCGACAACATCAGTCCGCCGTCGCAGGCGCTCGGCTGGATCCTCGAGCTGTATCGGGATGTCGACGACATTCGCGCAAGATGTCAGACGATCCTGTACTGCCTGAACCACAAGATCGGCCATCTCGCGCTTTTCGTCTCCTCCAAGGTGGGCGCCGAGCAGGACGAGGAGTTCGTGGAACTCATGGACGTCATCGACTGCCTGCCGCCCGGCCTCTATGAGATGGTCATTTCACCCAGATCGAAGGATACAGCCAGGAGCGAATTCGTGACCGGCGACTGGATCGTCCGCTTCGAACCGCGCTCGTTGGACGACATCCGAGCAGAGGGGTGCAATAGCCCGGAAGACGACCGCGCATTTGCAGCCGTGGCTCGCTTGTCCGAGCTGAACCTCTCGATTTACCGCACCTTTGCTCAACCTTTTGTCCGCGCTCTCGGCAGTCAGCCGGCGGCGGAACTCGCCCGGACTCTGAATCCGCTCAGACTCAGCTACACGATTTTTGCCGACGGCAATCCCTGGATGAAAGGCGTGCGGACGCTCGCCGCAAGGGTGGCAGCCGATCGAAAGCCTGCCGCTGCCGGCAACCCATTCACCGCGCTGCAGACGACGGTGTCGGATCAGATCATAGCTTCCCTGGACGCCTATCGCATGCTGCGTGACCAGTGGGCCGAGCATATGTTCTTCGGCTTCTATGGCGCGCCATTCGTGCAGGCGCTCCTCGGGATCAGGGTCGGTGACGAGATGCGACCGCTTCCAGGCGTTTCGCCAAAAGAGTCTGCGTCGCGACAGTCCCGCGTGGGCAAATATGCCGCGAAACTGACGAAGGGAGGTTTCGACGAAGCCCTGACCCGAGCCGTGCTTTATGTCATTGCGGCCGACCAACCGCTGGACCAGCAATGCGCTCTGGCTCTGAATGTCGCACGCCAGCATCTCATGCACTTGTCGCTTGGCGAGTTCAAAATGCTGCTGCGCGATCAATTTTTCGTCTTGCAGTTTGAACCTGAGCGCGCGCTTGAGGCGGTGACGATTCTCGTGCCCGAGGCGGACGCGCGGAAGGAACTCTTGGATCAGACGCAGTCGATCGTCGGAGCGGGAGATCCGCCGAACAAGGCGGAACTCGGCCGACTGGCCCGACTATCGCTGTTGCTGAAGACGCAAATTGCGAGGGCGACGCCCCCCGCGATCGCCGCCGCTCACTGATCGGGGAATGAGGGCGGCCCTTCATCGTGCGGCGCGTCGTCGCCGCATGAGGGGACGTGCAGGAAACGTCACAATGCAAATCATCACGAACAAGATGTTCGAGGAAATTTTCGTCGGCGACACCACATCCGTTCAGCATACGCTGCAGCGCGGCGACCTACGCGCCTGGGCCGCCGCCTTCGGCGATGCGGACATGCTCCCAACCCAGCCGTAAGCCAGGGGGCGGCCGGCATCTTCACGGGGATACTGGCCGCGCTCGTCACTTCGGCTCTCCCAGGCCCTGGAAGTTTGATCGTTGCAACCTCGGTGTCGGTCAAGGGCGAGCTGCCGATCGGCGAGGCGATGACGTCGCGCCTCGTCGTGAGAGAAAAGGTCGCGGATCAGGGGATCGTCGTGCTGGACGGTCAATGCGCCGGCGCATCGGGCGAGATCGCGGCGACGGCGACGTTGCAAGTGCGGGCGCCCATGATCCGGCAGCAGCGAGAAGTGGCGGAACATCGACTCGACGGATTGATCGACCGCTGTCGCGACCTCAAGCCAATGGTGACGGCGGTCGTACATCCATGCAGCGCCGAGGCGCTCGCCGGAGCAGTGGACGCCGCCGTGGCCGGGTTGATTCTGCCCGTGCTTTTCGGTCCCGAGGTCGAGATTCGACGGATTGCCGACACTGCGCGCCTGGACATCGCGAAATTTCGGATCGTGGATGCGTCCGGGCCCGAGGACGCCGCGCTCAAAGCCGCTATGGCGGCTGGAGCCGGGGATGTTGCGGCGCTAATGAAGGGAAGCTTGCACACCGACGTGCTTTTGCACGCGGTCATGCAAAAGGAGACGAAACTACGCATCGGGCGACTGATCAGTCACTGCGCGATGGTGTCGGCGCCGACCTATGCGCGCCGCTTCGTGATCAGCGACGTAGCTCTCAATATCGCGCCGGACACCGACCAGAAGCGCGACATTTGCCAGAACGCGATCGGATTCGCACGCGCACTCGGCGTCGACAGGCCAAAGGTGGCAGTGTTGGCGGCGGTGGAAACGGTGCGAACCAGAATGCCCGCCTCGCTCGACGGCGCCATACTGGCGAAAATGGCCGATCGGGGCCAAATCGTCGGAGGAATCGTCGACGGACCACTCTATCTCGACGCCGCCGTAGACATCGAAGCCGCGCGAATAAAGAAAATCGCGTCGCCCGTCGCCGGCATCGCCGATGTCATTATCGTGCCGAATATCGAGGCGGGCAACATGGTTTATAAGAACCTCGCCTTCATGGCTGACGCACAGACGGCCAGCCTAGTGGTTGGCGCGCGGGTGCCGATCGTTCTCACCAGCAGAGCCGACACCGCCGCCGCGCGCCGTTTCTCGGCTGCCGCCGCCGTGCTCTATGCCCATGCGCTCGCGAGCGATCCAACCATCCTGCAGCCCGAAATCGCGGAATGATCGCCATGAACGACGCCATCATCGTCGTGAACACGGGCTCCACAAGCCTGAAGTTCGCAGCCTATGAGATGGACGCCGCGGGATCGCTGCTTGCCCACTGTCTAGGCCAGATCGACGGCATGCAGGGCGATCCGCGCTTCGTCGTCCGGAACGCGGCGGGCAAGCCTTGGGATGCGCATGAATGGGGCGAGGGTCACCCGATCGACCATAGCGCTGCGCCGCGTTTCGTCGTCGAATGGCTGGAAGACAATCTCAAGGGCAAAAAGCTGGCGGCGGCCGGTCACAGAGTGGTGCTCGGCGGCGAACGTTATGAGGCGCCGGTGCGGATCGATGGCGACGTTCTGGACTACCTCCAGTCGCTGGCGGTGATGGAGCCGTCGCATCAGCTATTCAACGTACGAGGCGCCAGAGCGCTCGCCGAGGCTTTCCCTAAGCTTCCTCAGGTGGCCTGCTTCGACAGCTCGTTCCATCGGACGATGCCGGAAGCAGCGCAGAACTACGCGCTCCCCAAGGATGTGCGCGACGCCGGCGTGCGCCATTGGGGCTATCACGGAATTTCCTACGACTACATAAGTCGACAAACCCCCAAGTTCGCGCCCCATGCGCGGCGGGTGATCGTCGCGCATCTCGGTGGCGGCGCCAGCATGTGCGCCATGCTGGACGGGCGCAGCGTCGAAACCTCCATGGGATTCGCCGGAGGATCTGGGCTGCCGATGGCGACGCGCTCGGGCGATGTGCCGCCGGGAGCGCTGTTTTACCTGTTGCGTCGTAAGCTGTTCGACGCGGCTTCGTTGGAGAAGATGCTTTACGAGCGCGCAGGTTTGCTAGGTCTGTCCGGGCTCAGCGGCGACATGAGGATATTGCAGGATAGCAAAGACCCGCGTGCGGCCGCGGCGATCGAGCATTTCGTCTACGCGATGACAAAATACGCCGGAGCCTATGCCGCCGTGCTCGGCGGGTTGGACGCCTTTGTTTTCACTGCGGGGATTGGCGAGAACTCGGCCCCGGTCCGCGCCGCGCTATGTGCCAAAATGACGTGGCTTGGCGTGAAGCTGGACGAGCGCGCGAACGCTTGCGGCGGGCCTCGCATTTCCTCCATGGACAGCAAGGTGTCGGTCTGGGTCATTCCCACCAATGAGGAATTGATGATCGCGCAGTACACGCTCGCGCTGGTTCGCTCTCGTCTGGTCTGAGGAAAACCGGCAAGGCGGCTTCCCATCGAGCGCGCTGAAAATCCACCATGGAACGCTCTATCGCTGCATTCTGTCGGGGTGCGGTAGGTCCAAGGGCTTGATCGGCGATGCGACGCGTATTCTCGCCGAGGCCGTCGCGCTGGCGCCTCGTAACGGCGCCGAACGGAGCACTGCGCGAACGCTCGACGCGCTCGGCGCCGTTACGACGCGTCCTTGCGCCGGCTGCGGAAGCGGACGATGAGCGCGTTCGTCGAAGAATCATGTTTGAGGTCTGGCTCAACCCCGAGGCGCAATTCGGGGATGATGCGGCCTGCCAGAACCTTGCCCAACTCGACGCCCCATTGGTCGAAGCTGTCGATGCTCCAGACCGCGCCCTGGGTGAACACGCTGTGTTCGTAGAGCGCCAAGAGGCTGCCGAGCGTCGTGGGGTCGAGCGTGTCGGCCAGGATCGTGTTGGTCGGTCGGTTGCCCTCGGTGACGCGGAATGGCGTCTGGAAATCCGGCGACCCCTCCGCCATCAGTTCCGCGGCGGTTTTGCCGAAGGCCAGCGCCTCGGCCTGGGCGAACATATTCGCCATCAGCAAATCGTGCTGGCCGGCGAGCGGACTGAGCGGCTTGCAAAACCCGATCATGTCGCATGGAACCAGCTTCGTCCCCTGGTGCAGCAATTGATAGAACGAATGTTGGCCGTCCGTCCCCGGCTCGCCCCAGACGATCGGGCCGGTCTGATAATCGACCGGATGCCCTTCCAGATCGACATGCTTGCCGTTGCTCTCCATCTGGAGTTGCTGCAGGTACGCCGGAAAACGCGCGAGCGCGGCCGCGTATGGCATGATCCCGATGGTCTGCGCGCCGAAGAAATTGTTGTACCAGACCGTCAGAAGCCCCAGCAGCAGCGGTAGGTTCCGCGCCGGCGGCGCTGTGCGGAAATGCTCGTCCATCGCGTGGAAGCCCGCGAGCATGGCGGCGAAATTCTCCGCTCCAATGGCGATCATCGTGGACAGGCCGATCGCGCTGTCCATCGAGTAGCGGCCGCCGACCCAATCCCAGAACCCGAAGGTGTTGGCCGGATCGACGCCAAACTTCGTGACGCCTTCGATGTTGGTTGACACCGCCGCGAAATGCCTCGAGACCGCCGCGTCCGAACCGACTTTCTCCACCAGCCAGGCGCGCGCCGCTGTTGCGTTGGTCATGGTCTCCAACGTAGTGAACGTCTTCGACGAGATAATGAACAGCGTCTCTGCTGCGTCGAGGTCTTGCGTCGCCTCGCTGAAATCGGTGCCATCGACATTGGCGACGAAACGGAAATTCATCGACCGATCGCCGAAAGCACGCAAAGCGCGATAGGCCATTTGCGGCCCAAGGAACGATCCGCCTATCCCGATGTTCACGACGTTGCGGATGCGCTTGCAGGTATGGCCGACATATCGGCCGTCGCGTATGCGCGCGGCAAATTCCGCCATCGCGTCGAGCACCTTGTGAACATCGGCGACCACGTCGGCGCCGTCAACCTCGATGCGGGCGCCGCGCGGGGCCCGGAGAGCGATATGAAGCACGGCGCGGCGTTCCGTGACGTTGATCTTCTCACCGGAGAACATGTCGTCGCGTCGGTTCGCCACGCCGCGTTCCTCGGCAAGCCCCAACAGCAGGCGCACCGTTTCGGCATTGATACGGTTCTTGGAATAATCCAGAAATAGTCCACCCCCCTCCGCTGAGAACCGGTCCGCTCGCCCCGGATCATCGTTGAACATCGCGCGGAGATGAAGGTTGCCGATCTGGGCATGGTGCGCCTTCAGGGCTTTCCAGGCGGGCGAGGACTTGAGTGCGGTCATGGGCGGACTCCTTGGTCGCCACGAAATCCTCGCTTCCGGCAATGAGCGCGGCGAGCGTCCCAGCGTATGTCTCGTCGCGAGCGGATCGGGGCATGCGCGTCAGGACCAATCCCAGCATGGCGGCCCCGACCAGGGCGGCGTCGATCGAGACGACATGAACCGGCGTGGTTGTTCGACTCGACCATAATTCGAGCCGCGACGCGGCGGGTAGGATCGGAAAATACTCATTCAGCGGGGGTTGCGCGATCCTGTCCTGGGTAGTTCTCCAGTCTATCGGCGCGAACCGGCGGGCGGCTATCATATTGGCCGCTCGGGCGAATTAAAACCGCCCGGCTATGGGGCGGCACCTCCTGGCGGGGCCGAACGACGAGGGAACGAAGCCCATGCGACATCTGATTGCCGGCAACTGGAAAATGCATGGAACGGAGGGAAAACTCGCGGAAATTGCGGCCATCGCCGCTGCGGCCGAGGCGACGCCATCGTCCGCCGATCTTCTGATTTGTCCGCCCGCGACGTTAATCGCACGCGCAGCGATGGCCGCTTGCGGTCGTGTCGCGATCGGCGGCCGGGATTGTAGCGCCGAGGTGGAGGGCGCTTTCACTGGTGACATCAGCACCGGCATGCTTATCGACGCGTGTCGATTTCGGTTTCAATCCGACACCGAGGGACATTCAACAGGGTTTTTCTGATTCATTTGAGACTCTGCTTTCAATCTCAGTATCAATTGAAACAGAAATGATGATCGCCTTCGACGAAGGAAGAGGGGTCCGCAGATCCAACAATTCCATGACATTCGGCGGTATGGCAGGGAGAACCATTTGATCGCGAACGATACCAAACATGCGGTAAATCGACTGGTTGACGAATCTCATTTGAAACCGAAGAAATGAGGACGCAGTCCCATATGAAACAGAAACTGGCGTGAGACTGAAATCCACTAAGTGTTTGTTTTGACGCAGAGCGCCAGTCTCGGATTGAAA
>Ga0302320_10017480_pt1 | contig 14553 bp, 7 predicted proteins | sample Bog_T0_3_FD_202130 | JGI IMG/M metagenome (GOLD analysis project Ga0302320, IMG submission 202130) | Peat permafrost microbial communities from Stordalen Mire near Abisko, Sweden - Bog_T0_3 | ecosystem: Environmental > Terrestrial > Soil > Wetlands > Peat | place: Sweden: Abisko, Stordalen Mire...
TGAATATCGCGCCAAGGCAAACCACCGTCTTGCACCTTGAGGGCGGCCGTTCCTGGCGCAACGCCTCCCCGTTTGATCAAACCAACACAGTGCGCTTGCCGGATGGGCAAATCATTGGCTGGCGCGGATAGTCCAACGGGTTAACCCGGATTGGCATCGTCGATTCTTTGTGGAACATTGTCACGGTATGCGAATCTTGATTGTGGAAGATGAAAAGAAAGTGGCCGACATCCTTGCGCGCGGCCTCAAGGCGGAGCGCTTTGCCGTGGATGTCTGCCACGACGGTCAAAGCGGTTGGGAATCCGCCAACACTTACAATTACGATGTCATCATCCTCGACTTGATGCTGCCCGGATTGACCGGCACGGAGATTCTCGAACGGGTCCGGCAAAAAAATTCGCTGGTGCCCATCCTGATGCTCACGGCGCGCGATGGTGTCGCCGACAAAATCAAACACTTTGAATCGGGCGCGGACGATTACCTCACCAAGCCATTCGCCTTCGCGGAACTGCTGCTGCGGGTGAAGGCGTTGTTGCGGCGCGGACCGCTTAATCGTTCCAGCCTGATGCGCATCGGTGACTTGGAAATTGACCGGCTGTCCCAAAATGTCAAACGCGCCGGGAAGAAAATTGACCTGACCGCCAAGGAATATTCGCTGCTGGAATATCTGGCGACGCAGCCGGGCCGGGTCTTTTCGCGCACCATGATCATTGAGCACGTCTGGGATCAAACTTTTCAAGGCCTGACCAACATCGTGGACGTTTATGTGCGACATTTGCGGGAAAAACTGGATGACGGGCATCCGGTCAAACTGCTCTGCACCGTGCGGGGCGTCGGCTACAGCTTGAGTGACGGGTCGCAGCCATGAACCTGCGCTCCATCAGTTTCCGGTTGGTGGCCTGGCATGCCGGTTTGCTGACCGGGATATTCCTGCTCCTGTGTGCGTCCTTGTATCTTGATCTGCGGCGCTTTCTTGAAAACGACCTGCGGGCCTCCCAGCTCCGCCGCACGCGGCAGATTGCCAACACGTTGCTGGTGCATGTCAAGGACAGCGGCGAGGCGGCGGTGGCGCGGCAGACGAAAGACTGGTATGAGCCCGAAGCCAACGACCGCTTCATCCGCATCACGCGCGCCGACGGCACGCAAATTTATATTTCCGGCGCGCCCAAAGACGGCAGTTTCGACCCGGCGGAGGTTCCCATGCTGCCACAAGCGCAGGCGGCGGAATTTTCACGCAAGGTGCGATTGTCGGGCGGGAACAGCCTGCTCATTGCCGCGCTGCATTTCAAGTCCGCCGGCAACCCGGAATACATCGTGGAATTCGGCTCCCTGCTGGATCCGGTGGATACGATGCTCAACCACTTGTTTTTGCAGCTTGCCTTGGGGCTGCCGCTGGCGGTCATCACCATCACCGCCGGTGGCTATTTGCTGGTGCGCCGCGCCTTGTCCCCGGTCGAACAGATCACGCGCGCCGCCGAGCGCATCACGCAATACAATCTCAGTGAGCGTTTGCCGGTCTCCCATACGCGCGATGAACTGGAACGATTATCGGTTTCCCTCAACCGCATGATCACGCGGTTGGACGATGCCTTTCAAAATTCCAAACGGTTTGTCGCCGACGCCTCCCACGATTTGCGCACGCCGCTGACGATTCTGCGGGGGGAACTCGAAATTCTAGCGGAGGATTCGCGGCTACCGGCGGAGCTGCGTGAACGGGCTGGCAGCATGTTGGAGGAAGTTCTGCATCTGGGCAAGATTGTGGAGCAGTTATTCACGCTCTCCCGCCTCGATGCCGGTGAGGCCCCCTCCGAATGGACCTGTTTCGATCTGGGCGAACTGGCCCAAACCACCGCCGAGCAAATGAGCCTGCTGGCCGAGGACAAAGGCATTTCCATCACGTGTGAGGCGGGGCAACCGACGCCCGTGAAAGCCAACGAGGTGCGCTTCAAACAGGTGGTGGTGAACCTGCTCGACAACGCCATCAAATACACGCCCGCCAAGGGGGCCATTCATCTGCGCGTCGCCACCGTCAACGGCCATGCCTGCCTGGAAGTGAAGGATAACGGCATCGGCATTGCGCCGGAGAATCTGCCCCACATTTTCGAGCGGTTTTACCGGGTGGATGCCACCCGTTCCACCAACGCCGAAAGCGCGGGGTTGGGGCTGGCCATCGTGAAATCCATTTGCACCGCGCATGGCGCGGAGGTGACCGTCCAGAGTCAATTGGGTGCCGGCAGTGCGTTTTGCGTGCGCGTGCCCCTGTTCAAAAACTGAGATCATTCCCATTTATTCATGAGATACATAACTGCAAATTTCCAGCTCCGAAAGCCCGGCCCGATGCTGGCAGGCGTTTTCGTTGCCGGTCTGGTCGTAGTTTGGCTGGCGCAGGAGGAGTCGGGGTTTCATGGTTTTTTGAGCAGCAGAATCCCTCCAATCGGCGGAAACAAACCCACCGCCAGCAACCCTCGGCCAGGGGAATCTTCCCATGGCACCTGATCCATTCCCCGATGCCGGATGATTAATTTTAACCACAGATGGACACAGATGAACACGGATTAAAAACGTGGTTTTCAAGCACCACATAAAGCGCACAATTAATGACCGGTGAAAAGCCGGTCCAGAACGCCGTTCTGACATTTCGTCACCTGTCACCTGTGCTTATCCATCTGTGGTTGAAAAATCTTTTACTGGGTGGCTCGTCAATTTTTCATGTCATCGACAAACGAAATTTGGCGGGACTCAGCCCACGCGACGACGAATTTCTTCATCGCCTTCTCCCGATATTCATACCACGCACTTAAGAGGTTCAACCGGCTGGCGGTGTCTTTGAAATAACGAAACGCGCCCTTGCCTTTGATCGCCCGCCATAATTGCTCCGCCGCCCCGGCGTCAGCCACCGTGCCGATGAATCTCTCCATGTGGCGATATTCGTGAAAATCAAACTTGGCCGGCGCCGCGACAAAGCGCGCACCCGAGTCGCCCACGATCGCCCGGGCGATTTCCAATTCCGGTTTCTGCCAGTCCGGCAAATCCCCCAGCGACGCTTCGTCATCCGCTTCCACGGCGCTGAGGATGGTACAATCCACCGACACCACGCAGCCATTCTGCAAATCAACGCTGGTGACGTGCTCGACGGAATCAAATTCAAGCGTTTCGACCAATTCGGAAAGTTTGATGGGTTTCATGGCAACCAGGGAAATTTCATCTTTTTGTGTGATTGTCACGGCCCATGAGCACCTTCCGCAATTGGGCCTCCGTGACGCGCGGCCACTTGAGTTTGCTCAACCAGAGGTTGCTCTTCGCTTTGTCAAACGCCTTCGGGTCAAAGCCGCCGCCAATCCATTCCTTCATGCTTTTGTGCTCCGGGTGTTTGGGATTCTTCAAGGCTTTCAGCAAATCCGAATATCCCCGGATGCCGCCGCAATCCTCCGGCGGACACGCCCGGGCACCGTCCAAACAAAGCGCGGTTGTGCCCGAGGCCGGGGGCAGGATCTTCTCCACGGTGATCTCATGTTCCCAGGAATCGCCAAAATCATATTCGTAGCCAAACTGCACGCCTGCCTTCGGGGCTATTTGCCGCAGCGTGGCCTGGGCCTCATCCCGATCGCCCTCGTCGCCAAACCCCGGGTCTTCGTTGCGACGCAGGTCCGCATAACGCGCATCAGCGGTGAGAAAATGGTGCAGATGACTATTGGTCCAACCCATCGCGGTTTGCAGCACCGCGTGGAGCCAGCCGAGATTCGCCTGGCCGGGCACTTGCAGCGTGCGCCAGATGGACGGCTCCGTGCCGAGCAGGACGATTTTAAGTTGATAGGTGGGAACGGCGGATTCGGCCGCCACGGGTTCCGGGTTCGCAATCATACGGTTATGTTATATTTTGTGTTTGGATTTGCGCCAACAAATTCAATGCTCCGGGCCCGGGATTTTCCATGCTTTCTTGAATTCTGTGGGCAATGCCGGCCAGCGTCAATTCCAAGCTGTGGTTGGCTTGCGCTGGCTTTCCCGTGCCTGGTTTCCGGTTGAGCCGTATCATCATAATTGGCGACCCCCATTTGAAAGCAACCACAACTGGCGATTTTCAAACAAAAACTTGGTGGTACGCTGGCTGCATTAACCCCTTCATTCAGGAGTTTTGGCAACTGCCATGGTTGCCACGCTTGCTGGTTTTGAATGGCTTAAGCAAATAACTGAGGCCCATACAACACTTGTTTACAGCGCAACGCCCTTGCGTCAATCCAACCGACTATGAAAAACCCACGCCGTCAGACAACTTGGAACCTCCCTGGCAACCACCCGGCGCGGAAGGCGCTGTTCGTCCCGGCCATCCTCCTGGTCCTGTCAGCCACGCCGTCAGCCCAGGCCGCGAACGGCGTGGACACTTGGAATTCCGCCGGCACCAGCGTCAGCTGGGGGGGCACCGGCTCCAGCGGAAATTGGACCGGGGCCAACACTCCGCCCGTCACGGGGGACAGCCTGACCTTTGACGTGGACAGCAGTGCCGGCGGAGCCACCACCCCGGTGGCGGATTCTTTGATCGATAACCTTACCATCGGCGGCACCAACTCCTGGACGTTCGCCAACATCACTTTCACCGCCAATGCCCCCGCCTACACCATCGCCCCGGGAACGGCTGCGGGTCAGGGACCTGGCGCTGGCTTCACGCTGGGCACGGCGACCGCAGCCACGGTGATCAATGAATACAGTGGGAATATTCAGACCATCAATGACGTCATCAAGCTGGGTGCCGCCAATCAAAGCTTTTCGCTGTCCGCTGGCGGGCTGTCGCTCTATGGTTTAATTTACGGATCGGGCGGCATTGTCTTGAATCCCAATGGCGAGTCGGGGGTTTTGACCCTCAGCAACGCCACCACTACCTTGGGGGAGTTTTACACCGGACCCACCATTGTCGGCGGTGGCCAGCTCAATTTGGGGCCGTTTCTTAACACCGGCACCAATGGCATTGGCCATAGCAGCATGCTGATCATCAGCAATAATGCCACGGTGACCACATTTTCGGATAATGCGCTGGCCGGCTCCTCGATTGCCGTCGGCAGCCTGCCCGTGACCATCAATGCTGGCGGCACGCTCACTTCCGCGAGCGGGTCCGATGCTGGTGCCGGCACCTCCGTCCATATCCGGGGGGTATTGACCCTCAACGGCGGAACTCTGGCCTGCGGCGGCACCGGCAATCAAGCCGCGACCGGCACCTGGGACCTGGATGATGGCGTGGTGGTTCCCAGCACCGCCCCGCAAACCTCCACGATCAGTGCCCCGGATGTGGAGTTGTCCCAATCGGGCGGGACCGTATTTAATGTGGCGTCCACCGGCAACACTCCGGACCTGGATGTTTCCGGCAGCTTCATCCACGGGGCCACCGACACCGGCCTGAATAAACAGGGTGCCGGGACCATGAACTTGGACGGCGTGAACACTTATACCGGCGCGACCATCATCAGTGCCGGAACCTTGAATATCATGAGCGGGGGTTTGTTGGGCGGGGCCACTGGAATCTATGGGGGGACCATTTCCAATAATGGCACCTTGAATTACAATGGCAGCGCGGCGGAGACTTTCAACGGAGTCTTCCGCGGCACCGGGGCCTTTAACATCAATGACGGCACCGTGACGCTTTCGGCGGCCAATACTTACAGCGGACCCACCACGGTGGCGAGCGGGGCCAATCTCACCGTCGTTGCCGGCGGCACCAGCCTGAGCGCCATCACCCTGAATGGCGGCACCATTTTTTCCGTAAATGTGCCGACGGTTGGCGGCCAATGGAACCTGACCAACAACCTGACCTTCGTTGACAGCGCGCCGGTTTTGGTCCTCAATTTCTCCAACACGCTGAGCACCACCGTCGCGCCGCTCCGGATCACCGGCAACGTCAATTTCGCCACGACCTTGAGCCTGGTGGTTAACGGCAACGCCCTCATTCCCACGGGGACCTATCCGTTGATCACGTGGACGGGCACCGCCTCGGGCACCGCTCCAACCACCGCGAACGCCAACGTGACCGTCAATCTGGTCGGGGTCACCGGCACCATCCAGCAAAGTGGCAACGCCATAAACTTGGTGGTCTCCAGCGGCACCGCGCCGCTCACTTGGAACACGGGTTCAGGGACTTGGGACACCACCTCGCCCAATTGGCTGGGCGGCACGACTTATAAAGATGGCGATGCTGTGACCTTTCCCGATACGGCGGCTTCCAGTCCCATCACGGTGACGCTGAATTCAACGGTGGCTCCAAGCGCCGTTACCTTCACGAACGCCACCAAGAATTATATTTTGTCGGGCTCCGGCCATATCAATGGACCCAGCGGCCTGACCCTGTCCGGGACGGGCAAGCTTGCCATTCAAACCGCAAATACTTACACCGGCCCGACCCTCATTACCAATGGCGGGACGGTCACCTTGGATTTCACGGGTGGGGCCGCCGCTCCCATCATTTCTGCGGCCTCCTCCGTGTCCCTGGGCAACGCCACCTTGAATGTCTTGGGCAGCGCCAGCAGCGCGAATGACCAGCCGTTTGTATCTACTGCCATCCAATCCGGCCCGAATGTGATCAATGCCTCGGGCGCGCAAATTCCCGAAGTGGACCTGGGCGCTTTGACCGACAGCGCGGGGGCCAGTGTCGTGCTGAATGGGCCGGCCACAATTACAAATGTTGACGGTGTAACCGTGACTCCCGCCTCGGCCACCATAACCACGACCACTGCGGGAGCCGTCACGAGTGCGGCCCAGGAAGGCTTCCTCCAAGCGGGTGGTAATAATACGATTGGTGCCTGTGGCTACGTCACCGTGGGGTTGTATGATTGGGCCAGCACGAGCCTGGCCGATGGCACGCCCGGCAGCGCGCCTTACACGATTCTTGGCGGCAGCATGGTTGCCGGTTTTTACACCCCCTTCTCCAACGTCGGCACCACCAATGCCAACGGCACGCAGGTCAATGGCGCCACGCCCTCGTTCGGCCCGCCCGCGGGCACGACCGTTCAGGAAGTGAACTGGGACATCACCAACAACACTTACGTTGCCGGTTATGGGGCCTCCCGGTTGGTCATGGGCAGCATGCGCTTTAATACGCCATTGCCGATTGACGTCTGGTTTGGCTGGGGTCAAGGCACTGGCAACGGTAATCCAAATAATATCGGCGGTTTTTTGGTGACCCCCAACGTCGGGGCCAACAACATCACTTTAGACGACCATCAAAAAGGCGGTTTGAATGGCAGCACTGGCACGCCCCGAACTATCGTCTGGCAAAACAACACCCTGGGGGAGTTGATTTTTGACCAGAGTCTGGGCGCAAATGGTCCGCCGACGTATCCGGCTCAATTCATCGTGGGCGCTGGTTACGAACAAAACGGTCCGGGCACGGTGTCCTTCTTGGGCATCAATGGGTACACCGTGGGAACCTTCCTCAATGGCGGCGTGCTGGAGATCGCCCAGGAAAACAGTCTGGGCGGCATAGCCGTGGGCCAGGCCGTGGGGGCAACCAATGCGCCCGTGTATCTCGACGGCGGCACGCTGCTGGCCAATTTCACTGGTAATCTCGACGACGGCACGAGCACCGCCATCCACGAGCATCCCTTGGCCGTGGGTATCAAAGGCGGCGGGGTTGCGGCAACCGCCGGCAATACGTTCACGGTGGACGGGGTGATCACCAACATCTCGGGGCTTGCCGGTCCCCTGGTCATTGGCATCCCGGCTTCCAGCGCCAACGGGAATGCCAACGGGTTGGTTCCCGGCACGGGCAGCGGCACGGCCAATCCCACGCCGGTGTACGCGACGGGCACCGTGGTGGTCAGCAACCCGGCCAACGCCTACACTGGCGGCACCGTCATTGATTCGGGCACCCTGCAGCTGAACCTAAACAATCTGGCCGTGTTTGGAGCCGGCGGCATCACTTTAAACGGCGGCACCTTCCAATGGCTGAATGGCATCACCACGGATATTTCCGGCAAGGCCCTGGCCATCGCCGCCGGCAACGGCACCCTCGATGTGAATAGCGGCGCGGGCAGCGCCAATTCCGTGACCCTTGCGAACGGCATTGGCGGCAGCGGTGCCTTGACGGTGGCCAGCTCCACGCCGGGCGGCAAACTGACTCTAGCCGGAGCCAATACCTATGCCGGTGGGACGACGGTGAACCCAAACTCAACGTTGTTGATCAACGGTTCCCTCGGTTCGGGCCCCGTCACGAATAACGGCACCTTGGGCGGCACGGGCACCATTGGTGGCAATGCCGTTTGGAATCCTGGCTCCATCGCTTCGCTCACGGCCGGCTCTCCCTTGACCGTGGCGGGCACCGTTACTTTGAGCGGCAACACCGTGAATGTGGTTGGTTCCTCGCTGACACCGGCCGGCAGCCCCTATACTTTGCTGACGGCCGCTGGCGGCTTTACCGGTGGCTCCGCAGTCAATGGTTCACCGGGCGGCAACGCGGTTGCCGCAGGAAATTTGGGGGTCGTCTCCATCAGCGGTCATAACCTCATCTTGACCATCACCACCCTGCCTTCGGCCACCTGGACCGATGGCAACAACAGCGGGAATTGGTCGGATCCGCTCGACTGGTCAGCAACTTTTGGCACCACGCCGCCGTCGGGGGCCCAGGCGACGGCGATCTTTGGCACCGGCGTCAGCCCCGTGAATTTGGACGTCAATGAAACCGTTGGCACCCTCGGTTTCACCAGTCCGAGCATTCCGTACACGATCGCGGGCAGCCACACATTGACCTTGGACGCCAGCGGTCACGGCGCCGCCATCAGCCTGGCCGTCGGCACCGCCAACGCCACGATTGCAACCCCGATTTCCCTGAACGACAGCTTGACGGCGTCCGTCAGCGGCGGCAGCACCCTGACGCTGAGCAATGCCATCAGCAGCACCAGCTCCAGCAAGACCATCACGTTCAATGGGGCGGGTAAAACCGTGCTGGCCGGCGCGAACACGTTTGGCCCGGCGGCGGGCACGGTTGGCACCACCTTGACAGGCGGCGGCACCTTGCAAGTCGCCAACAATAATGCGCTGGGCGCGGGGGATTTGAGCGCCTCGGGCAACAGCACGATTCAGGCGGGCGCGGCCGTGAGCCTGGCGAATAACCTGTCGCTGGGAGCCGGCACCACCACGGTGGATAATAACGGAACCAATTTGACGTTGAACGGCGTCATCAGCGGCGGTGGCAACCTGACCAAGGTGAGCAATCACACGCTGACGCTCGGGGCCAACAATACTTACTCCGGCGGAACGGCGGTCAACGGCGGCTTCCTCGCCATCGCGGCTGAGGGGGCGTCGGGCGGCAGCTCGGGCAGCTTGGGGGTGGTTCCCAGTTTGGTGTCCGCCGCCAACGTCACCCTCAATAACGGCGGCTTGCTGGACACGGCCACTCTGGCCCTGAACGCCAATCGTGGCCTCACCCTGACCGGAACGGGGTGGTTGGACGCGGCCAGCGGCGCGACCTTTACGGTCAATGGCATTGTCACCGGCAACAACGGCCTCACGGTGAACAGCGGCGCCGGCGACACCGGCACCGTGGTGCTCTCGGCGGCTAATACATTTACCGGCACGACGACCGTTGCCGGTGGCGTGTTACAGCTCGCGAATGCAGTGGCTCTGCAAGACAGCACGCTCAACTTGAATGGCGGCAGCCTGGATTTCAGCACGCTCACGAACGCCACGGTGGGTGGCCTGAGTGGTTCGCAAAATCTTAACTTGATCAATGACACACCGGCGGCGGTGACGTTGACGGTGGGTTTCAACAACGTGAGCGCGGTTTATTCGGGCATCCTCGGCGGAACCGGTTCGGTGGACAAATTGGGGTCAGGCACGATCACGATTGGCTCGGGGGCCAACGGCGGCGCGAGTTACACGGGGGCCACCCGGGTGGATGGGGGCACGCTGATTCTGGGCGGTATCGGCAACCTGAACGCCACCGGAACCCTGGATATTTCCGGCGTCTCGCCGGGCAATGTCATCGTGCAGGACAGTGCCATTGCTTCGTTCGCCGGTGGCATCTTGCTGGGGGATGGCAACAGCGCCCCGGCGGTCACCGGTTTGCAGATCATGAACCATGCCCAGCTCAGCGCGGCGTCGCTGAGCGTCGGCAACGACATCGGGCGCGTGCCTGCGGGCACCTTTGTCGAGGTGCAGGATAATGGCGCGCTCACGATTCCCGGCAGTTTCGATCTGAATGATGCCTTCAGCACCACCGCCAACAGCAACTCGCTGGTGCTGGCCGGTCAGAGCGTGGTTACCCTCGGGAATATTCTTGCGACGACGGGCAGCGCGGCGCACCTGTCGGTCATCAATTTTAATGGCGGCATGTTGGTGGCGGCCACCAACGATCCCGCCGGTTCCGCTTTCCTGCCCGCCCTGACCGGGTTGACGGTGCTGTTGACCAACGTTCCGGCGTTCATCAACAGCGCCAATTTCACCATCACGGTCGCCGCCAATCTGACCAGCAGCGGCAGCGATGCCGGGGTGGTCAAGCTTGGTCCGGGCACGCTGGTGTTGAGCGGAGCCAATACGTATTCGGGGATGACCACTGTGAGCAACGGCACGCTCCTCGTTTCCGGCGCGCTCAACAACTCCGGCGAAAATTTTGCCGTGAATGACGGCAAGGCCTTCGGCGCATATTACAACGGCACCACGCCGCAGGTCGGCTCGGTCACGTTGGGGCAGTCCAGTGGCGCGTCCCTGGTCTTCAGTAATCTCTCCAGCATTACGGCCGCCGCGCTGCATGCGGACTTTGTGAATTTGAATGGCAGTTGCACCTTGAGGATTGCCGACGCCGTCAACCTGACCGCGCCCAACGAATATCCGCTCGTGCAGGTCGGCGGCTTGATCGTCACCAACAGTGGCGCTGGTTTCAGCCTTGTGCTGCCGGGCGGCGTCACCGCCACCCTGACCAACGACCCCGGCATCATCCCCGGCTACACCACCCTCGCCTTGAAGGTGGCCGGCATTGTGCCCTATACCCCGCCCTCCACGATCAGCAGCCTGGCGGTTTCCGGCAACAGCCTCGTGGTCAATGCCACGGGGGGCACCGCCGGCGCAACCGTGAACGTGCTGACCAGCACCAACCTGACCTTGCCGCTGTCGCAGTGGACCACCAACAGTACCACCACCTATGATGGCAATGGCAACCTGGTGAACTATGCCATTCCCGGAGCGGTCAGCCCCGGCCAACCGCAACAATTTTACCGGTTGCAACAGCCCTGATGGTTTTAATATTCCAAATGGGTTGCGGGTCTCGTCAAACCACTGGGCGTCGGCGCGGCTTTACGTTGGTTGAGCTGCTGGTCGTGATTGCCATCATTGCCATTCTGGCGGCGATGCTGCTGCCCGCCCTGGCCAGGGCGAAGGCCAAAGGGCAGCAGATCGCCTGTGTGAACAATATGAAGCAAATCGGGTTGGGGAACATCATTTATGTCAACGACAATCAAGACGTCTTCCCCGGCAGTGCCTCGGCCGGCGCAGGCCATCAACCGGATGACTGGATTTTCTGGAACGGAGGATTTCCGCTCCAGCAAAGCATGATTATTGTGGCCATCGGCGGCAACGTGAATACGAACATATTCCGGTGTCCCACGGATGCGCGGCGCGCGGGCGGCCCAGCCTTTCTATTTAGCTACACCATGGTCAGTGATGTCTATCCAAATGCAGCCGGCAACAACGGCAATCATGGGATTACGTCATTTGCCGCCGCCGGCGGGGAGTTGAAATTCAAGCAATCCTCCGTCAGACGCCCGGCGGACAAACTGATGCTGGCCGAGGAAAAAGTCTCCGGCAGCGAGCCGGACGATGGCCGGTTTGCCCTGGTTCAAACTGACGGAATCACCCCGAATAACAGCTTGACCGACCGGCACGGAAAGCGGGCTGACATCACTTTTGCCGATGGTCACGTGACCATCATCCTTCCCGGTGTCGTGTCGGCAAATCCCAGGAATTATCAACCGGATTTCTGAGTTATTATTCACCATGAATTCATTCACATTGTCGGCTTCGCCTCTTCATTGTCAGCGAACACTCCAAGCCCGGCGACGAAGAGCCCCACGGAATACGATGCCTGGACCCACGATGCCATCGATTTGAACCATTCATGAACCCGCATGCCATTCTAAATTGGCTGGCGATGGTGTGTCTCGGCTGCCCGCTGGCAGTCCAGGCCCAGCCTTACACGCCGCCCACCTCACCTCACGCCGACCTCAACTTCAATTCCGGATGGAAATTCATCCGGAGCGACGTGACCAATGCGGAACTGACCGCGTACGATGACTCAAAATGGATAGACGTAAGCGCCCCCCACACGTACAACGACGTGGATTCCTACGCCGATATCATCAGCCACGGCGGCGGCGACCGGCGGGCCTGGTCGGGAATCACCTGGTATCGCAAGCATTTCAAGCTCCCCGCAGGCGCCAGGGACGGGAAGGTTTTTTTGGAGTTTGAAGGTCTGAAGCAGGCCGGCCGGTTTTGGGTGAACGGCCGACTCGTCGGACGCTTTGAAAACGGCGTCACCGCCTGCGGTCTCGACCTGACCGGCTTCGTGAATTTCGGGGACCAGGAAAACCTCATTGCGGTCAAGGTGGACAACAGCAACGATTACCGGGAAGAAGCGACGGGCGTGGGTTACGAATGGATGGGCCGGGCATTCAATCCCAATTACGGCGGGCTGAACCACGACCTCTGGTTGCATCTCACGGGGAACGTGTATCAAACCCTGCCCCTGTACGAAAATTTGCAGACCACCGGCGTATATATCTATCCGTCGAATTTTGACCTCGCCGCCAAAACCTGCGACGTCAACCTCGAAGCGCAGGTGCGCAATGAATCCGGCGACCAGCAGTCCATCACGCTCGCCGCCGTGGTGGTGGACGCCAGCGGGAAAGTCTGCGCCACGTTTCAAGGCGAGCCCTTGGATCTGGTGAACGGCCAGAAGGAGACCTTCACCGCCAGCGGCAAACTGGCCGGGGCGAAGTTCTGGAGCGATGCGACGCCCGATCTTTACGAGGTTTATTCCATCCTCACCGTGAACGACAAGGTCGTGGATGTGCAGAAGAACACCACCGGTTTCCGGAAGGCGGAGTTCAAGGGCGGCGCTGGCACCGGCGGCATCTGGTTGAACGGCCGGTTTGTCTGGCTCACGGGTTACGCCCAGCGGGCGGCCGACGACTGGGCGGGGTTGGGCGAGGCCTATCCCGATTGGATGCATGATGACAACGCCAGCCTGATTCGCAGCACCCATGCGAACTACGTCCGCTGGATGCACATTTCGCCGCAGGCCGTGGATGTCCGCGCGTGCGACAAGACGGGCATCATTGAAGTCTGCCCGGCGGGCGATAAAGAACAGGACCCGGCCATGGATCGCCGGTTGTCGCCCGACGCGGCCGCGCGCCAATGGGAACAACGCATGGAAGTCATGCGGGACTCGATGATCTATTTCCGCAACCACCCGAGCATTTTGTTCTGGGAGGCGGGCAACACCGTGGTCACCGTGGACCACATGCAACGGATGGTGGCTTTGCGCAAAGAACTGGACCCGCACGGCGGGCGCGTCATGGGGACGCGGGGCGATGCCAACTCCGCCGCCAACACCGCCCTGACCCCCATCGCCGAATATTATGGCGTCATGCTGGCCCAGGACCCGCGGGCCGACGCGCTAAAAACCCCCACGGAGATGTTCCGCGCCTACAGCATGGAGCGCCGGGACCGCGCGCCCTTCATCGAGACCGAGGCCTTCCGCGACGAAGCCGCGCGCCGCTTCTGGGATGACTTTTCGCCGCCATTTTTCGGGTTCAAGCCCGGGCCCAGCGACACTTATCACTGGAACTCGGAGACGTTTTGCATCGCGGCCGCCGCGAGCTACCACGATTATTTCATCAATTGCATCTCGAATACCGATCCCGTCCACGCCAAATGGTCCGGCTATGCTTCAATTTATTGGGCGGATTCCAACGCCGATGGCCGCCAGGACAGCAGTGAAGTCTGCCGCGTCAGCGGTAAAGTGGACTCCGTGCGCCTGCCCAAAGAGGCTTATTATGTGTACCGCGTCATGCAGAACCCCGCCCCGGACATTCACATTATCGGCCACTGGACCTATCCCACGAACACCGTAAAAACCGTTTACGTCGCCGCCAACCATTGCGACGCGGTGGAATTATTCGTCAACGGAATTTCCGCCGGCAAATCCACCACCCCGCGGAACGGTTATATTTTCGCCTTTCCAACCATCGAATTTGTGGCCGGCAAAATTTCCGCCGTCGCCAGCCTCAACGGCAAACCGGTTGCCCGGGACGAAATCGAAACCGCCGGCGAGGCGAAGAAATTGAAACTGACTGCCCACACCAATCCCGACGGCTTCCAGGCAGACGGCGCGGATGTCGCGTTTTTCGACGTCGAAGTCGTGGACGCGCAGGGTCGCCGGTGCCCCACCGACGAGGCGCGGGTGGATTTCAAAGTGGATGGCCCCGCCATCTGGCGCGGGGGGTACAACAGCGGGAAAATAAATTCCATCAACAATCTCTGGCTCGACACCGAGTGCGGCATCAACCGCGTCGCCATCCG
>Ga0302320_10017482_pt1 | contig 14553 bp, 16 predicted proteins | sample Bog_T0_3_FD_202130 | JGI IMG/M metagenome (GOLD analysis project Ga0302320, IMG submission 202130) | Peat permafrost microbial communities from Stordalen Mire near Abisko, Sweden - Bog_T0_3 | ecosystem: Environmental > Terrestrial > Soil > Wetlands > Peat | place: Sweden: Abisko, Stordalen Mire...
CGACACACTTCATACTTGACAGCCCCCCGCCCTTTGGCCCCTGGGCCTTCCCCCCCTCCCCGGAAGGCCCAGGGGCCAAAGGGCGGGGCACCCAGCCCGGTGAAACTTTGGATGCCCAGTGTGCAACTTTGTTTGCCCACTGTGAAATTTTGTTCGCACCGCGACAACTTCAAATACATCCTCTGCCTGCCGATGGGCTGCTCCAATGGTATGCCCAAAGTTCCATGTTCCTTGTTTCCGCCTCGTAAGAGCGCGTCGGTGGGCGGCGCCCGGCGTAACACGCCACCGGATTGGCATCGAGTATTTCTTCCATCAGCTCCACCAAACGCCCCCACAACTCCTGTGCGCTGTAAATGTCCAATTCCTGGAGGTCGCAAATTAAGTGCTTTGTAAAAGGAGCCTGGCGACGCCCTGCGTGAATTGCCAACAGGGCATCCCGGACCTTTTTGCAAATTTCGTGAGCTGATGGGCGACCGGGGTCGCTGGATGCTGCCATTTACGGTCCTTTTCACATTGGTATCATATGATACCAACATCGGTTCGTCAATAGTTCTTATTTAGCGGACTGCTTGAAATATGCGCAGGAGAAGGAATAGGGGTCACATAGTTTGGTTCGTTTTGGCATGGTTTCTTTTCCGCACTATGGCTTGAAATTCTCCGCCATGGCCACTGCCTTTAGCATGGCTTCGGCTTTGTTGACGGTTTCTTGAAATTCGCCCTCCGGGGTCGAGTCGGCGACCCAGCCGCCGCCGGCCTGCACGTAGGCGCGGCCATCCTTGAGCAGCGCGGTGCGAATGGTGATGCAGCAATCCAAATTGCCGCCGAAATCAAAATAACCGACACAGCCGCCGTAGGGGCCGCGCGCGGTTTGTTCCAGTTCGGCAATGATCTGCATGGCGCGGATTTTGGGCGCACCGCTCAGGGTCCCGGCAGGAAAAGTCGCGCGCATCAAATCATACGGAGTCCGCCCGCCGGAGAGTTTTCCCTCCACCTGCGAGACAATGTGCATGACGTGGCTGTAGCGCTCGAGGATCATCAAATCCTTGACCGTCACGCTGCCATATTCGCAAACGCGCCCCAGGTCGTTGCGAGCCAGGTCCACCAGCATGACGTGTTCGGCGCGTTCCTTGGGATCGGCCATCAATTCTTCGCCGAGGGCGGCGTCTTCGGCCTCGGTTTTTCCGCGAGGGCGCGTGCCGGCGATGGGCCGGATTTCCACGCGGCCATCCTCGCAGCGCACATGGGTTTCCGGCGAAGCGCCCACGAGCGAGAATCCTTCCAACTCCAGCAAAAACATATACGGCGAAGGATTGATGGAGCGGACGGCGCGATAAATATCCAGCGGCGCGGCGCTGACCGGGGTGGAAAAGCGCTGCGAGCCGACGACTTGAATAATGTCGCCCGCCGTAATGTATTTCTTGGCGCGCTCAACATTCCGCAAAAACTCCTGCTTTGGCATGTTCGACACAAACGGCATCTGCGGGACTTCGCGCGGCACGTCCACCGGCACGCGGTCGCACGGCTGTTCGAGCAGGGAAACCAGCCGCTCGATCTCCTCCACCGCCGCGTCGTAGACCTCCTCCGCGCTGCCGGCCCCATCCAGCACCGCGTTGACCAGAATGGTGATCGTCTGCGCCACGCGGTCAAAAATCAAAAGCTCGTCCGCGATGAGAAAATACATCACCGGCGTGCGCAAATCGTCGCGCGGCGGACGCGGGATGACCGGTTCGATGTCGTGTATAAATTCATATCCGATAAACCCGACCGCCCCGCCGGTGAACCGCGGCAGGCCGGGCCGGCTCACCGGCTTATAGCGTCCCATCACCTGCTCGACCACGGCGAGGCCGTCCTGGACCGGCTTGGCGTCCGTCCCGGCGCCCGCGCCCGAGTCCGCGCCGCCTTGCACCGCAAAACTCCCGGCCACTTTTCCATTCTCGATCCACTCCACGCGGGAGCCGGACTGGCGGATGACCGCGCGCGGGTTGCAGCCGACAAAGGAGTAGCGGCCGACATGCTCGCCGCCCTCCACCGATTCGAAAAGAAACGACTCGCCCTGCCCGCGAATTTTATGGTAAGCGGACAGCGGCGTTTCAAAATCCGCCAGAATTCGGCGCGTGACGGGAATGAGATTTCCCTGGCCGGCCAATTTCAAAAATTCATCCTTTGAAGGCTCGATATTCATGGGTTTGCAGTCCGTTTCCCGCCATTATCCCGAATTGCGGCGCAGACGCCACAAAGAAAGCGAGGTGTAAAACAGCACGATAAAGGCATAAGCCGCAATCCCGGAGCCGATGGCAAAAGCCGCGGACTCCCCGGGCGAACACCAAAGCAGGCCTGCGCCGATCAGGCCCGTCGCGCCCGTTTCGCCCAGCAGGCACATGAAACGAAGCGGCAGGCCGCCCTCCATCGAGCGTTCCGTGAACCAGTGCCGGAAACCCTCCTCGCCCATCGAACGCATCAACCAGGCCAGATGAAAATTGTGCCCCGCCACCAGCAGGCTGGCGGTCGTCGCCGCCACCGCCGCATCCGGCCAGAAGGCCAGCCCCACGCACAGCGCCAGATTTACCACGGCGCCAAGTTTCCATCCCATCTTCTTCGCAAGCGGATTGCCCTCCAGCGCCAGATTGGGCGTGGCCACCCACGTGCTGAAAAAATCCGCCCCGCGGCCAAACAAAATCAATCCAAACGTGGGAAGGTAGCCGCCGCTCAGGAAAGAAGCCGCGTCCCCGTTCATTTCTTCCCGTAAATCTCCCCGGGCGACTTGAGCCGGGGTTCGGTGACACGATCGCCGCCGTCGGGGTTGACCGAGCGGAAGAAGCAGGAGCGATAGCCCTCGTGACAGGCCGCACCGGTTTGCTCCACCTGAATCAGGAGCGTGTCGCCGTCGCAATCGAAGGCAATATCCTTGACTGTTTGCGTGTGGCCGCTGCTTTCGCCTTTCATCCAGAATTTCTGGCGGGACCGGCTCCAGAAGTGGGTTTTGCCGGTGGCGATGGTGGATTCCAGCGAGGCGCGGTTCATCCAGGCCATCATCAGGACACGTCCGTTGGCGTGGTCCTGGATGATCGCCGGAACCAAGCCGTCCGAGTTGAATTTCAATTTGTCGTAGAAGCTCATGAGCGAGGAACAGGATAAGCTATTTTTGGGGAAATGCGAGAAAATTGAAACTTGAAGAGGAGGGCAGGGTGTATGACCTCTGAGTAACCCAAAATAGAAAAGCAGTCAGGGCGGTCATTTTCTGGTTGCCTGTTGTATCTGTATGGATACAATAGCGCCATGAAACTGAATCTTGATGATCTTCTTCAGCAGCGGCAGTCCGTCCTGCTGCAAATGCAATCCATTGACCGCCTTCGCCGCGGCTCCTTGAGCAAGCAGTTCTTTAAATCCCGCCCGCCCGCCCCCACCTCCCGGCACGGCCCCTATTACGTCCTCCAAGGCTTCTTTCACGGCAAAAAGTTTTCCGAGCGCATTGCGCCCGACCAAGCCGCTCAGGTGGAGCAGGACGTGGCAAATTACCGGCGCTTCCAGACTTTGGCCGAAGAATACGTCACGGTGAGCGATCAGATCACCCGCCTGCCGGAGCAAACCCAGGACAGTAAAAAAAACTCCAGCCGCAGGAGGTCGCCCAGGAGCAGTTCCAAGAAACCACCGCCTTCTTGAACCTGGTCCGGCAAAGTTTGGCCAGCCAGGGCGTCGCCAACATGGAGGCCGTCGAGTTGGGTTTGCGCGCAGCTCTTTTCAAGGATGGCCGCAACTTGCTCGAGAAATTATACAGCCAACCTGGACTGAACGTGCCCGGCAACGCCAGCCAGCCCGGAGAAAAATGTCATGCCGAGCGGGCCAAGGACATCCACACGCTCTTTGGCCCCATTGCCGTGTGCCGGAACTATTTTTACCAACCCTCGACCCACACCGGACGATTTGCGCTCGATCAGGCATTGGGATTGGTCCACAGCTTTTCTCCGGCGCTGGTGCGTTTGGCCGCGCGGTCGGCCGCCAAAGAAGGCTACGAGTCGGCCAGCGATGATCTGCTGGCCCAGGCGGGCGTGAGCCTGGACGGACGCCAGATTCAGCGGTTGGTCAACCTGGTCGCTCCGGCACTGGCCACCCAATTGGAAGGGGTCTCCCGCCCCGAGACTGATCCCGTTCCCATCCTTTATGCCGAGGTGGATGGCACGGGCGTGCCGATGGTGGACGAGGAACTGGCGGGCCGGCCCGGCAAGCAGGAGGACGGTTCGGCCAAGACGCGGGAGGTCAAACTGGGCGCCATCTTTACCCAAACCAAAACCGACGAGGAAGGCTTGCCCATGCGCGATCATGCTTCCACCACCTATGTCGGCAGTTTTGAGAGCGCGCCGGACTTCGGCTCCCGCATCCGGGCTGAAGGACTACGGCGCGGGCTGGGCCGGGCGGCCAAAGTGGTCTTTATCGGCGACGGTGCCCCTTGGATTTGGGAATTGGCGCGGGTCAACTTTCCCGCCGCCATTCTCATCCTCGATCTTTACCACGCGTTGGAGCGCCTGCACACCTTGTGCGCCGGACTCTATGGCGCGGACAACCCCTGGGCGGCGCGGATGGCACACACCTGGACCGCCATGCTCAAGAACGACCAGATCGGCGAGGTGATCGCTGCTCTGCGCCGCCGTCGCCACGACTTGGACCCGCCACCGGATGATCCGCTGGAAAAACAGATCGCCTATTTTGAGCGCTTTCAAGACAAGATGCTTTACAAAACCTATCGCGACCAGGGGCTGTTCTACGGCTCAGGCGTCGTGGAGGGCGGCTGCAAATCCGTCATCGGCCAGCGTCTCAAAGAGTCGGGCATGTTCTGGACCCAAGCCGGAGCCACCAGCGTCCTGCACTTGCGCTTGGCGCTCAAGGGCAACCGTTGGGATGAATGCTGGAACCGTCTTCACCACTCCGATTATCTGAAAATCAAACTCGCCGCCTGAACTCAGGTTACTGTGCGGCCACACACCCAGGAGGGCAAAATCAGCGAAGGTGAGAACGTGAGTGTTAAACAAATTGAATCCGCGCTGACCGTGCTTTCATTGGAAGAGAAGCAGGCGGTTCGCGATTTTCTGGATGATCTCATTGAAGATCAACTGGAAATCAGCAGTGACTTCCGGAATAAAATCGAACGGGCCAAAAAGGAAATTGCCGACGGCGTCTATTCTCGCATCCGCCAACCGCAGCCGGGCAAGTGAGCGCCGCCCAGCACCACCTTCAATCCTCCTGCTTCATATCCCGGCTCATCAGCGATTGCGCCGATTGCAGGACGTTTTTTTGTTCGTATAGCATGGCGAAGACTTCCCGCACGATGGGTGTCTCGATGCCCAGCCGGCCCGCCAAATGATGCGCCGAACGCGCCGTGGGATAGCCTTCCGCCACTGTCACCGCGCCGGCGAGAATTTCCTCCACCTTCTCTCCGCGCCCGACCCGCTCGCCAAAACTGCGGTTGCGGCTCAGGCGCGAAAAGCAGGTCGCCGTCAAATCCCCCAAGCCGCTCAAGCCGGAAAAAGTCTCTGCGCTGGCGCCGCACGCCACCCCCAGCCGCCGGATTTCCGCCATCGCCCGCGTGATCAACGCCGCCTTCGTATTGTCGCCGAAACCAAGTCCGTCTCCCACGCCGGCCGCGATGGCAACCACGTTTTTCAGCGCCCCGCCCAATTCGACCCCCAGCACATCGCCGCTGGTATAGACCCGGAAAGCCGGACGATGAAAGAGAAGCTGAATTTCCCTGGCAATCCGCGCGTCTGGATGGGCGGCCACAATGGCGCCCGGCATGCCCTTCGCCACTTCCAGCGCAAAACTCGGCCCCGACAGCGCCCCCGCCGTGGACTCCGGCATGGTCGCCCGCAAAATGCCGGACATCGTCAGCCCCGTCCGGTCCTCGATGCCCTTGGTCACGCTAACGGCAATACCGCGGAACTTGGGAAGGCGCGCCGTGACTTCGCGCACGAATTTCGAGGGCACCGCAACCACCACGCATCCGCCGCCCTCCGCCGCCGCGAGAAGGTCCGGCTCGAATTTCAGTTGCGGCGGCAGCGTGATGCCCGGCAAAAAAGTCTCGTTCCGACCCGTGCGCTGGACTTCGCGCAAATGCGCCGGATCATGTCCCCAAAGCGTTACCTCGTTTCCGTTTTGGCAAAGCAGGCCCGCCAAAGCGGTCCCCCAGGCCCCGGCTCCAATTACGGTTACTTTCATGGCATTGGCTCGCGTTTCTTTGTTCCGGCGCGATTCTCCGTTCCTTCCACCAGGCGGCGGATGTTCGCCTTGTGCTTATAGATGGCCAGCACGCCCAGACACGTCATCACCAAAGTCATTCTCGTCCCGTAATGCAAAAGCCACACGGACAAAGGCAGCACGACCGCCGCCACGATGGAAGCCACCGACACATACCGGGTGGACGCAAAAACAACCAGCCAAATCGCCAGCGTCACCGCGCAAGCCTCCGGCGCCCAGGCAAAACCGACTCCCGCCGAGGTCGCTATCCCCTTGCCGCCTTTGAACTTGAGCCAGCACGAATAGACGTGCCCAAGAACCGCCGCCACTCCCGCCGCCAGCGCCAAATTCTCACGCGGTGTTCCGGGGAAAAAATAGCCCGCCAGCAACGGCGCCCACCTTGCTCCGGCGAAACCCTTAAGCCCGTCCACCGCCAGCACCGCGATGCCGGCGGTCCTTCCCAGCACCCGAAACACATTCGTCGCCCCGATATTGCCGCTGCCCGCCGTGCGGATATCAATCCCGCGCGCCCTCCCCGCCAGATACCCGGCGGGCAGCGAGCCGGTCAGATACGCGACAAAAATGGTCAGACTGTAAGCGCCGATTTGCAAGCAACTCAAAAAACCGCAATTTTCAATTCAAACGGATTCCAGCCAAGAGAATGCCGTCCCGCTTCCAACTTTAAAGCCAAAAATCAATCCAGTTTGACACTTTCCCGTCGTTCAAGGCCAATCGGCAATCCGCAACTGGAAACCGCCGAGATCAGTCCGATCCGACCGATCCGACCGATCAGCAAATCCGCAATCCGCAATCGAGTCATAGCTCGCCATTGTGCCGTTTTCATTTTACCCTTCCCCGATGCCAACCAAACTCAAAGTGGCCGTGCTCGGTGTCGGTTCCCTGGGCAAGGAACATGCCCGCATTTATTCTGACCTGGCCGCCACCGGACAGATCGAGTTCGCCGGCGTGCATGATGCCTCCGCGACCGCAGCCGCCCGCATCGCCGAAAAATACCGCGTGCCGGTCTTTGCCACATTCAATGAGGCCCTGGCCGGGGCCGAAGCTTTCAGCGTCGTCACCCCCACCCGCTCCCATTTTGAACTGGCCGCCCTGCTCTTGGCCGCCGGCAAACATCTGCTCGTGGAAAAACCGATGACCGACAATGCCGCCCAAGCCGCCCAGTTGGTGCAGATGGCCGCGGAAAAAAATGTCGTCCTCCAGGTTGGTCATGTCGAGAGGTTCAATCCGGTGCTTCATTACCTGGAATCCGTGGCCACCGATCCGCGTTTTATTGAAGCGCACCGCCTTTCGCCCTATCCGGCCCGCAGTATGGACATCGGCGTGGTGCTCGACCTGATGATTCACGATTTGGACGTGGTTCTGGCTTTTGTGCGGTCGCCCGTCGCCAGCGTGGACGCGGTGGGTATTCCGGTGTTAAGCAAGACGGAGGACATTGCCAACGCCCGGCTCCGCTTCGCCAACGGCTGCGTGGCCAACCTCACCGCCAGCCGCGTCAGCCCCGAGCGCATGCGCAAAATCCGCGTCTTCAGCGCCGGCGCCCTCACCAGCTATGTCTCGCTGGATTACCGGGCGCAGGAAGGCTTCATTTACCGCGTCGCCCGCGAAGGCGAGGAGGAGTCATCCTTCTTGAAAAAACTGTTGCTCGCCAAAAACTCCGCCATCGTCAGCGAATTCGCCGGCAAGAAGATCGTGCGCGAACCGGTGCCCATCGAAAAGGATGAGCCGCTCAAGCTGGAACTCCAGGATTTCATCCGCTGCATTCAATCGCATCTGACTCCCAAAGTCAGCGGCGCGACCGCCAAGCGCACCCTGGACCTGGCCCTGGAAATCACCCGCCAGATTCAGTCCGGCAACGCCACGCCGTGAGGCACAGCCACAGCCGGGAGGAACTTTACAAATATGAGAAATGCGAGGACGTTGTCCCGCTGTGTTTGCGCGGAAACAAATCTCGAATGATAGCAGGCCTTGATGTCTCGGACCCGGTTCGCGTACTGGTGCGTGACGCCGCCAGAGGACGCTGGCTCCAATTCTCGAACCCGCGCGAGATTTTGGCGGCGTTCACTTTGGCGGATGTCGTGCGCGGGCTGGAACAGGTCGAGGATGCGGTCAACCGGCGCGGCCTCCATGCAGCAGGGTTTATTTCGTACGAAGCCGCGCCGGCCTTTGACCCGGTGCTGACCACAAAAGCCGGCGGCGGATTCCCGTTGCTCTGGTTCGGTTTGTATGACGGCCCGCAGGAGGTGGACCTGCCAGATCCTCCCCCCGATAACGGCCCTACGGAGGCAGATTGGCAACCATCGGTCGGGTTTGCGGAGTTCGAGCGCAATGTCAACCGCATCAAGGCAATGATTCGCAGAGGCGACACCTACCAAGTCAACTACACCTACAGGCTCAATGCCCCATTGGCCGTCGAGCCGTGGGACTTTTTCCTTCATCTGGTGACGGCGCAGGAGGCGCCCTATGGGGCGTTCGTGGACACAGGCGAGTGGGCCATCGCTTGCGCCTCCCCGGAGCTGTTCTTCCGGTTGGACGGCAACGCCATCACCTGCCGGCCGATGAAAGGCACCGCCGCCCGGGGGCTGACCCTGGCTCAGGACCGGATGCAAGCCGAAACGCTGCGGGCCTCAGAGAAGGAGCAGGCGGAGAACGTCATGATCGTGGACATGGTGCGGCACGATCTGGGACGCGTGGCGGAGATCGGGAGTGTGAACGTGCCCCGCCTGTTCGACGTGGAGCAGTACCCAACCGTCTGGCAAATGACCTCCACCGTCGAGGCCAGGACTCGCGCCACCCTCGGCGAAACTTTCCGCGCTCTCTTCCCGCCGGCCTCGATCACCGGCGCGCCAAAGGTGAAGACGATGGAAATTATTGCCCGGCTCGAAACCGCCCCCAGACGCATCTACACGGGGACAATCGGTTTCGTCGCCCCTGGGCGGCGCGCCCAATTCAACGTGGCCATTCGCACCCTGCTGCTGAACCGGAAGGCACGCCAAGCCGAATACGGCGTGGGCGGCGGCATCACCTGGGATTCGCAACCTGAGGCTGAATGGCAGGAGTGCCGGATCAAGGCGTGGATTCTGCGCGCCTGGACGCCGGCGTTCTCCCTGCTGGAAACAATGCTCTGGACCCCGGAAGGCGGCTATTTCCTCCTGGAGCGGCACCTGGACCGCCTGGCGCAGTCCGCGCTCTACTTCCGGTTCGCTGTGGATCTGCCGGCGGTTCGGCTCGAGCTGGAAAGCCTGGCCGCCCGCCTGGTCCAAACGCGCCAGAAAGTCCGTCTGCTGATCACCAAAACAGGCCGCATCACGCTGGAAGCCGAAACCTTGCCACTCGCCGGTCCCGCGCTGCAACGCGTGGCGGTCGCCTTCGCTCCGGCAGACTCGTCCAATCCATTCCTCTACCACAAGACGACCAATCGCGGCTTCTACGAGTCGGCCAGAGCAGCCCGTCCGGGCTGTGACGACGTGGTGCTGTTCAATGAAAGGGGTGAGGTCACAGAGTCCACGATTGCCAACTTGGCGGTGGAAATTGAGGGGCAGCTCCGCACCCCCCCCGTCCGGTGCGGATTGCTCCCCGGTATTCTGAGAGGCGATCTGCTGGAACGAGGCACGCTCATCGAACAGATCATTACCCTCGAGCAACTGCGGCGAAGCCCATGCGTGTTCCTCCTCAACTCCGTGCGCGGCATGCACAGGGTTGAGGTCGTCGGGAGACTGGAGGACAAGGCCAACGGCTCTCCATCCCCACACGCACCCGCGAAGGAACACCCGGCAGGAGCGGCGGGAGGCTCTTTACTAAACGCGAAGGCCGTGTCACAATGAACCATGCAAAACATCCGCTATATTTATTGGCAGAATGGCGACTTTTGGCTGGGCCACCTGGAAGAATACCCGGATTATTTGACCCAAGGAACCTCGCTGGACGACCTCAAGGAACATTTGCTTGACCTCTATAAGGACCTGAGCAGCGGTGTCATTCCCGGAGTGCGCAAATTGGCCGAACTTGAGATATCGTGAAACGTGCCGAGCTTATCAGCCGGTTGACCAAGACAGGCTGCCTTTTGATCCGGCACGGCGGCAAACATGATTGGTACCAAAATCCAAAAACCCAAGTGTGCCAAGCTGTTCCACGGCATCGTGAGATCAACGAGCATCTCGCAAGATCAATCATCAAGCGACTCAGTGAAATCGTCTGACATATTCGCGCACTTGCCAGGGTGTTTTTGTCTGATTGGTTAGTTCACCATGGGCGCGCTCATCCTTATTCTCCCCGTGCTGGCGGCTGATGTCTGGCTGCTGGCCACGACGGGGAAAAAGCAATTCAAAACATGGACGCAAGCGCGGGCCTGGATGCGTCTGGTCGCGGTCGTCGCCATTGGCGTGGCGCTGGGCGTTTGGCTTGGCTTCTTTGTCCAATATAAATGGGGAACTAATCTGCGGGTCATTGGTTTTCCCGTTCCCGTTTGTTTCTTGCATCTGGAAGATGGGAAGCCGAAGGACTATCTTGCTCCTGCGGCGATGCAGTGGTTGGGAACAATGGCCAATTTTCTCAGTGGGCTGGCCGTTCCGCTCATTCCCTGCAAGGCCGTGGAATTCCTCCGCAACGTGAAGGCGGAGTTATAGCCATGAGACGAACCAGAAGAAATGCTCGCGGCGGACGATTTCTTGCGGCTCTCTTCCGAGAGCCGCTACGGTAAATGAAACGCACCGCCATCATGCTCGTCGCCGGCGACCCAAGCGGGGACGCCAACGCCGCCGCCCTCGTCCGCGAACTGGCCGCGGCGGTCCCGGCCGCGCAATTCCAAATCACCGACGACACCCAGCCCCTCACCACGCCGCTGGCCCCCCGATTCTTTGGGGCGGGCGGCCCGAAAATGGCCGCAGCGGGCGTCGAATTGGCCGGCGATTTGACCGCGCAATCCGTCATCGGCCTTGGCGGCTTGATCAAAAAGCTGCCCATGTTCCGCCGCCTCCTGCGCGAACTCACCGCCCTGGCCATCGAACGCCAGCCGGAGGTGATTATTCTAGTTGACTATGGCGGATTCAACCTGCGCCTCGCCCGCGCCATCAAGGATTACGTCCGCGCCCGCGCAGGCCCCTTCTTCAACTGGCGGCCAAAGATTGTGCAATTCATTTCGCCCCAGGTCTGGGCGTCGCGGCCCGGCCGGGCGAAAAGCATGGCCCGCGACGACGACTTGGTTCTGTCCCTCTTTCCATTCGAGCAAAAGTGGTTCGCCGCCAACGCCCCCGGCCTGCCGGTCGAATTTGTCGGACACCCTATTTTTGACACCTATCCCGGCCGCCGCCCAGCCCAGGCTCCTCCTGGCCGGGATTCCGGGCCGCCAGTCATCCTCCTCCTGCCCGGCAGCCGCCGGGCCGAATTGCGGCGCCATGTGCCGGTGATGCGCGGAGCGGCGGCATTAATAGCCGCCCGGCAACCCGCGCGATTCAAGATGATTGTGCCCGATGAAACGATGGCGCAAATAGCCCGGCCCTTCCTGCCCGCCGGTGCAGGACAAATTTCTTCCTGTGTTCCTCTCTCGCCCCGCCCGCGGGGAGAGAGCCGGAGAGAGGGGTTCCCTAAATCTGTCCCGCACCCCCTGCCCGCCGGCCAGCCCGCGATTGACCTGCAAACCGGTGGCCTGGCCGATGCGCTTTCCTCCGCCACGCTGGCCATCACCAAATCCGGCACCATCACCCTGGAATGCGCTTACTTCGGCGTGCCGTCGGTGACGATTTACAAGACAGACCCGATCACCTACCACGTTGCGCGCCACCTGGCCAATGTGAAATACCTCTCCATGCCCAATCTGCTCGCCGACGAACCCATCTGCCCGGAATTGATTCAAGGCCGCGCCACTGCCGGCAACATCGCCGCGGCCGCCCTGGAATTGCTGGCCGACCCGGCGCGCCGCGAAGCCGTCCGCTCCAAACTGGGCATTGTCATTCAATCCCTGGGCGGTCCCGGCGCCACCCGCCGCGCCGCCGCCGCAATTTTGAAGTTGATGAGAGGATAGGCAAAACGTAGTTGGTTCCTCGATATTTTCAGTGGAAAAACGAGCAGCGTCTCTTCTCAATCCCAAAGGGATTGAATCATCCAGCCCAGGGTTGGCCGATTCCGAGAGGCCTACCCTGGGTGGCAACATTCGATCTGATCAACCCTGAATGGGTTGAATCTACAGGGGATCATGGGACACTTGTGCCATGAAAAAGAAACGCCGCCTGCGAACGCGGGAAGAACTCCTCGCGCTGGAAGAACAGTACCCCTGCGTGCTGGGAAATCCTCTCAGTCTCGGCGCGGCCCATTTCCGTCAAACCAACCGGACGAACGGCCTGCGGCCATCACGCGGGGGCAACGCCGCATCTCATCGCCGCCCCCGCAAACCAGTGCCTGCTTGACCTTTCAATAAGCAGCACGGACGCCGCCTCATGCGCGCTTGGCCTTGGGCGAACACGACCCGACGAAGCGAGAATTTCCGCGCAAGAGAAAACCGCGTGTGGAAGATGACACGGCTAAGCCATTTTGCAACGTCGGGTTCTGGCTTGAATGTCTGCCCAAATTGATAATCCCGCCTCAAACCAAAGCACCTGGAATGCCAAAAATGAGACTTGGGAATAATTTTGACAGAAAAAAGGCTTTGACGAAACGGTGTTTCGTGATATGATACAGACAAATGAAGAAATTAAACATCTTCCTCGCCGAAACCACATACGAGACTCTAGCGGCTCATGCCGCAGTTGAAGCCATTGACGCAGCTCAGTTTTGCTCTGCAATTCTCACTGAATTTGCGGACAAAAATAGACAAACCATTGATAATCAACATGTTACAAACAGTCAACCTCCAGACCAAGACAGTCTTCCTGATACAATCACACAGGTAATGGCTGTTTCCAAGTACGTTTTGGTTGACGGATTGGGATTTAACGAAGCAATAAATCGTACCGCGAACGACTTCTCGGTACAAAGTACAACAGTACGCGATAAGTGTACCAGAAGAATTTCCCTGGGCAATACTCCGTTAGATACGTCCCAATTCAATTTTCTGCTGTCGCAACCGACAATGCTTAGAGATCACCTATGTCAGCGATTCCCCAACCGCAAAACAGAAATAATGGGTCAATTCAAGAACCTCATCGCGATGAAGGCCGTAGTACCGGCGTCACCTTCAAATGGTAACGGAGCCAAAAAACCGAAAATGGATATCAATGAGAAACAATTGGTACAAGCGATCATCACCGTACTTCATGAAAACGGCGGCGCTGCGTCAAAGTCCATTGTTGAGGACTCCGTTTTTCAGAAGCTCAAGTTTGCCTTCGATGACCCCTTTTACCACGAAATGGTCGGTCCACAAGTTGGTTTTCCAGGTGTTCCGCGTTGGCGAAAGAATATTGAATTCGCGCGCAATACCGCTCGTGAAATGGGATTGATCAAGACGCCAGAGGAATCGGGCCGTGGAATTTGGGCGCTGACAGAAAGCGGAAAACAGTGGAGGGGGCAATGAACGACTCCGAGATTTATCGACAATCAGAGCTGCAAACACGCGCTTTGCGGCGCGGCTGGATGATTATGAAGGATTTGATCTTTTTTGTCTTCGCTGCGGCCTTGACGGGTTGTCAGACGCAAGCGCCGACACCAAACGGATTCGCCATGTTTTATCAGGATGAGGCTCAGAATTTGCGGCCAGAAGTGCGGGCTCGATTGCTTCCACCTTCTGGCCCTCCACAAATTGAGAATGTTCCTTTAGCCCAAATCCAAGACGAGACCAAGCGGTTTCTGGAGCGCGGATTTGTGCGAATTGGCGTTGCCTCTTTCAGTGGACCGGCAGGCACTCGCAAGCAAGTCATTGAACAGGCGGTAAAGGTTGGCGCGGAAATTGTGATAATCGGTAGCGAGTTTTCACATGCTATGCAAGGGGTGCGCCCTTCGCTATCGCTTCAGCCAGGGCAGACTTACACGACACAAGAACGCGGCACCATGACGGCCAACACATTACAGGGAGGTAATAATGCGTTTGCTTATGGCTCCTACGCCGGCTCAGCTACTACGACCACATCCCCCACGGTTCAAACCCAATACACTCCTTACCAAATCCCTATTTTTTCCCAAGTGGCTTCGTTTTGGCGGCGGGCTAAACCAGGGATCTTCGGAGCCTCTTTCGCACCTATTCCCGAAGAGATGCGGGCGAAACTTGAACGGAATACTGGCGTCTGGTCAACGACAATCATTTCTTTCCACTGGCGACAATTATTATTTGCCAGTAGTTCAGGGTTAATTCTTCATCTCATTTCTCATCATTTGTGTTCAGGT
>Ga0302320_10017484_pt1 | contig 14552 bp, 15 predicted proteins | sample Bog_T0_3_FD_202130 | JGI IMG/M metagenome (GOLD analysis project Ga0302320, IMG submission 202130) | Peat permafrost microbial communities from Stordalen Mire near Abisko, Sweden - Bog_T0_3 | ecosystem: Environmental > Terrestrial > Soil > Wetlands > Peat | place: Sweden: Abisko, Stordalen Mire...
TTTTCATCCTGGGGACGATCTCGCATCCCTGGGCTGATGGAATCTACTTTTTCGCCGGCACCTTGCCCGAAGCCATCCTGATCGTTCTGCTGATACGCGGCTGGCGTGCTAACGTCACCTATGCCAAGCTTCTGCTTGTTCCGTATGCAGTCAACGTCTCCATAGGTTGCGCCGGCAATCTTGGTCATTTCCTGGTTGACCTCAACGTTCCGCACGCCTCGGCGCTGCTCACCGCCAATATCGAGCTGCTCAGCGATCCATTTGTCGTAAACCTCGGTGATGTCGGCGTCGCCGTCGCCAACCTCGGCCTGCTCGCCGTGCTGGTCTACCAGTTCGCGGAAAGCAGCCGCGAGGAGCAGAGGCTCAAATCCGCTTTGCAGACAGCTCACGATATTCAGCAAAGCCTGGTTCCTGTCGATATTCCACTCCTCGGCGGCCTGCATACTGAGATCGTCTACTTAGCGGCCGAAGAGGTGGGCGGCGACTTCTGCCAGGTGCTGCCCAGGGTCGATGAGTCCATCCTCGTCGCGATCGGCGATGTAAGCGGCAAAGGCCTGGAGGCCGCCATGGTGGGCACATTGGCCGTCGGCGCGCTGCGCTCCATTGCCGACGAAGACATTGGCCCCGCGGAGATGCTGAAGCGCCTGAACAGCGTCCTGCTCCGCTCCCAGAAAAGAGGCTTCATCACCTGCCTGTGCATGATAGTCACCTCGTCCGGCCAGGTAACTCTCGCCAATGCGGGACATCTGTCCCCTTATCTGGATGGCGAGGAACTGCCCGTTGCCTCCGGTCTGCCTTTGGGAATCCTGGCCGATTTGGAGGTCGAACAGGCGTCCTTCTTCCTTCCCGCCAAGGCGCGGCTCACGCTCATGTCCGACGGCGTCGTCGAGGCGCGGTCCGATACCGGCGAACTCTACGGATTTGAACGGACCTCCAGGATCAGCAGCCTCCCCGCCAGAGACATCGCCGCCGAGGCCAACCGCTTCGGCCAGGAAGACGACATCACCGTCATTACGCTGGATTGGCGCCTGCAACCGATCGCGCTGGGCTGAAGCAGTTGTCGGGGGGCCGGGCGCTCCAGAGCCTTCCCTGAGCTTGCCGACCGTTCTCGCCCTTGAGACCTGGGAATCGATGAGTCCCCACCGGCGTCGCCACGGCCAGATGCCTCGGTAGGACGGGAAGCTCATCCTCGGACCCGCAACCCGATGCGCCTGCCCGCATCTCCCGCCCCGCGCGCCGCATGTAAACTTGATTGTTCGCATACGGCCCGCAAATGACCGCCCCAGACCAAGACCGTTACTGGATGCAGCGCGCCCTCGAACTGGCGCGCCGCGGCATCGCTGTCACCTCACCCAACCCCGCCGTCGGCTGCGTGATCCTCGATCGTGCCGGCCAGGTCGCCGGTGAGGGCTGGCACGAGTACGACCTGATCGAGCACGCTGAAGTCGTCGCCCTCAAGGTGGCCGCGCAGCACGCCGGCAATCGCCTGCTCGGCGGCACGGCCTACGTCAACCTGGAACCTTGCAACCACACCGGCCGCACCGGCCCATGCACCGAAGCCCTCATCGCCTCGGGCCTGCACCGCGTAGTGGCCGCCACTATCGACCCCAACCCCGCCGTCGCCGGCCACGGCGCCGACGCACTGCGTGCAGCGGGCCTTTCGGTTGAGATTGGCGTCTGCCAAACAGAGGCCCGCCGCCTCAACGAAGGCTTTGCCCGTTGGAGCCAGCACAAGCGTCCGCTGGTGTTGCTGAAGGTGGCCATGACGCTCGATGGCCGCATCGCTCCGCCCGCCGGCCAGCACACACTGCACGAGCCCTACTGGATCACCCGCGAAGCCGCCCGCGCCGCCGTGCAGCCGCTGCGCTGGCAGGCCGACGCCGCCCTCACCGGCGTTGACACCGTGCTCGCCGACGACCCCATGCTCACCGACCGCAGCGGCCTGCGCCGCCGCCGTCCGCTGCTGCGCGTGGTGCTCGACTCCGCCCTGCGCATGCCCCTCGACTCCAAGATGGTAGCCACCGCGAATCACGACGTCGTCATCTTCACCGTGTCGAAAGACGAGCGCCGCATTCAGGAGTTGCAATCGCGCGGCGCCCGCGTCGAGGTTCTCCCAGCCGAAGCCGGCCGCGTGCCTCTCAGCAAGGTGCTCGACAAGCTCGGCGAAGAAGGCATTCTCACCCTGCTCACCGAAACCGGCACGCGCCTCAACACAGCGCTGCTCTCCGCCGGCCTTGTTGACCGCGTGCATCTGTTCGTGTCCCCGCAGATCATGGGCTCCGACGCCGTCCCTGCCTTCCGCGGCATGTCCCACGCCATCCGCATGGCCGATGTCGAAGTAGAACGCTATGACAACGATCTGGGGCTCTGCTCGCTGCTCAAAGACCCCTGGCCGCCGGAATAAGCGAACAAGGACGCCCTTGACGTTGGGGATTCGCCAGCGATAATCTCGCTCCGTCCCCCAAATTTCCGGAAGACATTTCTTCCCAAGGAGCTTCCCCATGCAAAAGCCACTTCGCCTGGCAGCGTTTATCGTGTCGTTGCTGTGCATCGCAATCGGAATCCCTCGCTTGAGCGCGCAGACAAAGCCCGCCGCGAACGACAAGGCCGCCATCAAGGCCCTCTACGACAAATTCACCGAGGCCTTCAACAAGAAAGACGCCAATGCCGTCATGGCGTCCTATGCGCCCGACGTTTTCGCATTTGACGTCATCCCGCCGCGCGAATATCCCACCTGGGATGCCTACAAGAAGGATTGGGAGGGTTTGTTCAAGACGTTTCCAGGCCCGGTGGCCAGCTCTGTCATGGAATTGCATATCGCCGTCGTGGGATCGGTGGCTTATACGCACTTCATTGACGACGCCACATTTATCGGCGCGGACGGCTCCAAGACGCATCTGGTGGTGCGCGTCACCGATGTGCTGCGCAAGTCGAATGGAAAGTGGCTCATTGTGCAGGAGCATGTCTCCGTTCCGGTAGACCTGGCCACGGGAAAGCCGGACATGCTCTCCACTCCATAGAGCCTGTTCCCCTAAAATGAATCCATGTTCACGGGAATCATCGAACAAACCGGGACACTCATCAGCCTGAAGGAAACCGGCGGCGCCCGTCGCATCACGGTGGAAGCGCCGGGTCTTGCGGGACGCCTGCGCGAGGGAGACTCGCTGGCTGTCTCCGGTGTGTGCCTCACCGCGCTTGACGTGAACCCAATTTTGTTCCACGCTGACCTTGCTCAGGAGACGCTCGACCGCACTTCGCTGGGCGCGCTGGCTCCAGGCGCACAAGTGAATCTGGAACTGCCAACCGCAGCGGGAAGCCCGCTGGGCGGCCACATCGTCCAGGGACACGTAGACGGCACGGGTCAGCTCATCGCACTCGACCCCGTCGTTTGGGAATCGAGCCCGCACTTTGACCGCCAGACCACCGACTGGACCCTCAAGATCCGCATTCCAGAAGGAGTGCGCCCCTGGATGGTCCACAAAGGCTCGGTAGCCATCGAAGGCATCAGCCTGACCATCGCCGCCTTTGACGGCGAGACCGTCTCCGTCGCGATCCTGCCGCTGACTTATTGGCGAACGAACCTGCACACGCTCGCGCCCGGCGCTCCGGTGAATGTGGAAGCCGATGTGCTGGTGAAACTGGCGCATGCGCAGATGATCGCGCAAAAAAAGCCGGAGTTCGAGCTGACCGAGGCCTGGCTGGTGGCGAATGGGTACTGACGGAAGCGGCACCGGATTCGCATTTCGCTTGGTTTGTCGAATTCGCTCGACATAGGACGGCCCCCGCACCATCCCTCTGAATTCGGGACAACAGCCGTTGCATTTCCTTCGAGTTCGCGATAAACTTCAACCAGTCGTTTTGACCGGTCAATATATGCAAACCATCCAGGCGTCAGAAGCCAAAACCAAGTTTCTCAGAATTCTCGACGACGTCGAACGCGGGGCGAGCATCATTGTCACCCGCCACGGCAAGCCCATTGCCCGCATCATTCCCGACGAAGGCGTTATAACCGCCAACGAGATAGCTCGGCGCGAGAAGGTCCGCGAGGCGATTTGCGATATCGAGCAGTTGCGCAAGCGCGTGGGCAAGATGTCGCTGGCGGAAATCATCGATGCCAAGAACGAAGGGCGGATGTGAGGGATGCCGTTCGTGCTGGATGCTTCGGTTGCCGGGCCGTGGGTACTCGCCGACGAGCCGTCCGAGGCGGCAAACCGGATTGCGCACAGATTGCTGACCGAGAGCGCATTGGTTCCTACCCTGTGGTGGTATGAGGTAAGGAATCTCCTGGTTGTTTGCGAGCGGCGCGGCAGGCTAAATCGATCCGACTCAGATCTTTTTCTTTCACGACTGAAAAACTATCCGATCAAGGTCGACGCCGAACCGAATTGGGACGATGTAATGCGCTTGGCGCGAAAGCATCGGCTTACAATCTACGATGCCTCCTATCTCGAACTGGCGATCCGAAGCAAGGTGCCGGTGGCAACGCTGGGCGGCGCGTTGCAAAGGGCGGCGGCCAACGAAGGTTTCGCGTTGGACGCGTAACTGTTTGAAGGTTGGCGGAGCCGGCACGAAGCGAGGCTTCAATATTTTGGTGGCGCTTTCGGCGGATCGGTAACGTAGTCATCGCCGATGCGAGCCAACAGAATCGCACGTCGATCGGTAAGCAATTTCAGCCGGTTGGTCACCTCGATGAAATCTCTCTTGTAGGGATCGGTGAGTTCTCCACCCCCCTGAGTTAACTTGCTGTACTCATCCAGCCGCGCCTGCAGCCGCGGAATCTCGCGGTCCATCAAAATCGGCCGAATGATCGCCGTCTTCGTGCGCCCCGCCGCAATGTCATTGCGGTTGTTCTCCCCCCACACAGGCAGAATGCCCACGTGGCCAAGCTCCACGCGAATCCCGGCCGGCCCGTAGTCCTTGCGCACGGCGCTGAACTGCGCAATCATCTCGTCGCGCGGGTCGCCATCCTTGTCCGGCATCAGGTCATCCACATAATTGCGCGACTGGTTCGACAGAAAGTTCCCCAGCGAATAAAAGATCACCGTGTTGCGGCCGTCCTGCGTTATGTAAGTTTCCACCGGCTGCAGCACATGCGGGTGGTGGCCCACGATCACCGACGCTCCCGCCTCAAGCATTTTGTGCGCCATGTCCACGTCCTCGGGACGAGGCGCCGGCGCATACTCAATGCCCCAGTGGATGGAGACAACCAGAAAATCGCATTGCGCACGTGCGGCCTTCACGGCTTCGATCACGCGGGCTTCGTCCGCTCCCGGCGCTCCGCCGCTCTCGCCCGGATAGGGGAAGAAATTCACATGCGGCTGGTCGTCTTTATCAGGATTGCGATTGCCATTGAGCCAGCGCGTCATGCCCAGCCAGCCCACCTTGATGCCGTTGGCCTCGGTGATGGCCGGTTTCCATTGCTGCTCCACGGTATCGCCGGAGCCGGCAAAGAGCAGTCCCTCGCCGCGCAAGTGTTCGCGGGTCTCGGTGAAGCCGGGCCAGCCCTGGTCCATTACGTGATTGTTCGCGAAAGAGACTATCTTGATGCCGCTGGCTCTCAGCCCATCCAGCAGCGCAACCGGCGCATCGAACATGAACGGCTTCGACCCATGCGAGTGCGCCGGAGCCACCGGCGTCTCCAGGTTCACAAAGCCGAAGTCAGCCCGCTTGAAGACATCGGCAACGTTGGACAGCAGCGCTCCCCAGCCCTGCGAGTTGGTCGGGTCGCCCGCTGCAACCGCTGCCCCGGCCGCGGCCCGCACCGCCTCATGCGGAATCACGTCCCCTGCAACTGCAAAGCTCACCTGGGAAAGATCGTGCGGATATGGAGCAACAATAGCCGCGAGACGTCGCCCATGAGAATCGCACAGCAGGATCGCAGCAACGGCCGCCACAACCAACAGCAACGCGCCGCCAGCTAGGCGCCAGTGCCTCCGCAGTCCAGGCGCGAGCCTGGCTGCGAATCCTGCACCATGCCGTCTTTCCGGCATCAAGCTATCCATCGGCTGTGCCAATTCGTATTCCTTCAACTTCAATTTCAGTGTATGTCCTCAGCGCATTGGAGACTTTGCAGTCATCACCTGGTCCCGATGAGCGCAAGCCGGGAACGTAATGGGGCCGAACCTCATTTTGGAGCGACATGCGAAACTCCCAGGATGCGCACCAGGACGCCCCTGGTTTGGCCGGTCAAGGCCAGGCGCAAGATGTTTCCCAACACCTCCCGCGACACATGGATGCGGCACGGCAATTGAATATGGAAAGCAGCGGTGCCCATTTCCTTCCGGCCCTCCGGGAGTGGGTTATCCTGAATCGCCAACAGGAAGTCTCCGATCTCGCGCCGCGCCGCCGCATCGCAGTCAAGGATGTCCGCCTTGACCGCCATGTCGACTTCCACCTTGCAGGACATGCGCGGAATGATAGCACGCGCCAGGTGATCGGAACCGGCGAACAGTTCACTCTGAGCTCGCCTTGGCCCCTAGCGGGCCTTCGCGGTTGCGAGAGAACCCGCCGGTGCTACCCGATGGCCCCTTTTCTTCTCGCCTGAAAACGCGGTCTGCACCACTGCGGCCTGTTCGGCAGGCGTATAGCCGATGCCGTCAAGGAACTTGCCTAACGGAATGTCGGATTTCTTCTTCCCGCGCCGCATCTCAAACTTCTTGCGCAGTTCCTCCGGCAGATCGCGGCGGGGAATGCTGACCGCAGGAAGAAGCACCGCGTGGTCGCCGACGACTTCAAGCAACAGTTCCCCGCCCTCCTCAAGCGAAAGCAGATTCATGCAATCTCTGGGAATTGTGACCTGGCGCTTGGCGCCGATAGGGAGTCTGAATTGAACGGTTGCCATGAGACCTCCAGAAAGAGTATGGCGGATTGGCCGAAATTCCGTCAATCCGCCATACTTTCATAGCCGTCGCACCAGCAAGATCGTCTGATCGTCGAACGGCCGCCCAAACTTGCGCGCGGAGGCCAGAATCTTGCACGCCAGTTCCGGCAATGCATCTGCGGCATTGACCGCGATCACATCTTTCAGCCGCTCCACGCCGAATTCCTCGCCAGATTTGCCTGCCACCTCGAGAATGCCGTCGGTCGCCACCACCAGCAGATCGCCGGGGGCCGTCCGCAGCACTTCGCCGTCGAATTTCGGCACAGGAACTAACCCCAGCGGAAACTGGGCATCGTCGGTGTGCGAAGACCTTTGCTCCGCCGCGTGCCATTGCAGAATGGGCGGGCTCGCTGCAATCGCGTAGTGCACACTCCCGTCGCAGCCCAACCGGAAACCCGTGAAGGTAGCGTACATCTGCGGCTCTTTCACTTCGGGGAGCACCGTGTTCAGCCGGTCCAGCAACACCGGCAGAGTCTGCGCCGGCGAGCGCTCTCCCGCGTCCAGCAGCGCGGTGCGCGCCGCGGTTTTCAGCATGCCCATCAAGATGCCGGCCTGTAATCCGTGGCCGGCAATGTCGGCCAGGTAGGCGATGGCATCTCCATTGGGAAGTGAAAGGGCGTCCACAAGGTCGCCGCCAACCTTTTCGCTGGGATAGGAGATCCCGTACACATCGAAGCAGGCCGAGCGCAGGGAGATCGGCGGCACCAGCGTCTTTTGAATCCCGTGCGCCAGCTTGAGCTCGTTCTCAAGCCGGAAGGTCTCCACGCCCTCGCGCCGGATGTAGGCGACAAAGAAGCAGTAGGAAAGCGCCACCGCGGCGATGGTCTCTATCGAGGCAAAATGAACTCCTGCCTGCGGCGTCACAGTTTGCAGGTTGAAGGTCCGCATCATCCAGTTGGCGAGAGCGGCGAAGATGGTGCTAATGAAAAACTGCAACACGATCAGGATGAAGAGAAATGCTTTCGGCAAGCGGGCCAGCACCAGAACCCACAGCACCACGTTCACGCCGCAGCAGAATGCCAGCGCCAGCACAACCGCATACGGCATGACCCCGTTGTCCAAAAACATGTCACTGAAGGGGCCGATGATCGAAAACAGAAAGAAGACCGCGACCATGAACACCCACAGCCGCTTCAAGGGCACCGCCCGGAGGTGATTCCAATGGTCCGCGCGCGCCTGGCGCCACGATTCGTGCTTGCCTGCCATCGATACGATTCCCCTTGCCGCGTTCGTTCATTCACACGGAACTAGCAGCCAATATACCGGATGCCGCCGAACTGGCCTGAATTGCCATATCCCATGCCTTTTGTTCGAGCACGGCATGGCCATGGAGTACACTTGCGCAATTCCCCCAATTCAAGCCTGTAAGGAGATCGAGCATGAAGAAGGTCATTGGCCTTGCAATGGCAGTCCTTGGAATTTCGATCGCGGTGGTGTCTGCCGCCCCAGCCCAGGTTCCGTATAGCGAGGGACCCGTCACAAGAGTGGTGCTGATCAAAATCGTACCGGGCCATTCCGACGCACTGTTTGCCGACTTCAAGAAGAACATCGTCCCCATCTGGGAGTCTGAAAAAAGCGCCGGGCTGATCGTTGATTACGGAATGTTTCTTAACACCACAACGTCCGAGCCCGATTGGGATTTCGGATACACCATCACCTACAAGAATATGGGAGCCCTGGATGGTCTCGCCGACAAAGTGTGGGACATCCGCATGAAGCAATATGGCGACCACTCCGCCGAGCAGAAAGTGGTCGAGAAGCGCGTGGAGAACGCCCACGTGGTCACCAGTTCGCTGCTGCGCGGCATTACCCTGCGGTAGCTGCGGCAGGCCCTATAAAACCCGCGGCGCAGTTCACTTTGCGCCGCTTTCCCATCGTCCTCACTCCGGCCGCAGCATCTCGGTGCGGTACTTCGGCGCCAGCGCCATAACCTTGGCGACGAATTCCGCTTCCGCAGCCGGTTCCAGATTTGCAGGCGGCGTTGTCCGCGAGGCCACCGGCACTCCAACCGTGGCGAAGAACTCCTCCTGCCCTGCCGGCGAGCAGATGCACAACAGCCGCGTCGGCTGGCCGGTCGAATTGTGGAACTGGTGCGGCGCGTTTGCCGGAATGTGCACCGTCTGCCCCGCCCTGACTACCGACTTCGTGCCCCGGAACGTAGCCTCGATCTCGCCCTCTAGCACTACGAAGGTTTCCTCAAAATCATGCCGGTGCGGCGGAGGCCCCCCGCCCGGCGGAATGTGCATGTCGATCAAACAGAATCGCCCAGCCGTGTCTTTGCCCGTTAGCAAAGTCGTGTAAGTGTCGCCCACCAGGCCGATGTGCGCTGCCTTGGGATCGTCTGCCGACGCCACCGCAAGGCTTCGCGTCGGATCGTCATCTGGGATCGAAGTCTGGTGGGAAGCGCCGGCTGTGTTTTCGGTCAATGCAATTCTCCTTTTTCAACCTCGTGTGTGCCCAATCCTCTCATGCGCATCTCAAGGATTCGAAATGGAAGTTTGGATAGCGCAAGGGCGCTCCCGTTTGAATTTGACTCGGAAACGGCCGATTCAGGCTGAAACCGGGGAGCCTTCCCGCCATGGGCCAGGGCGGTTGCGCAGGTGAGCGCTCCTTCCCCCTTGCGCGTCTATCTGATACCACCGCGGGCGACCTAAGCTGGTACCCTGAAAGCTGAGAAATACGATCTAGAAAGGCCGGCAATCCCAGGCCGGCGACCGGAGCCATGGCAGAGTTCGTCATCAAGTTGGCCGATGAGCGTGGGCGCGTGATGGAGCAGACCCAGACCGCCGCCACCGCCGATGAGTTGCGCGCGCGCTTTATCCATGCCGGTTACCACGTGTTTTCCGTCAAGGCACGGTCGGGATTTGCGGGCCTCAAACGCCGCAAGGTCAAGCTGGAGCCGTTTCTCATCTTCAACCAGCAGTTCCTCACGCTGATCCGAGCCGGGCTGCCGATTCTGGGCAGCCTGCAGATGCTTGCCAAAGGGCAGAAGAACGCCCACTTCGCCGCCCAATTGGACGATGTTTCCACGCGCGTGAAAACCGGCGAGTCGCTTTCCTCCGCATTTGAAGCGCAAAGCGGGTTCCCAGTGATGTACACCACTACGCTTTTGGCCGGCGAGCGGTCGGGAAACCTTCTCGAAGTGCTGGAGCGATACGTAAGCTTCCAGCGCATCTCGCTCACCTTCCGCAAAAAGCTGATCACCTCGCTCATCTATCCCTGCGTGTTGATGGTGCTGGTCACGGCGCTGGTCATCTTCATGTTTGCTTACGTGGTGCCGCAGTTCGCCACGCTCTATGATCAGCTTGGCTCCCGGCTGCCGCCCATGACCGTTTACCTGCTCAACTCTTCAAAATGGCTGAACCGTAATATTCTCTGGATTCTGCTGACGATGGCGGTGTTGGGCGGCACAGGCTACCGTTTTTCCATCACCGAGCGCGGCCGCGACTTCATTGACGGCGTGCGCGTAAAGCTGCCGGTCTTCGGCAACATCTGGCTCAAGTATCAAGTCGCGTTGTTTGCGCGCACGCTCTCCACGCTGCTCACCGGGGGCTTGCCGCTGGTGCCGTCTCTAGAAACAGCAGCGCGCTCCATCTCGTCGCGGCGGGTTTCGAAAGCCGTGGTTTCGTCCATCACCACCGTGCGCGAAGGCAGGAGCCTGGCCGATGCGCTGGTCTCGACCAAAGTATTTCCCGACCTGGCCGCGGAAATGATCACCGTGGGCGAGCAGACCGGCGCTCTTCCGCAGATGCTCAACTCCGTGGCCGAATTTTTCGAGGAAGACGTTGCCACGGCGCTCACCGCTTCGCTGGCCCTGATTGAACCGGCCATTCTTATTATTATGGGCATCGTCGTGGTGTTTATTCTCATTTCGCTCTACCTGCCTATCTTCTCGCTGGGCATGACGGGCGGCGGCGGGGCAGGAGGGTAAACGCCATGGCAGACACATCCGTAATCGCACTTCCGGTTCCCGTCCCGCAGGATGAGCGCACGCAGGCCGAGGCACTCGCGCGCCGCTATCACGCGGAGTTCGTCGACCTGAAGAACTTCAAAATCCAGCACGACCTGCTGCGCACAGTGCCCGTGGAACTGATGTTCCGCTACAACTTCGTGCCCATCGAGCAACATCAGGACGCGCTGGTGATTGCGGTCAGCGACCCGTCGCGTCTCATGATTCTCGATGAGATTGCCGGCCTGCTCGGCCATCGCATCGTTCCCCGCGTTGCCACGCTCTCGCAGATTACCGACCTGCTCAAGAAGACCGAGCAGTCGCAGCGGGTGCTCGACGAAGCCAGCGAAGGCCTCACCTTCGATGTGCTCACCGGCGACGACAATTCCGATGAAAATATCTCCATCGAGAAGCTCACCAGCGAAGAAGACATCAGCCCCATCATTCGCCTGGTCGACACCACCATCTTCACCGCCCTCGAGCGCCGCGCTTCCGACATTCACATCGAGACAAACGACGATTCTGTGGTGGTTAAATACCGCATCGACGGCGTGCTGCAAATGGCCATGGCGCCCATTGCCCGCGAGCATCACTCCACCATTCTCTCCCGCATCAAGATCATGAGCGAACTGGACATTGCCGAGCGCCGCGTCCCGCAGGACGGCCGCTTCCGCGTTCGCTATAAAGGCCGACTCATCGACTTCCGCGTAAGCATCATGCCCACCGTGCACGGCGAAAACGCCGTGCTCCGCGTGCTCGACAAAGAATCGATGAGCGAGAAGTTCCGCAATTTGACTCTCGATGTCGTGGGTTTCGCCGACGAAGACCTCCGGCGCTTCCGCCGCTACATTCGCGAGCCCTACGGCATGGTTCTTGTCACCGGCCCCACCGGTTCCGGAAAGACCACCACCCTCTACGCCGCGCTCAACGAGATCAAGAGCGACGAAGACAAAATCATCACCATCGAAGACCCGGTCGAATACCAGATCCGCGGCATCACGCAGATTCCGGTCAACGAGAAAAAAGGCCTCACTTTCGCGCGCGGACTCCGCTCCATCCTGCGACATGACCCAGACAAGATCCTGGTCGGCGAAATCCGCGACAATGAGACGGCGCAAATCGCCATCAACTCCGCGCTCACCGGGCATCTTGTCTTCACCACCGTCCACGCCAACAATGTGGTCGATGTGCTGGGCCGCTTCGTCAACATGGGCGTTGAGGTTTACAACTTCGTCTCTGCGCTCAACTGCATCCTGGCGCAGCGGCTGGTGCGCACCATCTGCGAGCACTGCGTCCATACTGTCAGTTACGGCGACGACGTTTTGCTGCAATGCGCGATGGACCCCGACGAGTGGCGCGGCTTCGCCTTTCGCGAGGGCCAGGGCTGCATCGAATGCGGAGGCACCGGCTTCCGCGGCCGAACTGCGATTCATGAACTGCTGGACTTGACCGACCCCATCCGCGAGCTGATTCTGGAAAAGAAACCCACCTCCGAAGTGCGCAAGCTGGCGCGCAAGGAAGGCATGAGCTTTCTGCGCGAGTCCGCGCTTGACCGCGTGCGCCGCGGCTTGACCACGCTCAAGGAGATCAACAAGGTTACGTTCATCGAGGCATCACGCTAGTGCATTCGCTTTTGAGCAAGGCCAAACTCGGCGCCCTTCCTGCCGCCCGTCCTCCGGCAGCGGTGGAGATCACGCCGGAAGGCGTGCTTGCAGCCGCCATCCCCGCTCCGGGCCAGCCGCCGGTCTACGCCTTCCAGCCGCTTCCTCCCGGCGCACTGCTGCCCGGCATCGGCGAGCCCAATCTACGCCTCCCTAACCTCATAGCCGCAGCCATTCGCACCGCGCTCGACGGCGTATCCCCGCGCACCCGCGCCGTCACGCTGGTCATTCCGGACACAGTAGTGCGCGTCTTTGTGCTGGATTTCGATTCCCTGCCCGCCAAGCCCGCCGAAGCCTTCCCAGTTCTCCGCTTCCGCCTGCGCAAAATGGTCCCGTTCGACGTGGAACACGCCGGCCTCAGCTACCAGGTGCTGGTCGAGAAAAAGGACGAAGTCAAAGTTCTTGCCGCCGTCCTGCCTGGCCCCGTTCTTGCCGAGTACGAAGCCGCGGTGCGCGCTGCCGGATACGAACCTGGCGCGGTGCTGCCCTCCAGCCTCGCGGCCCTCGCCGCCGTCGATTCGTTGGAAGCCGTGCTTGTGGCCAATCTCAGCCCGCTGGCCATTACCACCTTCATCTCCAACGGCCATGACCTCCTGCTCTACCGCACGCTTGACCTCCCCAATGACCCCGACCTGTGCCTGGAGGAGGTGAAGCGCGGCCTGGCCGTGGCTGCCGCCTATTATGAGGACAAGCTCGGCGCCCGTCCCACGCAGATCCATTTCGCCGGCAGCACCGGGCCCAACGGAAACGGCTCGGAAAGCTTCGCCCTCTGGCTTGACGATCCCGAATTGATCGTCGTCGACCTCGCCGCCCACCCCAATACCGGGGCTATGACGACACTGGGATCCGCAAGCATTGCCGGGGTAGCCGGCGCACTGGCGGGGGTGCGCTAAGAATGAGAGTTACCCTCAATCTCGCCACCCGCCCCTTCGCCGATCTGGGACCGGCCATTAAGCGCCTGCGCATCGCCATGGGCGTTCTGGCGCTGGTTTCCATCCTGCTCGGCCTTGGCCTGCACGCCATCCACCAGAAGGCCGAAGCCGCCCGCGCCCGCGACCACTCGCTCGACGGCCAGATCGCCCGCATCACCCGCGAGCGGCAAAGCTACCAGGACCTGATGCGCCAGCCCGCCAATGCCCAGGTGCTCAAACAGGCCGCCGTGCTCAACAAGCTCTTCGACGAGAAGGCATTCTCCTGGACGCTGGCCATGGAAGACCTGGAGACGGTCTTGCCGGGCGGCGTGCAGGTCACCAATCTCGAGCCGGCGCGCACCAAGGACGGGCATATCATCCTGCGTCTGCGCGTACTGGGCCCGCGCAACCGCGCCGTCGACCTGGTGCGCAACCTGGAGCACTCGCGGCGCTTCCTGCTTCCCCGCATCGTGGGCGAAAATGCCGAGGGCTCCGACCGGCCCGGCCAGCGCCTGGAGCCTGTCAGCGCCGCGGATCGGGTGGAGTTCGAGTTGCTGGCCGAGTACAACCCGGCCACCCCCGAGGAACGCAAGGGCACGCACAAGCCGAGCGCGAAATCCGCTGAATCCATCGCAGGTTCCCCCGCGCGATCCGGGGAAACGCCGAGGCCAAGAGTGCGCGCCATTCGTCCACTCGCGCTCCCCGCGGGCCAGGGCCGTCCGCCTTACGCTGGCCCCTCACCGGCTCTCAAGCCCGAGCCCATGACTCCGCGATTCGCGCCGCCATCTGCCAAATCCAACCCAGGGAGCCCGCAATGAATCCCCAGACTCCCTCTCCCTGGCGCGAGCGCCTCACCTCCCCGCTCACCTGGCACTATGCTGGGTTCGCCGTGCTGCTTGTGGTTACCATCGGTCTCTCCGTCCGCCTCGCCCTGGACTGGGTGGCCACCAACGACCGCTCGACCGACGCCCTGGCCGGCAAGCAGGTGGAGTTGAAGGCGATGGACCTGCAAACTGCCCCGCTTCGCGGACTGGACCAGCGCGTAGCCGCGTCGCGCGAGCAGATTCAGACCTTTTATGAGAAGCGCATCCCGCCCAACTACTCCTCGTTCGCCTCGCGCGTCGGCGACTTGCAAGTCAAGTCCGGCGTGC
>Ga0302320_10017485_pt1 | contig 14551 bp, 10 predicted proteins | sample Bog_T0_3_FD_202130 | JGI IMG/M metagenome (GOLD analysis project Ga0302320, IMG submission 202130) | Peat permafrost microbial communities from Stordalen Mire near Abisko, Sweden - Bog_T0_3 | ecosystem: Environmental > Terrestrial > Soil > Wetlands > Peat | place: Sweden: Abisko, Stordalen Mire...
GCCACCTTGTAGGCTAAGTTCGCATTCTGCGGGAAGATGCGGATGCCTTCCTCTAGTACACGCATATCGACCATTTGCGGCTTAACCGGAGCGTGCTCGAAGGCTCGTGCATATACGTAATACGTGCCCAACAGAGCGGGCATCTGCATTTGAGTGGTAGAAAGAAGATTCAGGATCTCAGAGTAGTCCGTTTGATTCAGGTCGCCTATCCCTTCCTGAAATCCCGAAAGCGTCATATCGAGCCGCAGTCGAGCCAGTTCTAGGTAGGCTCGGGGGCGAACAACCTCCGCAGCGGTCGCAGCCTCGAGTGCCTTCCTTGCCCTCGTGTAGTCCTTAGCATCGATCTCGTAGAGTCCGAATGCCGCAAGGAACAAGGGATCCTGTTCCTTCCTGGCTATTATGCGTTCAAATAGCCTATCAGCTTGTTCGAGGCATTCCTGTTTGTATTCGAGGTCGGCTGGGTCCGTTGCTCGCCCCTCAAGTCTTCCCCAGTCACCTATAATCCGGGCGACCTCTGTGGAGGTGGCGTCGCGGAATGCCTCCTTTGGGGCTGCCGGGACATCTACCGGTATCCGCAGCGGTTCATTGACGGCTAGAAAGGCGTAGTCTTCGAGCTGCTGTTGAGCCTCGATATAGCTCAGCTTAAGATGCTTTCGGAAGAGATCCTCGGTCACGGGCACCTGCGAGGCCTCAGTCACAAAATCGAGGAAGCCCTGTCGATTGCCGCTCTTAAACAGTCCCCAGCGGACAAAAAGGGCGGCCTCAGCGCTCCAGAGATTCCCTTGGGCTCCTTCAACCGTTCCGCTCAACAGGGTCCCAAGCGGCAGAAGTTCCAGGGATTGGCGTCTTCCACCATCAATTGCCGCCGCTGCAGCCTTCTTCTGGAGCTCTTGGGTTTCGGATGAGTATGTCCAAAGGGCGTTCGGAAGCAGAAGGATATCGCCCGAGAGGGTCGACCGAGTCACGCGATGCGCATTCACTCCACGCGGCCCCACCACGCCTTCAATAAACCAGGCCGGGAAATGTGGCGCGCGAATCCCCAGAAGTATTGCGCTGTCTACATCGACACTAAAGTCGCTGTCCGACGGTTGGGTATTCCAATAATTCCCACAGTTGATGAAGGTGTCCCCGTCCCCAAGTGTCACCGGATGCGATTCCTGCATCGAACCTAGGCCGATTATGGCGCTGTCTTCGGCGGACCAAGACAGATCGATCGGCGCCCTCCAAACACCCTCCTGCGGCTCCGGCGGACGATTATAGAGGACAATCTTGATCGGCGTCGCCAACTGGCCCCAGAACGCCTCTGGAAGCAGCGCTAGACGTGCCGCGTTGCCCTTTTGAAGGGCACGCACGAAAGCCGCGTTGAATCCATCCGGGCAACGCGAGAGGATCTCAAACCCAGGGATTGAGAGATATTGCCACGAACGTCCTGAAGCCCCGCGATTTCCGACCGGAGACGCCTCGACAAATACGGGGTCCATCACCGTGACCTTGTCCGCGGACGCTTCCAAGGAGAGAGCCCCCATCAGCGCCACAAGGAGTACGGCGCCGCGAGTTCCAAGTGGCATCGAACATCCTTGGGCCATTGTTTTCGGACTCATACAGTCTCTTTATGAGATCCTACCATGAGAGACGGAGACCGCTCGTGAACATTTGCGGCGTCCCGAGATAAAGGATTCCGTCCACATTTCTATTGGTGACCACCTGGGCGTTTCCAATGTTGTCGGCCGAGATGAAAAGCTCTGTATGCTTTTCCAGCCTGTAGCTGAGCCCAAGGTCCACCACGATCGCCTCCCGCAGGCGAAGGGTGTTCTCGTCGTCCTCGAATTGAGGCCCGAGCACCCGCGTTAGGCACCTGACGGTCAGCTTGTCAGTGGCATGCCACCTCGCCGAGACCGAGAAGCTCTGCCGCGACACACCCGCGGTCTGCTTTCCATTGAGCTGTGGCGCAAGGGAGGAGCGGTCGATGGTGGAGTCGTTAAATAGCAGGGATGCGGACAGGGAGAACGAATTGGTGGGGCCCCATTGGATGAATATCGTCCCGCCCTGGGACGTGGAACGGTCTAGGCTCAACAGCTGTTGGCCTATGTAGCCTGGGGGAAGCGTCGTGAATATTGGGAAATCGGCCGTGGCACGCACGAGGGTGAGGGTACCCACGGCGTCGCGCAGGTCATTCGAGAAAGCAGTAGCCCCGACAACAAGCATTCCCCCCTCCGGTCCCTTATAGAAGACATCGGGGGCGGATTTCCCCTTCGAAAAGATCGACCCAAGGCGGAAGGTGTATTCGGCGCTGACCTCGAAGCTCGTGTTGTGCTCGGTCTTCAACAAGGGATTGGATTGGGTGACGACGGAGTCCCATCCGTAGGGCTGGTACAGCTCGCTCAATGTCGGCCTGCTGTAGCTCTGCTGGGCATTGACGTGAAGCCGCCAGTCGCCCGAGGGCCTCCAGACGAGGCCTACGCTCGGGCTGAACTCCGTGCCACTGGCGTTGGCGAATTTTTCGGCGCCAAGAACCTCCCTGTTCTCGAGGTCGGTCATTTCCTGGTGGCCTCCTCCCTCGTTCCATGCGTCCACTCGAGCGCCAATGAGGGCGCGAAACGTCGAACTGAGTTCCTGGTCGCGCAGGAGAAAGATCCCGGCATTCCCATGGTCGCCTCCCGAGACAAGTCCGCGGGTGAAGGCATTGTCAGCAAACGCAAACTCCTCCCTCGCCTCTCCCCGCACAAAGCGCAGGTCAACGCCAGCGTTGGTGCTTGAACCGCCACGCTGCCACCAGGTACCCGTCCACGAACCGCCGAAAGAGGTCGCCGGGGTCGAAACCTGGTCAAGTGCCGGTGTTTCTGAGGAGCGCTTGGGGGCGACGAAGGCAAAGGTGTCCGAAGATCCCCGTGTCTGCACGTAGGCGGTGGAATTCCAGGCAAAGCCGCCTACCAGTGGACTTGCTAGTGCTAGCGATGCGAACTTCCCGACGGAGCTGCCTTGCTGATAGGGGGTGCCGTCCCCGTGCGACTCCTCGGTTTCGCGCACGGTGGCCGTCAGCACGAGCGTCTTTCCGAGCAGCTGGCGCCAGCGCGCCTCAAGCCAGTTGTGCCTTCCCCAGGCGTCGATATCGATGGGGCCACGCTTGGGGGAGGAGACCACGGGAGAACCCTCGGTTGAATACATGCTCCCAAGGACCTGCACGACGCCTTCGCTCGTGGGTTGGGCTGCGATGAAATCAACGCGTCGTGAATCAAAACTGCCGACATCCGCTACAATCTCGCCGGTTCCAACGACAACTTGTTTGTTAAGCGAGGGATCCGTGGGACCTCCCTCGAACAGGGCCCCAGGCTTGATGGCGAGCTCGCCGCTGGGTGGAAATGTGAACAGCTGCACCACGCCCCCCAATGCCCCCTCGCCCCAGGCCGTTGCTCCCCCGTCCGGGACAATCTCAGCTCGCGCAAGGCTGACGGCAGGCACCTCGCTCCAGGATACCCAGCCCCCGAATGGGTCGTTGAAAGGCACTCCATCGAGTAGGACGAGGGTGTTGGAAGCTCCCGTTCCAACTCCCCGGAGCGAAACGAACTCACTCTCAGGCGCGGAGCACGAACTCCCGAGTCGCCGCGACATGCCAAAGTCGGGCATTGAACTCAGGACATCCTCCATGGTTGCAGAAGGCCCGTCGGCAAGCTCGGCCCCGCCGATAGCATAAACGGTGAATGCGGCGTTTCTGGGATGCTGGGGCTCCGCCAGTGGAGTGATGACAAAGGAACCATTCCGGTTCGGGTCGTGCCGACTGAATTCGTAGAAGGTGTTCATCCTTTGGTAGAGATCCAGCAGCGTGGTCTCGCCCGGGGTGAGGAACGCCTTGTACACCGACTCCGCCACGACAAAGGGCTTCATGGCATTCCCCTCGGAGGTCGGAGCGGTCCGAGCTGCCGGCTCCGCCCCGGTTGTCTCTGGCGTGCTTGCGTCGCCGGAAAGCGCCGTTGCGGGACTTAGGAGGTAAACCATGGCTACGGCGGCCACCACCAGGTCACGGACAAGTAGGGGTTTCTGCCATGCTGTGCTTACAACGGATTGGCCTCTTCCCTCGCCTAAATATGTGCGTTCTAAGCCCATTGAAGAGGGGTCAGTCGGACCTCAAAAGCTTCGCGACGTCGACCTTTGCGGCTCGTCTTGCCGGCAGCCAGCACGCTGTGGCCCCGACCGCCAAGAGTATTCCAGCGACAGCCACGTATACTGTAGGGTCATAGGGGGCAGTTTCGAACAGGAGACCCTTCATGAACTGAGTAAGCCCAACGGCACCCACGGTTCCTAGAACGAGGCCGCCACCTATTGCAGACAAGCCGCGTTTCAACACCAGACCCCGGAGATCGGAAGCCGTCGCCCCCAACGCCGTGCGAATTCCGAACTCTGGCATTCGGCGGTCTACCGAGTATGCGGTTACCGAGAATACGCCAACGATCGCTAGGCCAAGGGCTATCAGGGACAAACCCCTCAGAATCGTGAATGCCAGTCGCTCCTGCCCCATGGAGGCGTCGACCAATTCGTCTATCGACGTCACCCCTGAAACAATGAGCTTCGGATCCACCCCGTAGATGGCCCTGCGCACGATCCCACCGAATTCCTGCCTTGGATCGCCATCCATCCGAAGAATGACTGTGTCAATATTGGGCGGCCAAATCCAACATGGCGCATAAAAACGGACCCCGGGTGCGGAGCGCACGGATTCATGGATATCGCGGACCACTCCGACTACAGGGATGGCTTGGTCCCCTGCGATCTTTATTTTGAAGGACAGCCCAACGGGGTCCTTGTCGCCAAATCGCGCTTTCGCGAAGGTCTCATTGATCACGGCCTCGAATTGGCCGGGTTTTCCTGTGAGCCATCTTCCCTTCTTCATTACCAAGCCAGCCGTTTTTTGGTAGTCCTCTGAGACAAAGCTACCCGCAGTCGGCACGAATGTACCGTCTTCCAATTGGAGTTCAGCCGATCCCTCGTAGTAACCCTGAAAAATCGAGTCCTGGCTGTAGGAGGCACCCTTTACGCCTGGGAGCGTCCCCAGCCGATCCTTCAATCGCTCAAAAAGCTGAAGCCGCTCCTCGGGCTTCATGTCATAGCCCCGAGGGAAAACGACCTGAACCTTGACCTTCCCCAATCGGTCAAAGCCCAGATCCAATCGGTTTATTCTCCCGAAGGAGCGCACCATTAGGCCGCTTCCAATAAGGAGCACCACGGCAAAAGCCGCCTGCAGCACCACGAGCATGTGCCTTAATCTCCCTGATCCACGACCCTCTCCCGAGATAGGCCCTCCGTCCTTCAGGCCCGAGTTTATTTCAGTCCTGAATAAACGAAATGCCGGGATCAGAACAACCGCCAAGCATGCGAGAGCACTCAAACCCGCAATGAAACACAAAGTTCCCGGGTTCCAACTATCGTGGAAGTTCCAGGATTCGTTACCGCTTATCACGACAAAAAGTCGCGGAAACCACCATCGCACGACGACAAGCACGGAAAGGCTGGCCACCGACGTGAGCATCAGGCTTTCGATCGCCAGGAGTTGGACCACCTGGAGTCGTGATCCGCCTATTGAAAACCGGATGCTTAGCTCGCGTCGCCGATTGAGCAAGCGGATCACCATCAAGTTCATCGCATTAAGGCACGCAATGGCATACAGGAATGTCGCGCCCAGGAAAATCACCCAATAATTTTCCTTTGGGGCCATCTGAGGCACAGGCGTTAGGATGGGCTTCAGGCTTGCGAAATAATCGCTGGCCCAGGCAGGAAGCACAGGCAGCTTCACTTTGGACGCAGAAGCTAACGCCTGTTCCCTGGTGACGCCCGGCTTCAACCGGCCAATTATTACTAGCCCAGGGCTCAGTAGATTCGTGGGTTCCACCTCGGCTGCCAAAGGACAGAAGACGTCGCCTTCAAATCCGCTTGGAAATTTTTGACTCCGCGCGAGCACTCCCACAATGGTACAAACCCTCCGGTCTATCAGCACAGTGCGCCCGAGGACGTCCGGCGCCGCATCGAAATACTTCCTCCAAAAAAAATCACTGATCACGACCACGTCATTCTTTCCCGGCTTGTGCTCCTCGGGAAGAAATGCCCTGCCGAGAACCGGCGCGACTCCAAGAGTATGAAAACAGTCGGTCGTTGCGTTCTTCACATAAAGAGCGAGCGGCTCACCGCCTACCACAACGTTAGACATGACTCCTTCTACGGCCGCAAATTCCGAGAAGACGTTCGTCTGCTCTCGATAGGCCTTAAGGTGGACGCCAAAGCTATAGTACTGGACTAGATTCTGTTTATCCCAGAATCCAAAGCAAACGAGCTCGTCCGGTCTTGGATATGGCGACCGATAGATGAGCGTTTCAGCCGTGAACTCGAATACCGCGGTAGTTACACCGATTCCTAAGATCAGTGTGAGCAGGACAGTGAACGTGTAACCTCGCGATCGACACAAGGAGCGCGCGGTGAACCGCACATCATTGCGGAATTGATCGATCCAAACAAAGCCGTGCGTATCCCGGCATCGATCCTCTATCTGGGCAATTCCGCCGAAGCGCTTCTGTGCCGCAAATTGAGCTTCCACAGGGTCCATGCCATCCTCGATGTTCGACTTCGTAATCTCCGCGAGGTGTTGGCTCATCTCCTCGGCCATTTCGTCCTCAAGGCGTCTTCGCCTAAATAGGGACTTCACTTGCGAGCCGAGCGTATGCAAAAACGCCTTCACAAATATTCAATATAGCTAGGCTTCGTTCATGATAGCACCGATGGCCGCGCAGATTCGGGACCAATCCTTAGACTCGGTTGCCAATTGCCTGAGCCCATCTTTGGTCAACTCGTAGTACTTGGCGCGCCGATTATTTTCGGACTGACCCCACTTCGATTTAATCCAACCCTTATGTTCCATTCGGTAAAGCGAAGGGTAGATCGAGCCCTCCTCCACCTGTAGCACATCCTTTGAAAGGATCTGAATTCGTTGGGCGACTCCCCATCCATGCATTGGGCCACCGCTCAATACTCTTAGCACCAGCATATCCAGTGTGCCCTGCAAAAGTTCCATTTTGCTCATGGGGAAAAGCGCTCCTTAGACAATCTATGGAAATGAACTGCTCCCTTAGATAGTCAATGGGTAAGTTGGGTTTGAATATGTTAGTGTTGTGGCGGATCAGCTGATTCGGAAACCCACCCTTTAGTGGATAAGGTCTATTTCAACGTTGGCCTTATGCATGGCTTCGGATTCGTCGACACCCTGTCCATCGAACTGAAAAACCTGTGAGGCTGATCCAATGAATTCTCTCGGGGGTCCCCTGCTTGTGCGGCTGCAGGAGCCGGCGATGCCTTTGGACCGATAACCGACTTACCGTATCAAGCTTCGCGCCCATTCTCCAACAGCAGGCGCCTCCGGATTGGTATCAAGCCTGCAAGAATCAGCACGCTGCCTATGAGCATCCAGTTGTCCAGGTCCCAGAATGCCAGAAACAGGGCTGCCCCGCCTGCGATAGAAAGCGGTGCCCATCTCGGGACAGATCCCGTTCCAAGCAGAGCCAGTCCCTGGCTCGCAAACCCCACCATCGTCAGCTTTGCCAGCGTCGTGGTCATAAGAAATGCCCCCGTCGGTGTCGTTAGTGCGATGAACGCCGCGGTGGCGCCATCAGCAAATCTCTCATCTACCAGGCCCAGTCCGCGATAGAACGCAGTCCACATCCCAAACACACCCCCCATATAGATTGTGCCCGTCAGTGTTATCATAAGAGCCGCCGAGCTGGCCGTCGGCCGCACTTCCCTGCCTACTGCAAAGATCGCGAGTGCGCATAGAATCAAGACCGGCAACGCGAGGTACGCCAGCACGTGCGGATCGTGAATCATCGGATAGCGGTTATGCGACCGGATCAGGGCTGCAACAACTTGCTTCGGATCCGCAGGAACGTAGCGTAATCGAAAAATCAGGAAATCGCTCCATTTTCGGAAGTGTAGCGAGAAAACCAATATGAACAGGCATGGAAACAAAAGCATGGAGGCTGCCAGGATTCGTCTGATTGAAGGGGTCATCACGCGAATGCTGGACTGATCGCGAGGATCAACACAAGGCAACGTGCGACCTATGAAACATAAATCTGAAAGTGTCCCGAATCGGAGCGATGCCCGAACCCGACGCACCCTTGCTCAAATTGATGATGCCTTTGTTCAGCTCCTTCACGGCCGCTCCTATCAGGCCATCAGGGTGAGCGACATCGCAAGGAAGGCCCGGATCGGGCGAGCCACTTTCTACGCCCATTACGACTCCAAGGATTCCCTGCTGTGCTCCCAGTTCATGCGCGTGATCGAGCCTATGATTATTCTCCGTCCAAATGATGACTGCCTTTTTGACTGCACCGCACTGTTTGCGCACATCCTTTCAGCGCGGCGCCTCTACCGGTCATTCGCCGGCGCTCGTGTGATTCGGGATTGTCTCGAGAATCGGTTTCGCACGCTCCTCGAACAAAGCTCAATGCATCTCTCCGTACCGGTGCCCGCTGTCTCCTGCATGGTCGCCTCCTCGTTGAATAGCTTCCTCGATTGGTGGCTCGTAAACGAAGCCGACAATTCAGCGATTCGCATGCAATCGATGTGGGGCAAGGTCGCCGGTGGCGGCCTTGTAAGCATACGCTCCTGAATGTTGCCTGCTAGAGTCGCGAGATGACGGAGGTGGGTGAGGATTATCGCAAGGATCCCAAAAAGGACCGGTCTTTAAAACGTTGGTTTCGATTTGGCTCAATTGTGGGGAGCGGGACGACCCTGGCATTCGTGCTCGTCCGCTTTGCTGGCGTCTGCCAATCGTTGGCCTCATGAGAGATCAGATTCAACAGATCACCTTGACGATCCTCGTCGCGATTCCCCTGTTTTGTTCCGCAGGAAGCGCACGTGCTGAAAATAACAACCCACTGCCTGAAGGTAGCGTGGGCATCGCGTCCAGGTACCACGGCGATAGAGGTATCGAAAAGGACTCCGCCGTGTTGTTTGTCGAAGATTTTGAGGGCTGCTCTACTATTGCGGACCTGCGTCCAAAATGGGACGTGCTGATTAACGAAACGCATCTTAGTATTGCCGATGCGGCGAGCAACCGGTCCGGCAGGGGAAAATCCCTATTGATGACTATGCCCCAGCAAGGGGCTCCGCTTGCTACCGCCGTGGCCAAGGTCCTTGCACATCCCCAGGACGTTCTCTTCCTGAGGTGGTACCAGAAATTCGAAAGCGGCTGGTTTGTGCCAGGTGAATCGGTCCATAACGGCGGATCAATTTCATCCATGTACTACGACCAGGGGCGTGCTACTCCCGGCGTACGGGCCGATGGGCGTAACAAGTTCCTAGTCAACTTTGAGAACGAGAACTCAACCGGTGACGCTCCGGGGTACATGAATGCCTACGTCTACTGGCCTGAGCAGGGCGGCATGTGGGGCGACCACTTCTACCCCTCCGGCACGGTGTTGCCCCTATCCTACACGCGGTCAGGCAAAGCCACCTTCGGAGAGCAATTCGTCGCCCGGCCCGATTTTTCGCCACAAACGGATCGCTGGTATTGCTACGAGTACTTGGTCAAGGCGAACACGCCGGGAAAACGCGACGGAAGGATTGCCATGTGGGTGGATGGCCATCTCATCGCGGACTTCCAAAATCTGAGATTCCGAGATGTCGCGAGCCTCGAAATAGACCGCTTCGACCTAGGTGTCTATATCGCCAATAATGCTAAACGCCCGAACAGGAAATGGGTCGACGATGTGGTCGCCGCCACATCCTACATTGGACCCATTTCTGCGCCCGAGTAGGAATTTCCGGCTAACGCCCTGACCCTCCACTAACCGTCGACATCTCCTTCACTCGGCTGAAAATCTCGGTTGGCGTGAGGTACTTCGCCAAGGGTCATTTGGTTCGGTCTTGCTCCCACTCTTGAAGCGCCAAGAGGATCAAACGCCCATGGATCGGGCGCTCGAAAGGGCGCTGGGCTTGAAATGCTGAACTTCCATTTTCCCCTGAGGTTAACCGTACTCGCTGCGATTTGCGTCGCAGCAAGCGGCATGCATGGGGCTGATGCACTCCCTGGACCTGCACCGGCCTATCCCCCGTACGAACTGCCCAACACGGTATGCCGCGTGCTCCCGAAAACGGCAGCGGATCGCACCTACGAACTCTACATAGGCCTTCCCGCTTCGTACGGGAAAAGCCCGAAGCAAAAGTATCCCGTGATCCTGGTGACCGACGGGTACTGGTCGTTTCCGGGGGCCAATGCCGCGGCAGGGGGTCTCGCCTATGGCAAGCGTATCCCGGAGTCCCTTGTGGTAGGGCTATCCTATGCCGGGGACAACCTGGACTATGGAACGCTCAGGGTCATGGATCTGGCTATTGGCACCGTGCATGGAATCTATGACGGCGAGGAGCATGCGGAACGATACCTGGATGTGATCGAAAAGCAGGTTCTGCCGCTTCTTGAAAGCGAATACCAGGCCGATCCTGAGCATCGTTACATTCTTGGAAGTTCGGCGGGAGGGCAATTTGTCCTCTACGCGATGATGGCGAAACCCAACCTATTTCAGGGCTACGTGGCGGACAGTCCGTCGGTCAATGACTTGTGGAACATGGACCGAGCCTTTGCGGCCTCTGGGCAGACGGTGGCCGGGAGGCTTTTCATGACCTCCGCTGAGTATGAATGGCCGGCGTACCGCAGGTGGATTCCTCGCTTCTATGAGCGAATCAAGCAGCATGGCTACGTAAAGGGGGGTCTTGTCTACCGCGAGACCCTGGGGGTGAGGCACTCCGTGGGGCTAACGGAATCCTACATGCGGGGCCTCATGTACGTCATGGAGCCGCTGGCACCCGAACTCGGTGTCGATACCGAGCGAGCACCCGCCCCGGCGAGGAACTCATTTGTCATCAATTTCTGGATTTCCACAAAGGGTTCCGCTTCCCGGCCCGATGCTTCTGTGCGAGCCGCCCACCAGGCTTATCTGGAGAAGGTTGCCGCCGAGAAACAAGCGTCGTTTGTGTTCGATTGGGAACAAATTCCCGACTCTGGCGGGACGCTTTTCGTGAACGCAGCAAGCAAGACCGAAGCCGAGGCAATTGCCCGTGAGGATCCGGAGGTGCAGAAGGGGATGTTCGAGTTCGAGGTGTTGGGCGATTGACCCAGGTTCAGCGTCCTCTAACGGCATCGTCTGGACCTTTTGCTTTCCCACCCTGCCGCCAAGGCCGGGGGGGGCCCGGCGGAAGGGGGCCTATATTTCAAAATTCGGCCCGAAAAGGGTTCGCTCCATAGGCACCTATCCAGGCGACGCCTCATCCGCGCTTTCCAAACAGACGGTCACCGCCCGACGTTTACTCCAAGGGCAATCGTTCGACGGGAAAGAGGTGTTTGGGGGTTGCATTCAATTCAGGCGCGCATTGGGTGTTTTCAGAATGAAAATGGAATACCTGCGGGTCTCGCGAGCTGGCTTAGCGGTCTTCCTTCTCGCCTTAGGGCTCGGGACGCGATTGTGCGGTGAAAGCGCTTTGGAAACGCCGCCAAATGCCTTTCAGCATATCCCCAAGGAGTACCTTCTCGAGGCCAGTAATCCTCCAGAATTTTGGGTGAGCACGATTAATGGCGTGACGGGCTTCCTCCAGGCGCGCGTGCACAAGGGTGAAGTGGTGGTAATTGGCACGAGTGCGGGAGGCCGGCCGATCCGCGCGGTGCTCTATGGCCACGCCCGTAACGGCAAGGGCACGACGACCTTTTCTGGCGCCGTGGGCGCGGGCACCATGCGTGCGTATTTCGGGCCCGATTTTGACAAGAAGGTGTACGTGGCCATGGCTTCGGTCCATGGAGGGGAATTTGAAGGCATCGTCGGCCTCGTTAACCTTCTTTCTGTCCTTGAGACGGGGGTAGACCTGCGCGGACGGCCTTGGCCCAGGATCGTCGCGGCAGCTGGCCGTATCGATCGGCTCATCGTGATCCCGATCGTAAACATGGACGGGAGGGCGCGCGTGCCGCTGCGTATGGAGGCGTTTCACGGGACCGACGGCACGATCGCTCAATACATGAACACTGGAGGCTGGGGCGACGGCCATTTGATCGGATGGCCGGACTGCAAGGTGTTTATTCCGCTGGATTTCACCCGCACACAGTTCCCGGGAGGCTATCCGAATGATAATGGGATCAATATCATGCACGACGATTTCCTTGGTGCGCGCCAGCCCGAGACTCTGGCATTATTTGAATTGGCGGCCCGTGAGCGACCCGACCTGATCCTGAATCTCCACACGGGCGCCGGGTCGGAAAACTATTATCCCCGAATGCTCAGACCGGTCACCGAGGACGCCCTAACACCCGTTTTCAACGGACTTTACCGGGCGGTTCAAACCGCCTTGGCCCGGGCAGGATTGCAGGCAACGAGCGACCCTGCCGTTGAAGCGGATCCGGCTCACGCGCCAAAGAACGGATACAATCTCGACACTGCCCTCAACTTCCACTGCGGCGCGCTTTCGGTAGTCGTCGAATCGCCCTCGCATGGATATGCGGGTAAGAATCAGCAGGGCCTCGAGGTCCGACAGACGGCCGATCGGCTTCTGGACGCGGAACTGGTGGTCCAGGAGGAGGCGCTGAACTATTTGGCCGACACAGGGGGGCGATCGCGGTGGGCGGACGGAAAATAGTGCCGGTGAATTGCACGCATCGTTTCGGCGCCTCTCGCAGCTATCGACCTCATCGCCTTTAGCCCATCGATCCCTAACACAGCGCGGGTTCTAACGGCAGCCACATCAGAGAAAGCCGCAAACGAACACGCGGCCCCCGACCGAATCAAAGCACGGTTATTCACGGCTTGATGAACATTTAGCCACCGAGCTACTTGGAGGGAAATTTAAGATTAGTCTATAGTTTGGCCTGCGAGGACGCCGAGATTGAGGCTGAACGCCAAACCGCAAAATTACACCGGAATGGGCCGGACGACAGCGCGAATAGCCTGTGGTAGGATTGCGCAATGAAACCAGAGTTCTCGTTTTTCGTGCAGCCGTTGGCACGGGCCTTTGTCAGCCGGGTTCGCACCTCCCTCATTGACGATTTCGGCCGGCAAGTCTGCACGATGCCAGCCAAAGGCGGTGAACCCCTTCGTGACCAATTGAGGCGTGCCACTCCCGGCGAACCGATAATTTTGTGCAGCTACCAGGCGGTGCCGCTTCCAAGTGCATATGCAGAGGTGGGTCCGATCTTCATTTCTGCGGCGGGCGAATCTCCTCCACAGACTGTCCTAAACGTGCTGCCTGCCGGATATTTTACACGCGTTTTCGCCCTTCGGGGATACAATGCCTCGAACGAGATCGTGGAATCGACCCTAACCGAGTTGACCGATGCAATCGATGCGATCCGCGATCTACTTGCTATGCCTGGCGTCGGCTTCCTGCACGCCCGTTTTGCGGGTCACGGCTGTTTCGCAGCAAGAATGGTGCGGGGCTAATCGACCCCAAAACCCAGCTATCTAGGATCACACGACAAATGTGCTCCAATGGGAAATCCCGGCTAATGCGTTGCCAGGCAAATCCACCGCAGTAATGTGCGAGACCCTTCCACTTATGCGACACCCTCTGCGTTTTGCTTGTTCACTTCTCGCCCCGCTGCTGGTCCTCAAATCCGTAAGGGCTGCGGAATCCGAGAATGATCCCTACCTATGGCTCGAAGACGCTCACGGCGCTAAGGCCATGTCCTGGGTCCAGGCTGAAAACGACAAGACGCTTCCCGTCCTTGAGAAGGATCCCCACTACGCGGAACTCTATTCCGAGGCGCTCGCGATTGCCGAGGCCGAGGATCGGATTCCGATGCCGTCGATGATCGATGGGGGGATCTACAATTTCTGGCAGGGCAAAGGGCACACCCGAGGCTATTGGAGGAAGACAACGCTCGACTCCTATCGTACAGCGAGTCCGGCCTGGACCACGGTGCTCGATCTCGACCAGCTCGCCCTTTCGGAGAAGGCGAACTGGTTCATCAAGGAAATCGATCCTGTGGAGCCAAAGGAGAACAAATGCCTGATCAGCCTCTCTGATGGAGGTGAAGATGCAGTCACGGTCCGGGAATTTGACCTCACTTCCAATTCCTTTGTGGAAGGAGGCTTTGTGCTTCCCAAGGCAAAGCAGCGCTTTGCCTGGGAGGATGAGGATACGCTTCTCGTGTCGCGCGAGTGGTCCGCCGGCGAGCTGACAACCTCGGGTTACCCGTTCATTGTGAAGCGCCTGAAGCGGGGATCTCCGCTTTCAGACGCTACCGAGGTCTTTCGGGGGCGCTCGGATGACGGCGGCTATGGAGTGACCCCGATCGTGCTCCACGATTCGCTAGGAAATCGCGCGGAGTTCATCCTTCGCCCGACAACGACCTTTGAGGCGGAAACCTACCTGATCTCAGGGACACGGGTGCGGCAGGTGATGCTGCCGAAAAAATCAACGATCCACGCGCTCGTAGCGGGTCGGCTGATCGTCAGCCTGGCCGAGGACTGGAAGCCTGCTGATACACCGTTCACGTCGGGTTCCTTGCTCGCTTTGGACCTTGCTGCTCTGA
>Ga0302320_10017487_pt1 | contig 14550 bp, 13 predicted proteins | sample Bog_T0_3_FD_202130 | JGI IMG/M metagenome (GOLD analysis project Ga0302320, IMG submission 202130) | Peat permafrost microbial communities from Stordalen Mire near Abisko, Sweden - Bog_T0_3 | ecosystem: Environmental > Terrestrial > Soil > Wetlands > Peat | place: Sweden: Abisko, Stordalen Mire...
TGGATAATTTTTTCATCTTCGGGGTCGTCACCGTGCTGGCTATGCCGTTGATTTTCTTCTTCCAGAAAGTGACCTACGCCCGAAAACCCGCGCCGCGTTCGCCTTAAGGCAGGCTAGGATAACGGTTGATTTCGAGCGGTTTAGAACTTTCGGATTGTCGGAAATGCCGATTTCAATATATGATCCGATTGTTGAATAATAAGTTAGGGCAGCATTCGCGTAGTGATTTGTTAAGGAGCGCATATTATGAACACAACCGAAAATCAAGTCAGAGACTCGGACCGCGACGAGAGTCTGGCCGCAGCGAGGTCGCAGCGTGTCACCGCAGTAGCTTGGCTGACAGGAATCACGGCAGTAGTTGCACTGGCGACGCTGGGTGATGACGCGACGATTGGTATGGGACTTGGCGTCACCGGTATTTGTGGCATGATTGCCGTTGTTAGTTATTTGCTATTGAGATAGATGACCATGCTGCTTAACCAATTTCTGGAGCCATCCGCCGTTGACGCGAGGCTTTCCGCTACGCGGTCAACGTCAAATGTTGGCGACGGCTCAGGTCCTTGGCATTAGGCCGCTATGCCACACTTTTCAGGCAAAGATTATCCCGAACATAGGTCTATCGCCGTTTTCGGAATTGACGATGAGATTGTGGCCTACCATCGAAGTGCAACGAACTCCGCGATGACGACCCTATTAAAACACACATTCAGATACGCGGATTCGTTGGCCCGCCGTCGTTGAACTAAACCCATTTCAATATGACTACGAACGGATCTGAGCAGCGCATTCCGACAACCCTTGAGGCGCTGCATCTGCTGGAGTTTGAATACTCCGGCGGAGAAGGAATCGACTTCGAGCCCTATTCGCGCTTTCTTTCCCAGGAGGAAACGCGATCGTGGATTCGAGCATGGACGGGGAACAAAGAGCTTGAAGGTTCGGAGTACAGAATCTTCGGGCAAGACGGAACAGGAGGTTATGCCGCCTTTTGGCTGGTTCGCCACGGCAACAACGTCCTTGAGCAGCCCATTGTGTTCTTCGGCTCGGAAGGCGAGCTCGGCGTGGTCGCTTCAAACTTCTCGGAGTATTTGTGGCTCCTTGCCGGCGGCATTGGACCATACGAGGCTGTTGCGTATCGTGGTTTAGAGAGGGTCGCAAATCCCACGTTTACATCCTTTGCTGAGCAGCATTCAAGTTGTTCCCGCCTTGGTCCTTGGGAGGTTGTTGCCAAAGCGCAGGCGGAGTTCCCGTCATTCGTAGAAGGGGTTCAGTCACTATGCCGCTGAAGCACGCGGTGCCACCACAGCGAACTGCAACAAACCCGACGATGACGATTTTATTGCAATACCAAATCAAAGACGCGGGTTCGCGGGCAGCTCGCACAAGCATCATGAAGACGAGACCGGAATTGCAGAGAACGGCTCGTATATTACTCGCCGATTGACCAACAACACTGGTTCACAGGTGGCTCCAAACAGATTGTCGGTGGTCAAGTTATGGGACCGATGGCCGGATTGATGATCTGTTGTTTCGAGAAAGAGGGTGGTTTTTATTTATTTGGTTGCGACGATGCCTGGCGCGTCAAAACTGACACTTGGCATGAGACGCTTGATGAAGCAAAAAACAGGCAGAGTTTGAGTATTATTGGGTCAGCAAAACGTGAATTGATGCCGCCAAACTATCAAAGGGTAGAAATCACCGGAGCGTCATTCGTTTCCGGACGGTCCGAGGCTTCACCGTTTCCAGAGTCTCTTTTTAAACCGACATTCTCCGCCTCCCGGAAGTCGCTAATTTTATTTTTTGCAAAACGCGCCGACTCGGGCCACCTTTTCAAACAGACACAAGGAAGGCTTATGAAGAGATTCTATGTAGGCATGATTGTAGCCGGGACGGCGGCAATGATTTCCGGTTGTTCCTCCCACCGGCCGGTAGACGTCGCCCCGCAAGTGGCCACGGCTGACAATATGAATTATCCCGCGCCCACCGAACCGCCACCGCCGGTTCAGCAGGACGTCATCCCCGCCTGCCCCGGCATGCCGCCGCAATGGTGGTTTATTCCGGGACATTGGGCGTGGCGCAACGAATGGGCTTGGATTCCCGGCCATTGGCGGGCACGGCCTCATTCCGGGGATGTGTGGCTGCCAGGCCGGTGGGTTAAGGAAAACGCTGTCTACATTTGGCACGGTGGGGGCTGGCGTTCCGGGGCGCCCGCCGATGAAGAATCCAACGACGTAAAATAACCGAAGGCTGGCGAAAGAATGGTCGGATTCAATCCCTAAGCCGTTTCGAGTTCAATCTGGGTGAGGTCGTCAAAATCGTTTTTATCCAACGTGAAGATTTTTGTCGCGCCCGCTTTGCCTGCGGCGACGGCATGTAAGAAATCATGTACCCGCGCCCCGCGAACCCCCAACCTTTTGGCGTTTTCCAAAGCTCCAATAATTTCCTGCGCTTAAATCGATAAAAGCCAGGCTCGCGGAAAGATTTTTCACCACGGCCGCAGCGCTATCCGCGTCGATCCGGGTTTCGGGATTTCCCGTAAGCGCCGAAAATGTTTCTGCCAGCGCATGCGGTCGGGTCAATCCCCGCTCGCGTTGCAAGCGGGCTTTTAATCCCGGCTCCCAAACCGCAGCAACAAGGGCGGATGAATCCCAATAAGTTTTCACTGGGCATCACGGTCGGCCCGCAAGGTCGCACGAATCGTTTCGCGACTCATTAGTGGAGGACATTCGAAGGAGCCGTCCCGGTTCACTTTGATCTTCAAAACAGGCACCGTTTTTTCAACCAACTCAACAACTCGGATACTGCCGTCGGGCAGGCGGCTGGCATCAAATGCCTGTCCCGGCTTAAAAAATTCGGCCGCCGTCAATCGACCTTTGGCATCCGCGATCAATTTCATAGTGGGACTATCCCACATTCGAGGACTTCGTCAACCCACGGACCTTTGGGCGCTTTAGGCCATCATCTGGGTTAATTTGACGCGCAAAGCCCGGTTTCGCCCCCGGCGTTGCGGGAATTACTTTGGCCAGACCTTGCACGCCCGCAACTCACTCACAGCCAGTAACAAATGCCGTTTTGGAACGTAGGGAGGTCACTGACTGCGCATCCAATTTTCACGCACTATGCGTGATTTTCACGCACACAGGCATCCTAAATCGCCAGAAATCAAAAGATTTCAGTGGTATTTCCGGTTGGCAAGCGGTTTGCTCAGGTAGAATTTATGACACTGCGGCATCGTTTTGGGAAGACGAGCGGATTTACTCTGATCGAGTTACTCTGTGTCATTGCCGTCATCGGTATTCTGGCCGGTATGCTTCTGCCAGCTTTAAGCCAGGCAAAACTGCGGGGCAAACGGGTCGTTTGTGTTAACAACCTGAGGCAAATCGGCATCGGTTTTCAGGTTTTTGCGGTCGACCATCATAATGAGTTTCCCCAAAATGTTTCCATCACGGATGGTGGCGTCGCGGAATACCTAACGGCGGCAACCCAGGCCAACGGTAATTTTTATCTTTCCTACCGGCTGTTCCAGCCGCTATCGAATGAACTCGTGACCGCCCGGCTACTGATCTGCCCGTCGGATACCCGGGTGGCAGCTACGAACTTTGGCACCCTGCAGAATCAGAATTTGAGCTACTTCATGGCCGGTTCGGCCAAGGTCGGGGATGCCGACACGATGCTGGTCGGCGACCGCAATCTCACAAACGTAAACTCCCGGCTGGACGGCCTCGTTTACTGGGGCACATCCCGGCCGGTTCGCTGGACGGAGGAAATGCATCAAAACAAGGGAAACATCCTGTTTGCCGATGGTCACGTGGATGAACTGGGCGATCTTGACCGGGAAACCAACGCGGGCCTCAGTTCCGTGGCCTTACTCATCCCGACCGTCCAAGACAACGGTTATTCCGGCGGCGGATTTGCCGGGAATTCGAGTGGCGCTTCCTCCGGAGTCAGCGCGAACACGACGGTTATCGAGGGCGTCCGGTCCACGCTGACCACGACACCGGCGACCACGGAAATGCCGCCGCCGCGTTCGGGCGGCGTTCCCGCCCCGATCGCCGGCAAACCGAATCACAACAACGATCCTGGCACAGGCCAGGCGATGTCCGGCGACCAGCCTGCCCGCAGGCTCGCCGCGACTGTCTCCATGGACACGGGACGGCATGCTGACCTGGTTGCGGCGGCGGCCCCTGCTCCCGTCGAAGATACTAATACGATCCTCTCCCAACTTTCCCGGACCAATACCATCACTCCCTATCCGAAGCTGGCGCCAGTGGCTGCAGAGGCTGAGATAAGAGTTGGATTCGGAACATGGTTTTTTTGGCTGATTCTGATCCTGCTCCTGGCGTTGGGCGTTGCGCGGTTGCTGACCACGAGGCGCAGATAAACCCCGGGTTGATGGAAAATGGCGCCAGCTCTGGCCGCTCATCATTGCGCATGCCTGGAACGATTTTCTGGGATCGCTGTATTACCGGCAATAGCGACGGGTGTAGGCCCGCCCGATGCACGGTCAATCTTTGGGAAGGAACGTAAACGCCACCGCGGCCAGGATGCAACCAAACGCCGCCAGATGATTCCAGTGAATCTTTTGGTTGAAATAGAAATAGGCAAAGACGGCAAACACGGTCAGCGTAATAATCTCCTGAATGATTTTTAGCTGATAAGGCGAATAGGAGGCGCTGCCCCACCGATTGGCCGGAACTTGCAGCAGGTATTCGAACAAGGCGATCCCCCAACTGACCAGAATGACGAGGAGAATGGGTTTCGTTTTGAATTTCAAATGGCCATACCAGGCGATCGTCATGAAAATGTTCGAACAGGTGAGCAACAAGATCGGCAGCCAGCGTGTTTCAGTCAAATTCATGCGACCAACATCAACGGAGGCCTCGCCCCTGTCAAATGTCACGATCCGACCCGGTCAACCAGGCAAGGCTCGTAGTTCTGTCCGCGCTGTCGTCGCCGACATTTAACCAATCGGGTATTCAGTTCTGGAACATCAAGACAATGTCGCATTGGTCTGGACCCGACGCGGAATCAATTCCAGGATAAATCTTCGGGCATTTGCGATAGCAGTTTATTTTTCCAGCCGCCCTTGCTCTTCAAGATCCGCCGCCAAAGCTCTTCCGGCGGTGTTTCAAACACCAGATCGAGCGACGCCGGAAAGGTCAGCCACGACTTCCGCTTCATTTCGCCTTCCAACTGGCCGGGGCTCCAGCCCGCGTAGCCGGCGAAGAGCCGGACCTTTTTCGTGGCCGAAAAAGACGCGCCGATCTCCATGAGATCATCCAAGGAATGGCCGAGCGCCAGATTCGGCAGCACATCCGCCTCGCCCAAAAATGCGTCCGTGTGCAAGTAGCTTAACGCGCCGGGTTGAACCGGGCCGCCCACGTAGAGCGGCGATCCCTTCAGAAGTTCCGGCAGATCGGCCACAATCATCTCGCCCACGGTCTTGCCGAGAGCGCGATTCAGGACAAGGCCAAAAGCCCCTTCCGAATCATGTTTGCAGACCAAAATAACGGTATGCTGAAAAAAAGACCCGCCTAACTGCCCGCTGTCGAGCAGCAACTGTCCTTGCAGGTTGCGAGATTTTTCCGCCATCGTCATCGCCAATGTGCACCACGAGCCGCCAACACGCAAAAGAAAAAGGCGCGGAGAAAAATCTCCGCGCCTGAATGTTTCGCTAAAATTTTACAGCGATTTGACTTTTTTCACAATCGCGGCGGCGTCGATATTGAAAAATGCGAGGAGTTCGGCCGCTTTGCCGGAGCGCGGCAGGGAGGTAACGGCCAGTTTGTGAACTCTGATACCTTCGGAACTCAGCTCACCGGCGACCGCATCGCCCAAGCCGCCTTCGCTATAGTGATCTTCCACGGTGATTACCGTATCACCGGTCTTCTTCGCGGCCGCCAGAATGACATCCTTGGCCAGCGGCTTGATGCTGTAAGCATCGATGACGGTAATGCCGATGCCTTCCGCTTTCAAAATGTCCGCCGCCTTGATGGCTTCGTGCAGGGTGACCCCGGCGCCGACAACGGTGACTTTGTCGCCGGTGCCCTGACGGACGATCTTGGCGCCGCCAATCGGAAATTGCTCGTCGTTGCCATAGATGACCGGGGTCTTCGGGCGGGACGTGCGCAAGAATTGGATACCACGGGTCTTGGCCATTTCTTCCACCAATTTCTCGGTGCTGACGGCGTCGCTGGGATAGAGGACGGAGCTGCCGACAATCGCCCGGAAAATCGCGATGTCCTCCAAAGCCATCTGGGAAGGACCATCTTCGCCGATGCTGACGCCCACGTGGGAACCGGCGAGTTTAAGATTCGCCCGGGAAATGCCCGCCACCCGGACTTGGTCGGCCGCGCGGGAAAAGAAAGCGGCAAAAGTTGAGGCGAACGGGGCTTTGCCGCGGGTGCCAAAACCGGTGGCCACACCGACCAGGTTTTGTTCGGCGATATAGCACTCCGTGGACCGATCGGGGAATTTGTCGAAGAACTTGTCGGCAAACGTGGAGTTCTTCGTGTCACCGTCGAGCGCAACGACACGCAAATCAGCTCCGCCGACCCGGGCCAGGGCGGTGCCGTAGGCTTCGCGCGTGGCGATATGGTCGCCCAATTTGTAGGCGATGGCGGGATACGAGGCGGGAATCTCGTTCTTCGGCTCCGGCAATTGCGAGGGAGCGGGAATCGGTACGGACAAACCGGATTTCGCGCTGGGCTGCAGCTCGGCGATCGCCCGGGTGGCTTCGTCCTGGTTCAGCGCTTTGCCGTGCCAGTTTTCCTGATCTTGCAAGAAAGAGACACCCGCACCTTTATAGGTCTTGGCGATGATGGCCAGCGGCTTTTTGTCCAAGCCGATGCCGCTCAAAACTTCCAGAATCTCTTCAATGTCGTGGCCATCCACGTCTTCCACGCGCCAACCGAAGGATTCAAAGCGCTTGCGATAAATTCCGATGTCATGACCGAAAGCGGTCTCTTCGCTCTGACCCAGCCGATTGGCATCCACAATGGCGATCAGATTGTTCAATTTATAGACACCGGCGAGGGAAGCGGCTTCCCAAACGGAACCTTCCGCGATTTCGCCGTCACCCATGAGGACATAAGTATTGTAGTCCAAATTATCGAGTCGGGCGGCGAGAGCCATGCCGACGCCAACGCTCAGGCCCTGGCCCAAAGAGCCGGTCGCCACATCAACGAACGCGAGGCGCGGGGTGGGATGACCTTCGAGCTCGCTGTCGAACTTGCGCAGCGTGGCCAGTTCGCTGACGGGGATAAATCCATTTTCCGCCCAAGCCGCATACAGCAAGGGGGCGGCATGGCCTTTGGAAAGAATAAAACGGTCGTTGTTATAGTAGTGCGGGTTCTTCGCGTCATAGCGCATTTGATTGAAGAACAGCGTGGCCACCAAATCTGCGGCTGAACAACAAGAGGTGGGATGCCCGCTTCCTGCGGCGGTTGTGGCCGTAATCGAGTGGATGCGCAACTGATTAGCAATGCCTTTCAACAATTCAATGTCCGTATCAATCATAAAGCCGACAATTTAGATAAGACCGCATGAAAGCCAAGACAGAAATTTGACAGATTGTCTAAAAATTGGCTTTCAGGGGCGATCGGGGTTTAGAAATACAATCCTCGGTACGTCTTTGAGACTACGCTATGTGAGGCGGTAATTCAACACTTGACCGAGCCGGGCTATGCCCGTCTCGATATTTTTTATGCTCGCGCCCCCGAAGCTGATCCGCATTTCGCGGGTCGGAATCGGGCGGGACGAATCCGGCGCGTAGCACAGCTCACCGGGCACGTACAACACATTCTGCTTCAATACTTCCCGAAAGATTTTTGACTTTCCACCCGCCGGATTGCCTTCCGGCAGGCGCACCCAAAAATAAAGTCCGCCGGAAGCTTCCCAGACCTCCACGGCGGCCGGAAAATATTTCATCATCGCTTTTTTCATGGCCTCCGCCTTGAGACGATAATTTTTTTGCACGACCCGCACGTGCCGGTCATAAACTCCGGAAGCCAGCGCGGCGACCATTAATTGTTGTAATAAATTCGCGCTGCCAAAATCATGGTTGCCCTTGATGTACTCCACGGTGGTGAACACCGGTTCCGGCAAAATCCCAAACCCCATGCGCGCCCCGGGCGCGTACGGCTTGCTATACGTGCCGGTATAAATCACCCGGTCGCGCGCGCCGGGAAGCGTCAGCGCCGAAGGCACATCGTCGCCGGCAAAACGCAGTTCCCGGTAGGCCGCGTCTTCCAGCAGATACAGCGTATGGCCGGCGGCCTTTTCAAATTTTTTCAGCACCGCCAAAGCCTGCTTCTTCCTGGCCAGACTGGTCGTAACGCCCGTGGGATTTTGAAAATAACTGACCAAATACAGCACCTTGACCCGCGGCAGATCGCCGGATTTCTTCAATGACTCCAGCACGGATTCCAAATGAACCGGGTCGATTCCGTCGCGGTCCAGCTTGATCCCGCGCGCGCGAATACCGCGGCTTTGGAGGATGCTGAGAAAAACAAAGTACGTGGGGTCTTCCACCAGGACGATATCGTCCGTATCGCACAGCGCTTCCAGCGTCATGTACAGGAGCTGTTGCGAACCGCTGGTGATCATCAGACGATCGACCGAGTGGGTCCGGGCCTGCGTCTGGTCGAGCCCTTGCAGGCGTTCGGCCGTCAAGCGCCGCAGATTTTTTTCGCCCACGGTGGTGCCATATTGCAAGGCCGGCTGACCGGTTTTGCCGGAGCCGAGGACCGAAAGCATGAGCTTGCGGGAGGCGGCAACGGGCAACGTTTCATTGTCGGTAAATCCGGCGGCCAGGGAAATTAATTGGGGATGCGCCAGCGCCGTGTGCATCAGCCAGGAAATGGCCGGGGCCTGAGTGCGCCGCCCCAGAAGCGACAAAGCCGAATGATTCATAAGCGGGAAAGTTTTCTAATTACGATTGCCGAAGACACTGTCGAGGATCACTTCCTTCGTCTTCCAGATCAGCGCCATGGTCATGGCCAGCGGCAGCAGCGCAAAGAAGATGAGGATCCATTTCGTGAATCGGCTCAGGATTACAAAGACCTGCCAGATCCGTAAAACGTGGACCGACGAATTCGGCAACTGGGCTAGGATCACAGATACCAAGGCGAAAAACAGCAGCGCCGTCAGCAACATCCGGTTCAAAGCGGTGAACTGACGGGTTTCCGCCCGCAGCGTTTCATCGGGAAGCATCGCGCCGAGACGCATGAGCACGTGGTTGAGATTGAACAGAAACAGCAAGCCCGACAGGGTCAGCAACATGACAGCGTAGCTGAAGAAAGGCTGCGCGGGCATGCGATTATGCCAGAAAATGAAGGGGCCCAGCCCAAGGTTGACCAAACTGAGAATTTTTGCGCGATCCAGCGCGTTTCGCCAGGGGCGTTCCTGTTTTTGAAAATCGCCCAGCAGGTGCAATCCGTAATACAACAGGGCATTGATCCCGAGAGCGGGAAGAACCCCCAGGGGCTTCAGCCAATCGGCGCGGGCCGTCTCGGCACAAATCAATAAGGCGGCCGGCAAACCCCAGAACAAAGCGGACAGGCCCCGGACCAAGCGGCCGAGTGAACGGAGTAATTCTGGTTTTGCTGGCGTATCGGACATCCTGCGAATTATGGAGGATTCCCGCGGCCGAATAAATAAAATCAGTGCAAAATATGCTTTTGGACCACCCGGAGTCTGGACATCCGTGCGAGATCCTCACCGTGGCGCAGGCGAAAATGGTAAAATTCAGCGACCAAATTTGGCTTCGGCGCCGATCTAGCGTTGTTAGCCGATCCTATTTTGGGAAATTGTATGCGACCAGGAATTCTTACAACCGGCGAGAGCAAACTGCCAAAGCACCTCGCTTCAGAACGATCTTGTCACCAAATTCCCAACCCCATATACTTGCGGTCGGGATCCGATTTATGAAGGTTATTTTGGTTATTCTTTTTACCTGGGCTGCCTGGGCTGTCACGGCCGCACCATTGCAACTGGCATCGCAAACCGATGCGTCTTTTGCACCATCCGATAGTGCCGGGGGTGATTCGGTTTTACCGATCGTCAGTCCGGATGGGCGCTTTGTGCTTTTCGCCAGCTCGGCGAACAATCTGGCCCTAACCTCCAACAATATGCCTTATCGGGCGGCGAAGTTTACTTGCCTCAACAGCTATCTGCGCGACCGCACCAGCAACACCACAGTATTGGTCAGCATCAATGTCGCCGGGAATGGCGGGGCCGACCGGGATGCCATGCCGTTGGCCGTTTCAACCAACGGTCAGTTTGTCCTCTTTGAGAGCGCGGCCGACAATTTGATTTCCCATGGCACCAACTCGCTGGGTGACGTGTTCGTACGCGACCTGATCAACGGCACCAACGTCCTGGTAAGTATCAATACCAACGGCGCCTGCGCCAATGGACGGTCCTATAACTCAGTAATGACGCCGGATGGCCGGCATGTGGCATTCACCAGCACCGCAACCGACTTGGTCCCGGACGTTACGAACGGTATTCCCAACATTTATGCGCGTGATCTGCGGAACGGAACGACCGAATGGGTAAGCGTCGGAGCCATGCCCGCCGCTAGCTACAGCATTTCTGATTCCCCGACAATTACACCCGATGGACATTTCGTCGCTTTTTACAGTTCGGCCACCAATCTTATTTCGGGAATGACCCTGACCGGTGACGTTTATGTGCGCGATCTGGTCGCCGGCACCACCACGTGGGCCAGCATTGGCGCCCGAAGTTTGTATCAATCGGTCAATGGCACGACCAACGCAATTTCAGGCAGCCCGCGGATCAGCAACGATGGCAATTATGTGGCCTTCGAGACCATCGGCATCCATGCGATCGTTCTGCGGTACAATCTCTCATCCGGTTTTACGGATCTCGTGAATACCAATGCTCGTTGGAAATCCATATCCGTCACGTACCTGCAGGATTTGGACATGACGCCGGACGGACGGTTTATCGCGTTGGTCGGCTTCACCACGGTCAATGGCAACAGAGATACAGCGATTTTTCGCTGGGATGGGGCAACCGGGTCAAACACGCCGGTCAGCGTGAACATCAGCAATGCATTTCCCGACGATTCGACCTGTGACGAACCGATGATTTCTTCGAACGGCTATTACGTGGCGTTTTCGAGTTACTTTGCGGGACTGGCCACCAATGCCATTGGCAACGGACCATTCCTCTATCTTCGCGATGTTGTTGCCGGGACGACCTCTCTGGTGAATGCGGGCACAAATGCGATTAGCTCGGGCGAAAGTTCCCTGCTGGATTATTCCCTGAGCGCTGATGGCCAATGGGTGGCGTTCGAAAGCATCCAGCCAGACTTGGTGACCAATGATGACAACAACGATTTCGACATATTCCTTCACGACACCACCACGGGCACGACAGAACTGGTTTCCGCGAGACAACCGATACTTCCCTCCGTGACGGCCGATGGACCCAGCACTATTTCCACCCATCCGCTCAGCCAGGATGGTCATTTTCTTGTCTTCGCGAGCGATGCGGATGATTTGGCCCCCGGCGACACCAACCAGTCACGCGACGTGTTTGTGCGCGACCTGTTTGCCGGGACGAATTCGCTGGTGAGTGTGGGCATTGGCGGAATCCTGGGCAACGCCAATTCCTCCGAGCCGGCGATCAGCGGCAATGGCCGGTACATTGCCTTCACCAGCGCGGCGACCAATTTGGTTGCCGGCGACAATAATAATTCCACCGGTGTCTTTGTTCGGGACCTTCAGGCGCAAACCACAACTCTGGTCAGCAAGGCCGCGAACGCCAGCATGGGAAATAGCAATTCTTACTCGCCAACCATTAGCTCAGACGGAAGCTTCGTTTTATTTCTCAGCCAGGCGAGCAATCTCGCCGCCGGGACCTATACTGGAATAGACAATCTCTTCCTGCGGGACCTGCAAACCAAAATCACTTATGCCTTGACGACCGCTGGGCAGACTCACTTCTCCATGACGCCAGACGGACGATTTATCGCTTTCACGGACGCCGCTGTCAGCAGCGTGGGAAAAGTCTATCTCTGGGATACGCAACGCGCCGCCCGAACCGCTACCAATGCGGTCGGCAAGCCGGGCTCACCGATTGCTGCGGTTTCGATCAGTCCCGATGGCAACCGGATCGCATGTTTAAGCGGCACGAAGACCGTAACCTTGTTGGTCCGGGATCAGGCAGCAAACCAGATTTATTCGATTAATTCCGGGAGCCCGGCCATCCATCCCGGACTTCGTTTCAGCGCGGACGGACAATTTCTCGCCTACGCCATGGCGTCCACCAACGGCATCAGCCAAGTGTATCTCTATGATTTCCAAGCCACGACCAATATTTTGGCGAGTCACGACGCCAGTTCCTTGGCAACTCTGGGCGACGGCCCCTCGGATTTGCCCGACATCAGCGCGGACGGCCGCTTCGTGGCCTATCATAGTTCGGCCGATAATCTGGTGGCAGACGATAATAACAATGCCGCTGACGTCTTTCTCTATGATGCCATGACCGGGGCGAACGCTATTCTCAGCGCCGGATCGCTAGGAAACGCCACCGCCGCCAATGGGTCATTTTACCCCAGTTTTAGCAGTGACGGTCACACCTTGGTCTTCGCCAGTTCGGGAACCGACTTGATCGCTGGGGATTTTAATCAGTTTGATGACCTGTTTGCGTTTGCCTTTTTGTACGCGGCCGCCACCGCAACCAATGGAGGCAATCCTACGATTAATTGGCCGGCCGCCACCGGGCAGACTTACGAAGTCGAATACAAAAACGACCTGACGGACCCCAACTGGTATTCTCTCCCCGGGACGGTCACTATTAACGGTTACCGGGCTTTCTTGACTGACGCAACCACGACCACGGGGAATCGCTTTTATCGGGTCGTGTCCCACAACTGAATTTTTTTAAAAGGAATCGTGAATAAAACCGCAGTCGCTCTGTCCAGGCACCAAGAAACAAAGGGAAGCCGCCGCGCTTTCACTTTGGCCGAATTACTGGTCGTTATTTCCACTCTGGGTATTCTGGCAGCCTTGGTGCTGCCCGTACTGGCCGGGTCAAAAATTGACAGTCAGTTATTCCAGTGCCAGAACAATTTAAAAGGGCTCTCGCGGGCATGGATTATGTATTCGGATGCCAACTCGGATAAACTGGTCAATTTAAGCACATACAACACCGCCGGCGCAGTGATGACTTCGTCCAATACGCCGTGGCGCACCGAAATCGCCTCGCTTTCGGTCACACTGCCGGCCGGAATGGTGGCGGGATCGGCGGCCGCCCAAAAATATCTCATTGAAATGGGATTCAAACAGCCGACACCAACGGTGGCAGGTCCACTTTATCCTTATGTTCCCAATGTTGATGTCCTGCATTGTCCGGCGGATGGCCGCGCCAGTCTCACTGCCAGTGCCTATGGCAACTATGCGGGTCCGTATGCGTGGGACAGCTATTCGGGAAGCGCCTACCTTAATGGCGATGCTGGCGGCTTTACGAAGCGATCCCAAGTGCTACACCCTTCCGGCCGTTTCATTTGGGCCGAGGCGGCTGCCTCCGGCGGAGAAAATTTTGGATCCTGGGAAATGGCCTCCTATGGCAGACTCACCGACGCGGAGGGCGCGTTTTATTCGGCCTCGTTTGGGGATAGTCCCGCTGCCTTCCACGGAACTGCGGCCAATTTTAGTTTTTGTGACGGCCATGTTGAGATCCACAGTTGGAGTGACCCCACCACACTCAACTATGCTGCCGATACGTCTTCAGGGAAAGAAGCCTTCGGTTCGACCAAAACCGCTGCGGACCATTTGGGCAATCCGGACGCAATTTGGTGCGGCGCCCATTACGCCGGCCCGCAAAATCCTTAAGCGAAATCAAGCCGGCAGGTCCAATCCGTAAAACAACCAGCTATGGATCCCAAGGGTGGGCAGAGTGCCAAGGGGCTTCAGCCAATCGGCGCGGGCTGTTTCGGCACAAATCAATTAGGCAGCCGGCAAATTCCCAATATTGCCAAGGGGACGTTTTTAAATTTTTTATTCTCGCGTCATAAGTGATGTCTGCGAGTGAAAATGATGCGCCTGCGTGAAAAATTCACGCATCAACAGACGAGAACCGGAGGTGGTTAGGAGGGAAGACGGTAATATCCCGGCAAAATGGCTTGACCGGCATTGGCAGTGTTTATGCTTCCAGTCGATTTGCACCCAAGATTCGGAGTAATGAATATGAAAAACATTCATCCTGATTGCGTTTCATTTCTAAGAGTAAGTCGAAAAAATTGGAAGTGGTACCGGGCGATGCTTTCATCCGCGCGTCATGTTAGCCTGACTTTTATTACCCGTAGCGACGATGTGGGGAACGGCCTGTCTCAGACAAAAGAATGCACCATCTACCCCGCTCTATTCGGATTTCTCAGACTGACTCTAATAAATTATCCACTTGTAATTGGAGCTTCGGCCGGATACTATTTCCCTGGGATTTGACTTATGAAGGATTTTTTGGCTCTCCTATTTTCGCTGGTTGCCTTGTCTGCAACCGCCACCTCATTACAACTGGCCT